>Ga0214921_10002802_pt1 | contig 27643 bp, 29 predicted proteins | sample LL1505_MetaG_FD_177992 | JGI IMG/M metagenome (GOLD analysis project Ga0214921, IMG submission 177992) | Freshwater microbial communities from Lake Lanier, Atlanta, Georgia, United States - LL-1505 | ecosystem: Environmental > Aquatic > Freshwater > Lake | place: USA: Georgia | collected... | reverse complement strand
CGTCTTCGGGCGAAGATTCTTGTTATCGTAGTTCATTGTTATTTCACCTCCTTTCTTTTTGGTTTCTCAATATTGGATCCTGTTTTTAAGTAATCCACTATTAAATTTTAAAATTTTCCGGGAGCTTGATCTCCTCAGGTTCTGGAAGAAGAAAGCTATCGGTCTTAGCCTTCCTACTCGTACCTTTACGCTTGTACCCGATAAGGAAGTGCTTTCCGTCCTGGGTACTCTTAATAACTGGTACAAGACGACCTTGCTTGATCAGTTTTTGAATGTTATCTGGATTCATTTTTCCCATATGATTTTTTGATGGTATAGAGCTAGTGACAGGAAGTCAAGAGTTTTTTGGATAAGCGTCAGTGTTTTCTGCAATCTTAACCCCCTCATATGGTGCAATAACACGACGATAGAATTCAATCTTACAACACTCAAGAGCACCTACAATATCATTGAGTGTTGTATAGCAAAGTTTGTGGTCATCTACATATTGTTGACAAACCTTTGTTATAAGATAATTTAATTCTCCGGGGTTTTCAAGGTTCGGGAGAGCGTTGAGGCTTTTCGTGAACTTTGACCTATCTTGCTTTTTAATGTAGGGCATAACTCTATAGTAAAATTAAAAAATTTTAAAATCAAGCTTGAAATTTGTTTTTTGACTACATAATATACATCCAATGAAACGAGCTAAGGTAAAAAAACTTCCAAAGCAAACTAAAACAGTTAAGCCTGATGTAGATGACGGCAAGCCAAAGAGCAGGGTTATGTCCTGTGTTGTTACAGGGCTCGAACGTCGGGTATCAAAGCTCGGTGTTGCTAAGGGTATTAAGAAGTTTGGAGATTTACATGCTTTTATTGAGCATTATGTAAGCAATGAAGCTAAACGCTTACTCAAACAGCGAGTTTCTCCGGAAGAAGTACAAAAACAGCTACGACCTGATAATAAAAAGCCATTCTCTATTGATAAGCAAGTTCTTGCCCGTCTTAAACTTCTCAAGAAACAAAGATTTAAGAAGATCTCCATTGAAGAGGTAAAACAGATTTCAATAAAGTGGGTACCTAAAGAACCTCAAACCTACGCTTCAAGAGAAACATATATTATTGAAAATACAAAAAATGGAGCATGTATAGCACCACATGTTTTCCTTGATTCCGATCGCTGTTGTGATCAGTGTCAATACTCAAAGCATTGTTTGGCGCCAATTATGACGTTCTCCAAACGCTATAAAGCGGCTTAGTACCCGTCGTACGTCTTTGTATATTTTACATGACGTAAAAACTCGTCTTCTTTTTGAATGACAGGTACCTGTGTCTTCTTTTCATACCTAATAGTATAGACAATAACAATATCACCAATCTCCATAAGGAAAGCTAAGAGAAAACAAACTAAAGCGGTGACATCAGCGCTTAACAATGCATTAAAAGAGACTTTAATAATATTATCAGTCCCCATAATCTTTACAGGCGTGAATTTAGTGTTTAATGTCGAAGCAATAGATGAAATAAGACTGTTAGCGTCAATAACAGCGAATTCTAATTCCTTAAAGTTTGCTGTTTCTTCTATACTCTTTTTACACGCAATAATTTTATCATTGAGCAGTTTGTTTGATTTTTCAAGTGCTTGAAGCTTTTCTACTGTCTCCTGATCAATTGAATCATTTTGTTTTTTGAGTTCGGTTTTTGCTGCTTGAATCTCGATATCGGATTGTGCCTGTAGTTTACGGACCTGAGCTTGAAGTTCTTTGGCTCTGGGGCCGTCACCAGCTTTTCCCTTCACCCCCTGTCTCTCATCAATTGCCTCTTGATTGGCGTCTTCAATTTGTTGTTTAAGTTCTGTGGATTTGGACGTAGTAGTTTTTTCAGCTTCGATCTTTTTATCTCTACTTTCATTATTGATTTCAAGCTGTTGTTGTTGAACGGCTTTCTTACTTTCAGCTTCAAAATATGAAAGAGCATCCGTTATCTGAACCTTACTATCTTTTAAACTATCATGAATACCGGTTTCAGAATATAACCCTGCAAAATCAAATATAGTTGGTAATAGACTTAAGAACAAACTCAAAACAGCAGCTTTTACCGGAAACTCCTTTCTACCAAAAAGAATAATCTTAACACAGTACGGCAGACCAACGACAGCAAAGCTTGCTAGAGCAACTAGGAACCAATTCCACGAAATTAGAATAACACCTAAAGCGTGAAAAGCAAAGCAATAGGCTACAAAAATAATAAACCAATAGACAATATCAATAGCAGCTGCAGCTATCTTGTTATTAGTGTTAAACCCAAAGATAGTATGATACTGTGGGAGTACAGAATTATCGGTAACAGCTTCGCGCTGAAATATTTTTCTTAAAAAATCCACGCTAATATTTAATCGAAGTTAAAATAAAGCGTATGTCTTCTCTAAGAACCTCAATCTGTCTGTGAAAGATATGATCAAGAAATATTAGAAATATTCTCATATTTGTGCCCTAAGGACACGTATATATTTATTCTTTCACTATTAAGTATTCTAGCCCTTACTATTTTAAGGATTTGTCAATAAATAATCATAACCATGTCCGACAACGCCCGGTTTCACAATAAGCTTCATAGAAAGAATCATCACTCGACACCGTCTGCCGGGTATCCTGATTCAGCAACCGATCCGATTGCATCGGCCGCTGAACCCTTTCAGGGAGATTTTTACCTCTCCGGTAATCTTAACGTGTCCGGTGCTATTAATACTGTTTTCAGCACACTTTCCAATATCAGTATACCCACACCGGTTCTATCGGCCACAATAGGCTTTAATCCGACAAATTCTCTTATCGTACAACTCTCCGGTGTCAAATACGCCATACCCATTACATACGTCGGTAGTGGCTCGGCACCAGCAGTCATTACCAATTCTCTAAGTGGTGTTACAACATTCTCTAATGGTGTATCTGTTCTTGGTTCACTCTCCGGTGTTGATAGTATTAATTGGAATAATGTAACTTCTATTGTACGTTCAAATAGTGCTCTTTGGTCAAACGGGTACAGCGCTTATACAGCTGTAAGCCCGAATAGTGCATCGTGGCAATCTACCTATACAACCGTAGGATCAAATAGCGCTACATGGAGTGCTGCTCAGGCCTATACCCTTTCTGGAAACAATATAGTTCCATCGTATGCTGGCGCTAATATAGCTTTAGGTGGCTATTCAAACATAGCTGGTGGTCTTTCTAATACTACTTCTGGAACTTATTCTTCAGTTACTGGTGGTAAAAGCAATACTGCTTCTGGTAGTGCTTCCAATGTAGGCGGTGGGTGTGGTAATGCTGCTTCTGGATGTTATTCAAGCGTAGCCGGAGGTCTTTCTAATATAGCTTCCGGGGGTTATTCAAATATCGGTGGCGGATCATGTAATATAGCCTCTGGTAGTAGGTCTACCGTTGTTAATGGCGTGTTGAATTGTGCTACTGGTAATTATTCTTTTGTTGGTAGTGGTGGTAATAATACCGTATCTGGTTGCTACTCTTCTATTCTCGGAGGAGCTGGTAATCAGATTACCGCACCTGATGTTACCTATAGAGGTAATAACGTCGGCGGAGGTTACAATAATAATATTACAGGATGTTTTTCTAGTATCCTCGGTGGTCAAAACAATTCACTTTCAGGTGCAAACTCCTTTATTCTTGGTTCGAATATAACATTAAGCGCAACAAACTATACTGCTGTTAATAATCTTAGCTCCCAGGGTAATATCTGTGGTGGTACATTCTATGGAGATGGAGCAAACATTGTAAACGTGTTACACAGTGTCGACAAAGTTTACGTCTATAATGGTAATAGTACGATTACACCTGTATCAGGTAGCAACAACACTACATGTGGCTCTAATTCAAGTATTCTCGGTGGTTGTAATAATATTAATAACGGTGATTGTTCAAGTATTGTTGGTGGTGTTGGTAATACAAACAGTCAATACGGTGTTTTTATCTTAGGTTCAAATATTACAGCCCCGGTTCCTAATACTACATACGTTCAGAATCTTAGTGCACCTGGTACTATCTGTTCTAGTTCTGTTTTTAGTAATTGTTATATTTTTTGCGACGGATCGAGCTTAACCTCATTACCATATAGCTTTATTACGAGTAATTGTGGGAATGGATATGTAGGTAATTCAATAGTCTCCCAGGGTGGTAATAACTGCATTGGTAGTGGATGTTATAGTATGATAGCAGCTGGTACGGGTAATATAATCGGTACCACAGATGTACCTGTTATAACTAGTACAAATTCTGGGATTTATAGCACTATCACCGGTGGTCTTAGTAACGTTGTTACTGGCTTATATAGTGTTCTTGGTGGCGGTAGACGGAATATTATTTCAGGAAATTATAGCTTCATTGCTGCAGGTTCAGCTAATGATACAAAGGGGTATAACAATACCTTTATTCTCGGCACAGGATTAAGCGCTACAAGTGCGAATTACACCTACGTCAATAATCTTTCCGTACAAGGTACTCTCTGCGCTCCTAATATAATTGTTAACTGTGCTACAAATTCTGGATACGCTACATGTGCTGGTAGTGCTGGTAGTGCTGGTAGTGCTACAAATTCTGGTTATGCTACAAACTCAGGATATGCAACGAGTGCTGGTAGTGCAAATGTAGCAACCTGTGATGCAACGACTGGTTATTTACTCTGCTGCGCTTTTGCAGGATCTACATATCAATATAATACTAGCGTAGGTGCTAATATTATTACACCTTTTTGTGGTGGTAATACCGTATCTACTTTTGGTAGTTGTCCTACTCTTAATAACTCAAATATTGCTAGTGGTGCTAGTAATGTAATATGTTCTGGCTACACAAGTAGCTCTTATTGCGGCAATATAAACTATTCAAATATTGGTGGCGGTCAAAGCAATGCTATCTGTGGAGGCTGTGTTGATCATTCTAGTATTTTAAGTGGTCGAAATAATATTATAAATGCTAGTTCGTGTAGTTCGTATTCAGAAACCATTAGTAATTCAAATATTGCTGGAGGATGTTATAATTGTATTTGTACATTTAATGCTGGCATTATAAACAATTCTGGTATTGCAAGTGGTGTTTGTAATAGCATATATGCTTGCCAACAAGCTAATGTAGTCAATTCAAATATAGCAGGTGGTTGTAAAAATCGTATATGTTTGTATGCAAATGGATCTTATAATATTATAAATTCAAGCAATATAGCTGGTGGATATAATAATAGTATATATGGTGGTACAGCTAATTTATGCTATTCAAACATAGCAGGTGGTCAAAACAATTGCATCTATAATAGTTCTTGTTCCTTTATTGCTGGTGGTTGTGCTAACTATACAAACTGTGACAATACATTCTTGCTTGGTTCTGGTTTAAGTGCCACACAAGTAAACTATACGTATGTTAATAATATAAGCTCACAAAATTATGTTAACACCCTTATTCTTGCAACGAGCTCACTTCAGGTTGCAAGCATTTCAGCTACTACAACTGCTGTCGGTGCATTAACAGCAAAAATGCCAATTTACAACGCAGCTGGAACATTCGTTGGTTATATTCCAATCTATAGAAGTTAATAAGTACTAGTAACACTGTATGTATACATTACCTGCAAACGCTGTTGCGAGTTCAATTTTCTTTACACAGTATCTTGACACTACAAAGGATATAGTTGTCTCGTTTGATTATGCATGTTATGGTACACTACCGACTGGTGCCGAGGGGTTTTGTGTATACTTTAGTGATACCTTTCGCCCGGTAATTCAGGGAGGAGGAGCTGGGCCGGGGCTTGCTTACGGAGCTGTGACAAATATTGATACAGGTAGCTTAATAGGCAGTAATCCTAACGCATTAAATGGACTCGATAGTGGTATCCTTGGTGTAGGTTTTGATATTACAGGTAATTTCGGTAATAGTAACTATTTTAGTACAGGTTATAATAATTCTGTTACAAACTCTATCGTTCTTCGTAGTAATTTTGCAAGTAGTAATAATATTATTACAAGAACTCCTAATCTCAATGATCTATCTTTTAGTAAAAATATAAATTTATATCAGCAATTAACAGCCGTAGATCAAGAACCTACATATAAGCGTGTTCGTGTTCGATTGACAGACTTCGGTCAAAGAGTAGTTGTCGATATAAAAAACCTTAGTGATTTAAATTTTACAAATTATCTAAATTATAATTTTACTAATTATAATAATTCGGTCTTATCAAGTGCTTCTCTAAGCTCTGGAGCCGTAGCATGGCCTGTATCCGTTAGATGTGGTCTTGGATTTGCTAACGGTGAGACCGGAAACACTAAATTTAAAATTAAGGGATTTAATATTAACGGTGTATTTACGACGAATGTCACACAGGGTACATATACCTATGATACTGATAAAGCGACATTAAGCGCTTCAGTGAATTACACGAACCCGGCTTTACCGTTCTTCTATTACGGTGAAGCAATGGCTACGCAAAATACATACGACGGTATTCTCAATGATACATATACCGGTGCATTTAGCTCTACAAATCCGGCAATCTCTGGTGTGCCGCTTATTTTTGCAACGCCAGGCACAGCTAATCCAGGAGCGCCATACGCTGTTGGCGACAAATATGTTAATATTACAACCCTATAAAAGCAAAACAAATCACCTTTGAATAAATAATCATAACAATGGCCAATACAGCTGCAACACTATCGCTTAATATACCTGCCATTACAGCTCTTTGTACCGGGCCAAGAGGCAGTCAAATTCTTGCTGCTTCTGGCTTACCGACAAACACCAGAGGTTTATCCGGTGATTATTATATAGATACATCAACTGGACTTTATTACGGCCCTAAGACTACAGTGTGGTCAACAACGCCTCTCTTCTCTCTTAACAATACTGTTAGCTCTTTTGCATATACACTTGTTAGCGGAACAACATCTCTAATTATTCCGCAATACGGTAATAATAAAATATTTTCAACAAATAATAATTCTGCAATTCTTGGCGGACAAAATAATGCATTAACCGGTGACAATTCCTTTATTTTAGGTTCAAATATTACAGCAGCTATCACAGGATTTACTCTTGTTAATAATCTCTCGACAACCGGTACTGTATATACTAGCTCCGGTGATAGTAATCTTTGGTATTCAGCCTATACCGCTGTATCACCAAATAGTGCTAACTGGAATAGCGTTTATACAAGCTTCAACGGTGTTAGTGCACAGAACAGCGCTGTTTTTACTGCTGTATCACCAAATAGCGCTAAATGGAATAGCACATATACAACGGTAACAGCAAATAGCGGTAACTGGCAATCGGCCTATGGTGTTACAAGTACATACGCGTATTTAACATATTCCCTTAACTCTGGTCTTTCTTCTATTGTACCACAAAAAGGGACATTCACCATAACTGGTACAGCTAGTAATATCGGCGGAGGTAATTTTAATAATGTATTGAGTTCATATTCTAGTGTTCTCGGCGGTATATATAATACAGCTTCCGGTAGCTATAGTAATATAACTGGTGGCTATAGTGGTCGGACTACAGGTAATTTCTCTAATATAGCTGGCGGTATTTGTAATACAGCTTCTGGTTATAGTTCGTCTATCGGTGGTGGTTTTGGTAATACAGCAAGTGGTAATAATGCAGCTGTTGTTGCAGGCTGTGGTAATCTTGCCAATAATAGTAGTGCGTTTGTCGGCGGTGGTAGGTTTAATATAGCCTCAGGTAATAAAGCAGCTGTTGTTGGTGGATTGAGCAATACGGCTTCTGGTGATTATTCCTTCGTCGCAGGTGGTTCTGCTAATGATACAAAAGGATTTGCTAATACCTTCATCCTCGGTTCATCCTTAAGCGCAGTTTCTCCAAACTATACGTACGTTAATAATTTGAGCTCTCAGGGTAACGCTGAAGTTAGCGGTACACTAGGTGTAACGGGTATTTCGACTCTTAATTCATTAAATGTTACTAATAGTGCTACAGTTATTGGCTCAATTTCATCTCGCTCAACTATATTTGGCGCCTCACTTAACATTGGTAATCCGAATAATTCTGTTACAGGAAATAATAGTGCAGTATTGGGTGGTCAAAATAATAAAGCAAGTGGTAACTGTACTACTGTATCTGGACAATATAATTGCGCAACCTCTGGTGGTTCAACGGTATTAGGCGGGACTTATAACTGTGCAATTACAAATACCGGTGCAGCTATTGTTGGCGGTTACCTTAATACAAATTCTGGTACATATTCCACTATAGCAGGAGGCAGATCAAATCTATTAAAAGCGTATTGTAGTTTTATTGGAGCAGGTTTAAGGAACTCCGTAGATGGGGTTAGTAATGCTATTGTAGGCGGGGAATGTAACAATATTATCATAGGATCTTCCTGTTCATTTATAGCTGGAGGACTCTGTAATAATATTCCCACAGGTGTAAACAACGCTTTTATATTAGGATCGTCTTTAAGTGCTTCACAATCAAATTTCACTTATGTAAACAATTTAAGTTCTCAGGTCAATGCTTACATCGGAAATAATATTTACACCGGTGGTCGTACTGTCTCAGATCCTACTATTAACATGTCAGGGGGGTTACAGGTTAATGGAACAGGTAGCACACAACTTACAATATCAAAAAATCTTTCATCTTCTTTTGCTATTAATGTATCGGAAGCTTCCCCTGGCACTGTTAGTATGTATGATTATGGACGTGGTTTTTGGAATAACACTCTTTTTCTTAGTGGTGGCAATGTCGGAATCGGGACGAGTTCGCCTAGCGGCATACTTCATTTATATCCAGCTTCAGGGCAGTTATTCAAAATAGGAAACGGAACACAGGAAATATATGAAGGACTGGATAACGTAAATGGGGCGTTTTTAGGAACTTCAACCAACCATGGGCTTCGTCTAATTACTAATTCTTCAGAACGCATCCGCATTACCTCATCTGGAAACGTAGGCATTGGAACAGGTTCGCCAAACACAGCATTAACCGTTACTGGTGCAATAAGTGCCTCTAGTGGCTATTATTTTGGTGATGGAAGCTCGCAAGCTTCAGCGGCTATTGGAACCAATCAATCATGGCAAAACGTAACAGCGAGTAGAGCTCGAAGTGTAACATACACCAACTCTACAACAAGACCGATTCAAGTTGTTATTTATGGTTCTCAAGCAGCAGCACAAACTGTTACCTTTTATATTAATGGTACAGCAGTTAGTAACGCCGTAAATGTAGCTAATATAGGAAGTAGTTGGCTCATTGCAAGTCATATTATACCAGTCGGTTCAACCTATCTTCTTGGTACAGGTAATCAAAGTATTAACTGGTGGGAATTAAGATAATTTTATGAATCATTATATAGATACTAATAATAAACTCTGGGGGTTTGATGATACACAAACTAACCTTATCCCGGTTGGAGCTGTTTTAATTCCAACGACGTATACTCCCGATCAATATCCATATCTTACTTTAGTAAACGGAAGGATCAACTTTAATTCTACAGCTTATGCTACTGCTACCCAGGCTGATAAACTAGCAGCTTGTAAATCACAGGCTCAACAATTACTACAGGCTACAGACTGGACTACACTAGCAGATATCACTACAAGCTCTCCAAGATTAGCAAATCAACCAGAATTCCTAGCATATCGTTCAGCGGTTCGTACCCTAGCTATTAGGCCTGTTATTAATCCTACCTGGCCGACATTACCTAAGGAAAGCTGGGTATAAATTTTATCTATCTATAGCTTGTAGTTAAAATACGCTTTATTAAATACTTACTGTGAGATCGTACACAGTAACACTAACAAGTAATCAGCAATTTGGTCTTCCACAGGTTTTAGATCATTATTTGTTCTTAGATCCTATTTCCGGTGTTAATTTTGTGTATCCAGCTTCAGCTGACGATGGTGATTTTACTTATAGTACTGGTCAACCAACGGTTACAGCAGATGATGGTGCGTTTTTTCCTTGGGGGTATCTCGTCCAAGATGTTATAACAAATATAACTGTTGGTCCGTTAAAGGGACCGTATACAGTGATATTTGATCCAACAGGACTTGATACTAGATCCTTAGCTATTCAGAAAATAATTTATAACTTCGGAGATGGGTCACCAGAAACTATTATTAATCGTAGTGTTGTACCTCAATACACTCTCGGACAAACAGCATCAGCTGGAAACCCGGAAGCAATTGTTGTGAGTCATGATTATTACCCACAGAGTAACACAGGTGTTACGATCTTTACACCATCGATAACAGCTTTTAATAGTAATCTTGTCCGTAGTATTTTTAATATAACAATTTCATCAGCTCCTATTTCAATATACGAATTTGATGATATTCATCTTATTAATAATACCCAACAGTTAAAAACTGTTGAAACACAAAATATTTTTGAAATTGATAATCCTGATTACCTCACTGTAGCAAGGGTTATCAGTGCTGCAGATACAAATTATCCAACTGTAATTCCCTTTGATCCGAATACCTCTGTATTAAATTACGATCTCATTACCTGGTTAGATGCATCCGACGCTACTACAATCGGTAAGGATCATAACGATAAGGTTTACATCTGGTACGATAAAAGCGGTTATAAGAATAACTATTTCAATGATTCTGGTAATCCTGCTAATGCTGGTAATCCTACAGCAAATTCACCTACCTATCTTAATGCTAGATCCAGTAAATCTAGTAGAAACTGTGTCTCTTTTCAAAAAAATCCTATACCTATTAATGGCTCAAATGGAACACCGCAGTATCTCTACGCTTTAGCTAGCGGCACTCTTGGTGATAAGGTTTTTTATACCTGGGGACAAGGATTTACTGTATTTGCAGTCATGAAGTTAAATCAGATCGGTAGCCAGGACACACTTTTTGCTTATGATTTAAATACAAACGAGGATTTACGCAACACTAATGGCGACGGTCTAAATTATCTACCGTTTATGAATGTATCGTTTGGTGGTGACAGCTCTATGACTATAGAGCAGGGGGATACAAGCTATTATTTTGGTACGAGCGCCTATGATCCGAATAAAGGTATCTATCAACCAACAACTACAGGAACAATTTCACAAAATTTAACTAGCTATAGTTTATTCTCTTTTACTGCTAATGGTAATAAAAACGCTAGCGCTTATTTTACAGCGGATACAGCGATAGTTAAGAGAAATAACACCAATAATCCGCCTCCAAATTATCAAAACTCTTATTCAACGTTAAGTTCGTTTCTATCAGGTGGTTATAATTCCGCGACAGGTATTACAGTGCCTGCAGGAGAATATGATTACAGTCTTGTATACGGTCTCCTTGGTACTAGTAATGCGTACTATAGCAGTTATTTAACTGACGCTGAGATTTCAGAATTTATGGTATTTGATAGGCCATTAAGTCCCTCAGAAACTACACAAGTACAAGCCTATCTTGTTAATAAATGGGGATTAACGCTACAAACAAACTAGCGTCTATTAAAAATCCTAATAAATAAAGACATGGAGGTCGTCACCCTTAATTCAACAAACTATATCGGGCTTTCGGCGAATTATAGCCCTGATAGTTTATTGAAATTTAACCAGAATATTTATTATACCGAAGAAGGTGTAGACCTCCCTCTATCACAAGCACTTGCTAAGGTAAATGACAGTGCTGTTAATAATTATTCTAGCTTGTTTCTAACACAGTCTATACCTCTTGTCAGTTCAGTATATATTGAAAACCTAAACCATATACCCGATGATGGGTTCACAACATATCTTGCTGCAAATTCCGTACCTACCCTACCGTGTCTCACTGTACAGGAGCCTCCATTTAATGTATCCACAGCCGCTATATCAATGTCCGGTACTTTGTACACTATAAATAATGCATGTTTTTTTACTATTAAATTCCATACTGATGACCTCTGTAGAGTCGGACACGTAAACGGTAGCACAACTCGCTATCTCACGATGGCTTCAGATCAAAGTCTTTCATTCACTTTTGATATAAATACTGACTATCTTGGTGATGAAAGTCCTCAGCTATTCAATTACCTCTACGACCGTGTTGGAAATTATATTATTCTATCAAAAAATTTAAGAGATATTCCGCATTATCTCTGCTATTATAATCCAACATCAGCACTAAGTGCAGCATCACTTAGTGCAATTCCTGCAGTATCTGGTATTCCTTCATATTCACCTTCAGCTGTTTTTTCATGTGTACCAAGACCGGTTGAACCAAATGACACGCTACTTTTTGATCCGTGGGTTGGTTATACTCAGGACTTTTTAACTAATACTCAGAATATAGACCCTAATAGAACAACTGTTAATATAACATCAAATACACTTCTACATAGTCAGTATTTGTCGCTTACCGGTCAATCGCTTGATGTCAATGCACTGTCTTTAAAAACAACAAATACGCCAGAAAATTATCAATCAAGAAATAACCCATTTCAGACAAATAAGTCACAATACCTAAGTGAGGACGACAACAATATGAGGGAGTACAAGTCTCTATATACAGGATCAAATCAAGTACTAGGTAATGATAATGTCGCTTTAGGATATGATTCATTTACTACTGATATTGTATTAAAAGCTGATAAGGTAACGTATTTCCATGTGCCTCAATCACTCTATCCATTTATTCAGATCAATATTAATGACTCCGGTCTCGTTCAAGCTGGCGCTATAGCTGGTGACCATCCTATCAAGGCAGATAAAATATTTAAGAAACAAGCAAGTGCTAAAAACACGTCTCCCTTTGGTAGCGCTTCTGGTGAATTAAACGGTACGTTTCTTTGTAGCTGGCTCTCTGGTGGATCAGATTTATCTATTAAACCTACCTGGGTCGATAGATATTATAATCCATCAAAAGTTTCCTTTATTACTGCACTTACATCGCGTCCGCTTAAAGCAATTTCATATTCAACAGTCTTTGAGGGATATGAAACGCAAGCTGGTAGCGGGTTGAGTACAGATGAAGTATTTGATGTACCTTCTAACCTTATTTTTGAGCCTGATACGTATTACGCTTACTATCACTACGGACTGACTGGTGTAAGTGATTACATTAACACATTTACACCGTATCTTGTAGAGCGTGATTTTCCAGGCTATCTTAATATTGATGGTTCGAGTGCTATTACTAATCAAATTTTTGGATCTGAATACTCCTTTAATGGTAGTACGTACGCCGTTACTAACTCTCTTTCCGGTATTCAAGACTCTAATCAATTCACTCTCTGTTTTGATATGTATAATCAAGACTGGTCCATGCCTTTTGGTAATCAGATTATTGGTAATTTCGTTAATGATGGGTTTGGTATCTTCAATGAAAACCTCATTACACCGACTATTTTCGTAAATTCTGCTTCAAGCTTGAGTGTTTTAAATACTGATCTACAGCAAATTAATACAGTAAATTATCCTGCGACAGCGCTTGCGTTCTTACGACCAAGTTTTGGTAAAAATTATTCCGTTGTTTGTAATGATGGCTTCCTTTATCAGTATACTAGTGATGACAGATTAATTCGAAAGACGTTCACACCCTATCTCTCCGGTACCATTGATACTACTAACACAGAAACAGCTGCTTTCATTCTTTGCCCAACGACTACGTCAACTATCTTACTTTCAGCTAACTTAATAACAAATTCTGTTACTAGAATTACACCTGCAAACTCCTATATTGCGAATTCTACTACAACAGGATTTCCAGCAGTATCGACAGGTACAATCAATTACTATAACGGTGCATTTTATTTTACTCCAGGTTCTCTTTCAAGAAGAGTTAACAATGCAATTTATTATCTAACAGATAACAGTACATCAATTATAAAGTGGAATAAGATTGATACAAATACGACTACAGTTACAGCTTTTAAAGCGAGCTCATCTGCAAAATTTGCTGATTTTAATATCGACTTTGATGGTAATATCTGGATCATCAACAATAATAATAATTTTTATAAGTATACCCAAAATAGTGAGTTTTTGCTCTCAGGTTCCTTTACATCAAATACACCTACAACAACAACAATAAACTTAACTGGTAATGGGAGTACTCGCAGTTACCTCACATCAGCAACTGGGACACTACCTCTTTCGAGTTTACGCATTGTCGTAAATAATACAACACTTCGACCTACCTTTGATTATAGCTTGAGCGGTAATAGCGTTGTATTTGTTAATCCACCGCTTTCAGGATATTTCGGTAGTATAACATATACACAGAATCTTGATACGTTTGTAAATTCTAAAATTAGTTTTATTTCTGAGTTTACCGGTAATACATACTACGATCACGTTCTTTTTGCTCGAACTGGTAGAACATATAAAACATTATCAAATAGTGTCACGTCACTATCGACATCACCTGCCTATCAATTCTTAATTCACGATACGTTAGGAAATCAGCTCTCAAGCACCTATTACTTCACAACGACAGGTAATGCAATATTAGCGAATACAGATTATCTACGTGAATGGGTACAAGATGTGTATCCAGAAGCAAATTTAAACATCAAAGCTGTAACTACGAATATTTACGATTCTACAGATACCAGTTTAAATGAAATAGTGTTTAATCTATCAGCTCTTGATCCCGGTTATCACCACTTTGCCGTACGCTTTGATAGCTTTCACGGGTATATGTCACTATTTATAGATAGCCGTCCGGTGCAAACTATACAATTCACTCCTCGCAAATATAAATTTAGCAACCTAATTTACCGTCCGTTTCTCATAGGTTCCTCTTGTATTAATAATTCACTACCGTTATTTAAATATTTGAAGAAGAACGTATATCTTACCGAAAATATCGGTATTAAGAATTTCTACCTCTACGACGCACCGCTTAATGATTACGATATTATCATGCACGCCAGACAAAATGGTACTATACAGGATATTCATTTTGATATACCTTGTGGTAGGAGAAACTATCTTGAAGAGATAGAACGATACTTCAAAGCAACACTACCCGGATCTAAATCAACACAATACAATGTTGTTATTCGCAATACAGGTATTACAGATCCTGCGATCCAATCAGCTATTGAAGCTAGAATAACAAAGACAATAATAAATTCAGCACCAGCTTATTCAAAGCTAAATACAATAAAGTGGGTTAATTAAGACAATGAATATTAATGACATCATTTCCCAGCAAGGCATAATTTATGATCGATATCTTGGTACTACACTGACCCTTCCTTATCCTAATTTTGATTCTATTAAAATACAGCCTAATGAGACGGTAACTAATTTTAATATCAATAGTATTATTACTAAGTTGTATGATAATTATCTCTATCTCTATAAGTCGGCCCACGTTGCATCAAATATCATACCACTAACAGCTATAGCTACAGCTGGGGTATATAATGGTGTATTTAATTGGTACCGCGGTCTTAGTTCAAATCAATTTGCTGCACTTTCCTCTATCGGTCTTAACCCTGATAAGAGTAGAAATTTAGTAGTCAAATATAATAGTGACCTCAATCAATATATCATTTTTACTTCAACAGGATCAGTCCTACTTGCATATAGAAGCAATAATACCTTTACAAGTATTGTTTCTACCTTGAGTACAAATACTATATATCAAGGCTCGAATATACCGTGGACGCGTATACATGATATCACGCTTGGTGATAATAATACGTTATACGTTCTAGATCAAGGGTCAAACAGTATTGTACAATATGATGCTTCTGGCTTTTTAACAAATAGTAATTTATTGCAGAATATTCTCGTTTACCAAAACAGCATCGGTGGCCTCGGTACGTTTGCTGATAATACAAAATTCAATACCCCTGCGAGTATTGATTACTTTGATTCTATTGTATATGTTCTCGATGCAGGCAACAGTTGTATTAAAACGTACGATCGTAATTTAAACTGGTTACTTACATACAGATTGTTTAAAGATTTTCTATCAGCGGGTCCAGTTCAGATTAATCACGATAATTTTGGTAACAAATATGTACTAAACAGTAATTGGACCGTTTACAAATATAACAATGACTTTACCACAAAACAAATACTCGATTTTACCCCGCTCTCGGCTGCAGGTATTAATGTAAGGCGTATCGTCTTTTCACCTTCTGATTCGAATGTGTTTTATTTTGTTACGGACAATACCGTTTATAAGAAACTAGTTAATAATCCCGATGACACTGTTGGTAACTATCTGTTAAATCGATTTAATTTTAGTAGCAATGAGCAATTTACTGCTTTTACATCTGTATCTGCAAGTAGTAATAATATTGCATACGATTATAATTTCTTATTAAGTAATTCCGCTAATGCCGGTAAGCTCTCTCTCTACCAGGACAACCTTAACGTTACTAGTGCTCTTACAAATGATGTATTTGATGTATACTCGTTGAGTGGTATAACAATTGATAAAGAAGAATATCTTCAAAACTGGGTTATAAACAAATCTATCTCTAAACTTCTCATGAATCATATGAGATTGAGAGATAATATCTCTAGTAAATTTCTATACGATCAGAACACGATCCCCGGTGATACGCTTCTTGCTGGGACACGCTACTTATTACCTGTTGAACTAGCAGCTCTAAACTTTAATCAAGATGTTACAAATTTTATCGGTGTAAATGAAATATTTCAAAATAATATTATCAATCGACCGTTTGAAAACATATTCAATATACAGACAAATCTATTATCGGCATTAGCAGCTGATATACGAAATTATAACGCTACACCGCAAATAGTATATCTATCTTAATTGATTTTATAACTTTACCACTAAATAATCACAATGGCTAACACGATCAACGTTACATCAGATACAGTAATTAAGCTCATAGTTAGACGAGGATCTAATGCCGATCGTCAGTCTGTTGTCTTAGCTTCTGGTGAACTTGGATATGCATTGGATATAAAGCGTTTATTCATCGGTGACGGTATAACTCTTGGTGGTAATCTTATTGGTAATCAAAATTTTGGTATTGTCCAAGGTATTCAAAACTACGTCGGGATCGCTCAACAGGGTGATATTGTTTTTCAGAATATACAGAGTACAGGCGCTGCTGATAATGTACTCTACGCTTTTAATAACAATCAATGGCAGCCGATAAGCCCGGTTTACGGTAGTGCTTTCGACTACTCATCAGGTAGTTTAAATCTTAATCCTACGTATTTTAACTTAGATACAAATAATTATATTCTTACAGTTAAGAATAGCGTTAGTACACAAACTATATCTGCCAACAGCGCTACAATTTTTAATACACCGGTGGTCGGAACCGATGGTACGAATAAAGATTATGTCGATAGCCAGGTTGCTGCAGCTGAAAGTATTAATCAGGCGTATACAAGAAGCTATGTAGGCAGTAATTATGTTCCATTAAGTGGGAACGCTACGATGTTCGGTACATTATCCAGCACTTCTAATATTAGTGTATCGTCAGCTCCAATAGCAGGGCCCGATCTTACCAATAAAACTTATGTCGATGTTGCTGTTGCTAATGCTCGAGCATATACAAGTAACTTCTTACCATTAAGCGGTGGTACTCTTACAGGTGCTTTAAGCTCGGTAGTAACAACGTCAACACCTGCCGTCACTATTCAACAAAATAGTAATGGTCAGGCTCTTGCTATTCAAAACGCGTTTTACGTTAATAATCTCGGCAATGTTGGCATTAGTACATTACCAGTTATAGGTACCCAGTTAACTGTACTCGGTACAATTAGTGCTACAAGTGCTACTATAGTTAATTCAACAGCTAATACACTTGACGTTGTAGCTAATGCATCAATAGGCGGTAATGCTACGATTTACGGCACTGTCAGTGCTGTCGGCGACGTTATAGCATACTGCACGTCTGATAAACGTCTTAAAAATAATGTCGTACCTATCACCTCTGCTTTAACCAAGATCGATAGTATAAACGGCGTTGAATATGATTGGAACAGCGAACTTCAAACAACGTATTCAGGTCATGATGTCGGTGTAATCGCGCAGGAAGTTGAACAGGTATTACCGGAGGCTGTTGTGACCCGTAACAATGGTTATAAGGCTGTTAACTACGATAAAGTTATCCCGCTCCTACTTCAAGCAATCAAAGAGCTTAAGGCTGAAGTTCAAGCTCTAAAAAATAATTAAAGATCCAGTTGCCTTTAGTTTAACATCCTATATTATACAGGAATGGGATTATTTGATACGCTATATATAAAACGCAAACTTCCAATCACTAAGGAAATTAAGAAAGCATTTCCTGATACTGATTGGACTTTAGAAGACTTTCAGACCAAGGATCTGGATAATACCATGACCACTTATACTATTAAGGGTACTGGTCTTTATTGGGATAAGGTTGAAGGCGAGATGGTTAGGACAATGACAGAAGCTGAAGAAAAGAAGGCTCGAAAGAAGAAGAGATGGGTATGGCCTTATAAGTTTGTTGAATCAAGTCGAAAGACTGAAAAAATATCTCATCATGGTGTCATTAACTTTTATCATTATAAGGAAGATAAGGACAATAATACCTGGAGCATTGAATTTGATGCACTCTTTGATAACGGAAAGCTTAAGAGTATTAAGCTAACAAAAGCTGAGATTACAAGTACAGCTGAAGAGAATGCAGCTAGGGAAAAAGAATGGCAGGACCATGTAAATGCACATGAAAATCATCCTTGGACCAAGACTAAGAAGGTTCTGAATAAGATTACTTTTAATTACTGGACAAAGTTTTGGAGTAACTATGTTTCAAGAGCTCTTTATCAGGTAGCACAGAAGACTCAAAAGCTTCAGATGTGGGTTATTAGAACTTTGGCTTAATACGTATATGGATCCTCTATGTGAAGAGGGGTTATTGAGTATAGACAATGTCAGCATCATATAATACAGAAACAGTCTATTATCATCCCTTTTATGTTAATGCGGATGTGGATTACATGTATTTTCTTGAAAATATGGAGCTAGCGTATGATCTTGAACCAATCTCACCTCCTGATAAAAAATATAAAAGCCGGTTAGATATTTGCCCTGCTATAAATGTATATAATAGCCATACATATAATCTTAGATCACCTGTAGACATTGCTCTTTGGTATGATCATGAAAGCGAGAAATGGGAAGAGTGGACACCTGTTGGAAACACCAATCTACTCATTGAACCACCGTCAGATGGTAAACCGTACGTACAGTTAGCAATTTATTTTATTTTTTGGACAGAAGAAAAAACAAATATAAAGCTCTGGCAACATGACCCACCATTGTATTCACTTAATAGTCTACCGACGTGGTATACAGTGCCAGGAATGATGCCGATAGGCGAATATACAAGAAACACTTCCGTAGGCTTTGCTTTAAAGCCTGGTGAACGAGATATTCGAATTAAAAGAGGTGATGTAATTACTTCATTTACATTTGTTGGCGATTCGCGCGTAAAACTTGTTAAAAAGATACCGCCTCCTAATGTGATGAAGCAAAATGCTGAAAACGCTAATAGAAAGAAACTATGCCCATATACTCTTTCAAAGGAATTATTTGCAAAATGGCTTAAACATTAAAATTGCTTGGTTATTTAATTGATATATTGTAAAACTTGTAGTCAGTAATGTGCTATTTAAGAATAAATAGTAATGAGATATCGTTATGCCTAATAATAACAATCCATTACCAAGCTCCGGGCCAATTACACTTGAAGACGTAGCGGATGCTTTCTATATATACAAGCCGTATGTAGATATGACAAAAGTCGATATTGCTGATTATTATGGCGATAAAATCAAGTATTATTATCCTTCAGCTCGAGACGGTTCTACGAATATACCTCCAGCATCAAGCGGAAAAATTAAACTCTCTGATTTTCGCGGTAAGAGATACGGTCTTCCAGTGCCTATCAATATTACCTCGCCTAAAACAACAAAATTCAATCTTTTTGACGCTGCAAACAGTTATGCAATTTCAACGTATGGTATGGCTATCGATACCCCAGACGTACCGTTCTTTATTACTCTTACAAATACTAGCTCTATTGCACCAACTGGTCAACCATCTACCCAGTATCAACAAAGCTTTACAACTGCTGGTACAACACAAAGTTTCACTGTTACTACAGGTGTCACGTCACTAGACATTGTAGCGATAGGAGGTGGCGGTGGTGGTGGTGGAAACGACTCTTACCCCGGTGGTGATGGTAGCCCGGGAACTAAAATTACATATACGCAGCCAAGCTTAGTTGGCGATGTATTGACAATAAGTGTCGGAGGAGGCGGGAGTTATGGAAGATCCGGTGGCAGAGCCAGTGGTGGTCCGGGTGGTACTAACACGCTTGGATATAACGGCGGTCATGGTGGACCATCTGGAGCGCATGGAGGATCAGGTGCTGGTGGTGGCGGTGGTGCAGCCACTGTTATACAGCGTAACGGATCGACGATAGTTGTTGCCGCTGGTGGTGGAGGCGGTGGAGGCGGAGGTGACCGAGGCCCGGGCGGACCAGCAGCAAACCCCCCTACGTACACAAACAGCACTGTTGGTGGTAATGGCGGTGATGCCGGTGGTGGTAAATATGATGACGGCGGCGGCGGCGGCGCTGGCGGAGGTGGCGCTAGAGGTGGGCAAGGCGGAAGAGCTCGATCTGGTCCTATTTACAGAGGCGCGCAGCAACAAGGAGACCGAGGCGGGCTTGTCGGCTCAACTGGATTTAGTAATTCAGTCAACGGTGGTACGTTCTCAACTGGTACGAATGGTGGCGTTAACGGTGGTGGTAGTGGTGGTAGTGGATCTGTAACTATAACTTATCGTATACCAAATTTAGTTGCAGCAGGTCCGGCCCTAGTAGTCGGGACAAGTAGCGATGGTACGCGATCATTTAACAATAAATCGTACATTACCATTATTAATAATGGCGTTGTCACCGGTGAAGCTGCATATACAACAGGCGGAGATGCGATATATCTCAGAAAACTAGCAACTATTCAAAACAACGGATCGATTAGTGGTGGTTTAAATAACGCAGGTACGAACGCGAGCGCTGTTAACGGTTATTCGTACGTCGCGAACCCACCGTTGGGTGGGACGGTTACAGGTGGATTGACAAATTAAAGCTTTTTTATTGTTGCTATTTCCTCTGTTTGCTTTTATATTTAAATAATGGCTAAATTACTATGCGTAGGTGACGTGCACAACCACTGGGTTGAAGCAGAGGCTATTGCATCAAAGTACGATAGTACTCATACTATTGTGTTCGCTGGTGATTATTTTGATAACTTTGGAGATTCAGCTATTGAAGCTGATCAAACAGCTCGTTGGCTTAAGGAGTCATTGTCAAAGCCTAATCGAGTTCATTTAATGGGTAACCATGACATCAATTATGCATATTTTAACCTAAGGCCTGGCTCTAGTCTTGGGGATCAGATCTATACTTGTTCTGGATATTCACCAGCTAAGGATGATGCCATTAACAGGATCATGTCTAATGAAGATTGGGATAAGATTAAGTTTGCCCATAAGGAGAATGGTTTTTGGTTTTCTCATGCAGGATTCCATCCTTTTTGGTTCTCTAGTCCTCCTTATGGAATGGATGATCAAATTATTGAGATTAAGCTCAAGAAGATTCAGAAAGCTATTGAGGACAGAGAGTTCAGTAATGAATTAGCTGGAGCTGGAAAGTGTCGAGGGGGTATGAATAAAGTTGGAGGATTGCTTTGGAGAGATCAAATGCAGGAGTCTTATACTGGTTCTTATTGGAATGATGAGTCTGGTATTAAGCAAGTAAGTGGTCATACACCAATGTACAAGGGTATCGATATTGAAGAGACTCGAAATAAGGGACTCTGTATTGATATTGATTGTGGATTATCTCAAGTGCTTGAAATCCTTGAAGATGGTACTTATAATATCATTGATACAGGACTTGAAAACTTTTACAGAGAATCTGAACGAAAGTTTGCTGAGGAACAGAAGAAAGCTAAAGAAGAACAGAGAAAGAAATATCTTCTGAATAGTAGCTGGGGGGCTTATGATGATATCTATAACAAATTAAACAAATCATGAAAAAAATAATTGTCCCAGAACAAAGAGAAGAAGCAAGTTATTTCTCTGATTTTACAGGTCAGCCTTTTGGTGATTTATATCATCCCCCAGTAACTCTAAAGCTTGAATTTAATTATGGTTCAGAATATGATCAGTCTGAAATTACTTTGCATTTATCTGATAAAGACATTGCACCAATTTTGGATTTAATTAGCTCAAAGCTTAATCCAGATTTTAAAAAGAGTTTGGAAGAAGAGCTTATTGAAAATGATGAACAGTATTTCAATGCCATTGAGGCAAGAGATCCTATGGAGTGTGAGCATAGGATCTCTTGTAATAATTTACTTAAAAAGCTTTTAGGTCATGATAAGCTGGACTAAAAGGTTTCTTTATATTACTTGTGGTCAATCTTTGACAAGATTTTATATTCTTAGTTATACTTATTTGCCTTATTTGATTCATAGGGTAATATGGAAAGGCTATGGAGACTAAAATCTTATCTCTAATTAAAGCCATATCCTATAGAATCCTTGGTTCTATGGTTACTTTTATTGGCTGTTATGTCTTTACAGGTAAATGGTCAATCTCTTTAGGTGTATCAATTTTTGATTTTGTGGCTAAAATAGTATTATACTATATTCATGAAAGAATCTGGGAACACATTAAGAAAAGACTATGAAGGATAAAGCTAAAGAAGAAGACTTTGAGCCTGTTTTAGTAGTAGGACTGTTTAGAGGTAATCCAGCTGTAAGGACTCTGGACTATGAGGATAGCTTAAGGGCAACACAAATTGCAGGATTTATGACAGCAATTTTAGATTGTATGGTTGACATGGTTGAAGAGCAGGACCAGGTTGAATTTGAAGAGAATATTCTTCAAGCCTTTGAACTCTTTGTCAAGGATAGATATGATCATACAAACAAATACCAAATGGGAGAAGAATAATGATATTTAAAGAAACAAAAGTAAAAGGGGCTTGGATTATTGAGCCAAAGATATATGAAGATAGTAGAGGTTCATTCTGTGAGACTTGGAATCTTAAAGACTTTACTGATCTGATTGGTGTTGATACAAAGTTTGTCCAAATGAATCAGAGCAAATCAAAAATGAATGTTTTAAGAGGGCTTCATTATCAGTCTGAACATTCTCAGGCAAAGCTTGTTTGGGTAGGCTCTGGTATTGTTCTGGATGTCTTTGTAGACCTAAGAAAGGATTCAGAGACATTTGGTCAATGGGATTCTCAAGTCCTCATGAACAATACTTTAATCTATATCCCTGAAGGATGTGCTCATGGATTCTATACAAAGTCAGATTCAGCACAATTCAATTACCTTGTATCAGATTATAGGTATCCTGAGTTTGAGAGAACATTGATGTGGAATGATCCAGTTTTGAATATAGACTGGGGAAGAAATTTCCCTATTTTATCAGAGAAGGATCAAAAGGGTCATCTGTTTAAGGATTTAGCTTGAAGTGTCCTTTAAGGGATTTTAATATAAACAGATGAATAGGCAAAGTGTATGCTTTGATTTTGATTTTACTTTAGCCATTGAAGAAGTGTCTGGAGGGTGGGTTGCTGTAGGGACAGGTGTTCTAAAGCCTATTCAGAAGATTGTTGATATGGTCCTAGAGAAGGATGAAGAAGGATTTGATTGTCATATTGTAACTTTTAGAAAATTAGAAGATATCTTAGAAGTCGAAGAGTTTGTAAAGAAACACAATTTACCAATTAAGGGTATTCATAGTACATCAGGAAAATCTAAGATTCCTATTCTAAAGAAGCTCAATTGTACTTTGATGGTTGATGACCAGGTAGAAGTCTGTACAGCTTGTATTATGAATGATATTCCCTGTTTACTTGTTGATCATGGATTCTCTGGAACAAATAACTGTGTTGCAGATAATATGGATAAGATCAAAGTTTAGGCTTGAAGTGTCCTAAGAGTTCATATAGTATTAAGAGCATGGAATATAAAATAGTTGCAAAGCCTAGTGTTATTGATAAAGGTACTAATCACAAACCTTGGATAACACTTTATAGAAAAGAAGGTAGAAAAGACACTATGTTTAAAATACCTGCTCCAGCTTTAGTTGCACTTTTTGATGTAAAAAACATTGAAGTGGAAATAACAGTAAAGATATCAAGCAAAGCTAAAGTCTTTGGTGATGCTGAAAAAGAAGAGCTTGATGTGTCCTAAGAATCCATATATTATAAAAGCATAATGACAACTAAAGCACAAGCTAGAAAGAATCTCAAGAAGGCTGCTAAGAACTATGATAAGAAAGTTCGGCAGCCTGTTACTATTGAGTTTCAGAATGAACATATCCCAACTATTCTGAAGGCACTAGAAGTATATCAGCGAATTAAGCTTGGTCAGATTGATATTGCTCTTGATGAAGCATTTGGCTATTCATTGGCATATGAAGACAAGAAAGAGATTCATAATTGTGCTAGGAAGTATCTGTTCAAGGGTACAGATTTAGAGAATAATCCTAATGTGTCCTATGGCATCTATAACCAGGAGAAGGTAGGAGATGCTACAATGGCCTATGAGATCTATAAGGTTCTAAAGAGATACAAAGCCTTTAAAGATAATGATGGATGGGCAGATTGGAGTAGATCTTTTGATAAGCCTCATTCCCATACTGGTATTCCTTTGCCTATAGTTCAAGGAGCAATTGAGCATAAGCTCTTTAAGATTCCTAAGAGACTTTGGAAGAAGATTGCTAATGCTATTGAGAATAAGGACACAGCTGATTGGAGTGATATTTGGAAGAGCATTGACAAAGCTATGCCTAATTTGCCAAAAGGAGAGAAGTCAGAGATTATTTGCAGTGACTTCATTAGTGATGGATATAGTATAAAGGTTACAGCACCTGTAAAACCTAAAGAGCTTGAAGAGAAATAATATGAATGATTTTATTAATCCAGATCCTTATGTGAATAAGGTTGAAGATGTTGTATGCAGAGATTGTAATAAGACATTTCAAATCAATGCTCAGTATGATAAGATTGGCTTTCCAGTATCTTTTCAACCAAAGTATTGTCCAGAGTGTAATATGAAGCCTAAGATTACTGGAAACAATGGAAGCTGGGGGACAGTAAATATAGAGAGTGCTAAAGTACCTCAAAAGAATGTAGAAGGACTAGAAGAGGCAATTCAGACCCTAGCTGAAAATGGCTTAAAGACTATGGATAAAATAAATGACACCAAACTCATTTTAGATTTATTCACAGCATCACAGTCAGAAATTAATATAAAGCAATCTGATTTTAATATATCTGTTCTTCAGCTTGTTAGAGAGATTCACAAGTCTCTGATTATAGGTTTTTCAGTATTTGTATTTTTAATGCTTGTAACTTGGAGCTATTTGACATATACTCATTTTAATCATTAATATGCACAAGATACCACCAGAAGCTTTAGCATCATCCAGAAGAGCTAAAATCAGAGAGACCCTTTTGGATCTCCTAATTAAAGAGAAAAAAGCTGATATTACTGTTCAATGTGGATTAAAGGCATTGGATCAGATTATGCAGATGCCAGAGTTCAGTAAGTCTTGGGATGATAAGTTCCTCAATATTGCTGATTGTTGGATTAAGGTTGAAAAGAATTTTGATGCTGATTCACCTTGGGATATTGTGTATAGTGGCAAAGTAATTTTTGGATAATATGAAACTCATTACTGTACATGGAAATGAATCTGGATCTAATAACTCAATGGTTAATAGACTAAGACAATATAAAATTAATACAGATCATATTGTCTCATTGTCTGAGTTTAATTATTCACAGGGCGGAAAGAACTATATTGGAACAGAGATTAATCTGATTAACAATACAATCTTTGTAGAAGAGTCTATGAAGCAAGTAGAAGAAAAGATTTTTGAATAAGCTTGACAAGTCCTTCTAAAGCATATAGAATAAGTATCAAAAAATGAAATTTGATGAGGCTATAGAATCTTATTTGCCTAAACAATGGGCTGATACATATCAACAGCTTATAAAAGAAGCTCTCATTGTTTCTCATGGTGTTGATCATCTCCTCAAAAGAATTTATACTTCTGAACTAAAGCCATATATACTAAAGAAGCAATTTGACCCAAACCCTTTGACAACTAATACTAAATATGGTAAGCCTGTTGTTCTAAACCTTTACCTTAAACAAGGGTATCCTAAACAAGTATTAGATGGTTTGCTCAGTTTTAGTGGTTATTTTATTGCAAAAGAAATAGAAGACAAAGAGGAAGGACATGTAGATCTTTTAATTGAACCAAACAAGCCATCAGAACTAAGTGAGAAAACTCTTAATAAGATACCATTCTTCTATCATATCACAACAGCTACAAATCTAGCTAAAATAAAAGAAACAGGTTTAAATCCTAAACTGTCTCAGACAACATTTAATCATCCAGGAGATAGGGTTTATCTTTTTTATACAGAAGGGAATGACCAGCTTATTGAAAGCTGGAAAAGAACACTAGCCAGAAGTAAGGATTTAGAACCAAAAGATATGATTGTACTGAAAATTAAAAAAGATACAACAACAAAATACTATTTGGATGAAAGTGCATCAAGTGTTCAGTACAATTTATTAGCTTTGTTTACCTTTAAGAGTATTCATCCAAAGGATATTGAAATCACAAATCTGTGAAATTCTTCTCTTGACACTTCCTCCTAAATCATATAGAATAAGATTATGTTTGATGCTGAATCACTTGCAGACCTTCATATATGGGTCATGAAACTCCAGAAAATTGGCTTTACTAAAGAAAAGGCAATTCTCTGGCTCTCTACACCTAATAATACTTTTAATAATAAAATTCCTTTTCAATTTATTAAGGAAGGTAAAAGTGAAGAACTTAACAATTTAATTCTACAATACAAAGAAGAGGCATTTACCTGATATGGAAGAAGAACACAAATATACAATTATTAAGGATGAGAAGTCCTGTTTTGGTCCAGCATGGTGTATTAATGGTAAGTGGTTAGAAGAGGGAGAATACCTTGAGCAGAATGAAGAATTGATTGATTACTTGCTTAGTCAATTAAAAGAGGCTATTAAAAAGAATCAGACACTGGTTGATGATCTTCTCCATTGTTTTCAGTATGATGATTATGAATATGATAAAGGTTCTTGTGACACTTGTGGTCACTTTGGTGGTAAAACAACCTGGAAGATATGAAAATTAGAGAACTTATAGAACAGCTACAGCAGTTTGATCCAGAAATGCTTGTCATGGTAGAAGGATATGAGGGAGGAATTGCTTCTCCTAGTAAGCCTTATCAGACACCTATTAGACTGAATGTCCATGAAGAGTGGTATTATGGAAAGCATGAAGTTCATCATGTAACTGATACAGAGAAAGCAGATACTGAAGCTGTTGTAATTCCTAGGTAAAGTCTCTTGCCTAGGCAAGAGATTTCCTATATACTTTAGGAACAATGAAGGATCTATTCTATAAGCCTGTAAAGTTCTCTGGAAGAGATCATGATTTCCTTTTCATTGGATGTCTTCACATTGGACACAAGTGTGAGAGGTGGGAGACCCCTCTTTGGAAGTCCAGAGGCTATAGCAGTGTTGAGCTACATGATGAGGGTTTAATTCAGAATTGGAACAAGAAGGCTAATGCTAGTACTATTG
>Ga0214921_10002801_pt1 | contig 27650 bp, 21 predicted proteins | sample LL1505_MetaG_FD_177992 | JGI IMG/M metagenome (GOLD analysis project Ga0214921, IMG submission 177992) | Freshwater microbial communities from Lake Lanier, Atlanta, Georgia, United States - LL-1505 | ecosystem: Environmental > Aquatic > Freshwater > Lake | place: USA: Georgia | collected... | reverse complement strand
CCTGTTTTTGCAGCAACGGCTGTGCTTTGTATTTTCTTTTCTGCCGTCACACTCTATCCAGAATTCAGCCTGACCGCAGACTTTGCTTTAAATACCGCCCGTCAAGCTACCATCTCCGGCATTTTAGTTGCGTTTCCGGTGTGGCTTGCACCGGCGTTTGTGATGCAAATCGACGGTCGTCGCGTCATGACGAATATCGTGATGCTGACACTCATTGGATTCTTCGTCGGGACTGCAATTATTGCTCTACCGATTATTGCCCCGGCCGTCTTTTTACTCCACCGAGAGGCTCATCGATATCAAGAAGGGAGATTCGCTCGTGGATCAAACAATTGAAGCTGTTGCGTTAAAACGCAACTGGCCCACAGGTTTTAAGTTAGGCCCGATCGACTTCACCGCACGCCGTGGTGAAACGATAGCTGTGTTCGGCAAAAACGGCGCAGGAAAAAGCACATTTTTTCAGTTACTTTCGGGATCAATTGATCGTTCGGAAGGTGACCTAAAAGTTCTCGGCTCAAAGATGAGTCCAGATGCTACCAGTATAAGACGTCAGGTCGGTTATCTTCCCCAGGAGTCCACTCTCCCTGATTGGACTACGCCAGAGGAAATCCTCACTTACGCAGCCAAGCTACTCCACCTTGACAATCCAAGCCAACGAGTTGAAGAGGAACTTTCGAGATGGGATGCCACAAGCTGGCGCCATCGCGCTATTTGCCGCTCCAGCCACGGAATGCAGCGTCGCATTGGTCTGGCTGTAGCTATGATCCATGACCCGGAAGTTCTCATTCTTGACGAGCCGTTCAATGCACTAGACATCGTAAATGGTCGCACCCTCGAAACAGCAATTAATAATCGTTCAAAACACGGCAAAACGACTTTAATTAGCATTCATAGCCCCCTTGTGGCCGCAGCTATTTGCCCACGAGCGATCTTGCTCGACGCCGGGCACCTTGAGGAACTCCACGACTGGCCCAATAGCTCGATCATTGAACGTGCGAACATGATTGAGTCTAAATTCTTTGGCGGCAAAACATGAGCAACCCACTCTCGAGGTTTGGAAAATCCTACGCAGCACCGCAGTGGAAATTCTATCTCGGCGGGACAGTCGCGCTTATCGTGACGAACATCATTGTTTTAGAAATACCCCAACTGGCCAAAGAAATTATCAATGCACTCGCCGTAAATGCCGGCTTAGAGGTCTTCACCACAACGGCAATCGCCATTATTTGTCTAGGCCTGGCTCAGGTGCTGATTCGCACAACCTCGCGCATGTTAATATTTTGGCCAGGCCGCACCCTCGAAGCCGCAATAAAATCCGACGTCTTCGCCCATCTTTTACGTGCTCCACTTGCAAATCTGACAAGTTTTTCGATCGGCGATCTAACTTCAAGACTGAATAATGACGTCACACAGCTAAGGATTTTCTACGCGTTTGGCGTCTTACAAGTTCTGAATGTTGTATGCATTTCAATTTTTACAGTCTCAAAAATGGCCTCGATCGATCCTATTCTGACGTCTCTGGCCATCGCTCCGATGCTTGTCATGCTCCTCCTGACAAAGCTGGTCATGCCAAAGCTTTATAAAGCCATGCGCGATAACACCGAAGCTTTAGGTCGATTAACCGGACGAGTGGCTGAGGCTTTTTCGCAAGTTCACGTGATCCAAACCATGAACGCCGTAGACACCATGGCCGACCGGCTGGCACCAGATAATATCGAAATCTTCAATTCAAATATACGCACGATATGGTTGCGCACGCTGATCTGGCCGGTCATGACCATTCTCATCGGGATTAGCCAGTTTGCAACTTTGACCTGGGGTGGGAGCCAAATTATAAATGGCACACTCTCGGTTGGAGACATCATGGCCTTCAACATATACATCAGCATGCTCACATTTCCCTTTGCAAGTCTTGGAATTATTTTGAATGTCTATCAGCGGGCAAAACCAGCCTCTGAGAGGCTAGAATCCGTGACGGCTTTACCAACCGAATCAGATCAAACGAGAAAAGCAGAAACCCTCGCACCTTCAACTCAATTTCTGCTTGAAGTTAAAAACGTAAGCTTTGCATGGCCCGATGGCAGGCAGGCGCTTGACGATATTTCGTTCACAGTTCAACCTGGAGAGCGAGTGGGCATCTTTGGAACTATTGGTTCCGGCAAATCAACGCTATTTAACTTGGTCACAAGATTGTATCCATTTACACAAGGCAAGATCTTGATCAAGGGACAGGACATTGCCACCATGGATCCGGCAGCCGTGAGATCGGCTGTCGCCTACGGACTCCAACAGCCATTACTATTTAGCGAGAGCGTTCGCTCGAATCTTTGCCTCGGACTCGATGAAAGTCAGATCAAAATCGAAGCCTTGGAGCGCGCTACAAAACAAGCACAAGTTTACGATGACATCATGCGGCTACCCGAAACCTGGGATACTTTAATTGGCGAAAAAGGCATTAAATTATCTGGCGGACAAAAGCAGCGTCTCGCACTCGCACGACTTTTAATGCGCCAATCACAGTTGATCATACTAGACGATGTACTTTCAGCAGTGGATCATGATACCGAGCATCGACTTATAGAATCTCTTCTCCAAACCAAGTCGGCCCTGGTGATCGCCTCACATCGTGTCAGCATTCTAGAGCCTTGCGACAAGGTTCTGGTAATGCAAAACGGAAAAATCATAGCACAAGGCCCTTTCAGCCAAATCCGAAGTGCCATCGATTTTGCGGATAAACCCTCACACACCGGGGGTGACGCATGAATCCGACTAAAAGCGCAAAAGTAACACTGGGTACAACGCTCGCGTTCACGTCACTTGTAAGACTCTGGCCGTGGCTCCGCCCTAATAAAGGACTGGTTCTAATTGGCTCCTCCATGATCCCTGTGGTAGCCATCATTGCCATGTTTCAGCCGCTTACGGTGCAGCGCGCCATTGACGAGGGTATTCTTAAGGGTGACCTCCACAAAACTATATTTTGGGCCTGTGCGTGCCTTGGCTTATCTTTTATGAGTTATATTTTCTCTGGCATCCAAGCGCTCACGACTGCAACAGCTGTTCACCGGATGATTCGTGATTTAAGAACGACTCTGATGTCACATGTATTGCGTCTCGCACCCGCATGGCATGACCACCAAATAAGTGGCGCCCTTGCCACGAGGGCGACAAGTGATTTTGATACACTGAGTGAATCTCTCAATCAGGGCGTTCTCTCAAGCGTGATCGATATCTTGGTCCTGATTGGTTGTATTGCGGGTATGTTTATATTGTCAGTGAAACTCGCATTAACCGCACTGGTAATCCTCCCCGTCATGACATGGCTGGTTATTTGGTTTTCTAAGCGATTGAACGGCACCATGCTTGCATCTCGAAAAAACCTCGCAGCCCTGAATGGCTTCACGCAGGAAGCATTGACAAGCTTAAGCGCTGTTAAGCTTTTAAATGCAGAAAAAGGCGTCACCACGAGGTACAACACCCTCAACAAACTCTACCGAGATACACAACTGGAAAACGTTTACTATGATTCCTTGATGTTCTCCTCCATTGACGGCATTTCATCCATCACGCTTGGCGTTGTATTATTCATCGCGATAAAAGCTACCGGTCACGGTTCAGATCTTACCGCTGGTATTTTGGTGGCATTCGTACAATACGTTCAGCAGCTCTTTGACCCGTTAAAGCAACTCGGTACAAAAATGGCGATGCTTCAGGGAGCCTTCACGTCCATGGAGCGAATTTTTGGACTACTTGATCGCAGTGACAAAGTTCGCGGAAGCTCCCCCGTCAGCTGGCCAAATTCTGTAACAATCGACTTTAAAAACGTAAGCTTCGCTTACAAACCACAGGGAACTGACGTTCTCAGCAATATTAACTTTTCTCTCCCGGCAGGGAAATCTCTGGCCATTATTGGCTCAACCGGAAGTGGGAAATCCACGATTGTAAAGTTAATCACGAAGCTATACGACGGGTATCGCGGCAGCGTTGAAATAGCAGGGCAACCGATTCTTGACTTTGACCCGGATAACGTTCGCTCGAACATGGGGATCGTTCCGCAAGACATCGTACTCTTCGAAGGTAGCATTGCTTTTAATATCAGCTTCGGCAGGCCTGGCGTCAGTCGGGAGCAAATTGAAACTGCGGCAAAAATTGTCGGGGCGGACGCTTTTATTAATCAGTTGCCAGGCCAATATGAATTCCAAGTTCGCGAACAAGGCGCGAATCTTAGTCACGGACAACGCCAGCTCATTGTGTTTGCCCGGGCTCTTGTCGGCAATCCACCATTGTTGATTTTAGACGAGGCCACGAGCAGTATCGACCCTCAATCCGAGGCTTTGATTCAGGCTGCTACCGCAAAGCTTTTAGCTGGACGGACGGTCATTGTTATTGCTCACCGACTAGCAACCATCAAACGCTGTGATCTTGTATTAGTGCTTGAACACGGAAAAATCTCAGAATTCGGAACGCCTGCCGAGTTGCTTCAGTCGGGAGGGCGCTACAGCCAGCTTTTAAGTTTGTCTGAGAAAGCGCGGCCGTAGCACTGACCGGAAATAAAGACATCAACCTGCAACCGGGAGGTCTCGGTCATTTGACACCGCCATCGATTGCCATTTGAAAATCAGAACTGTGCGATCGTCAATTTCTCTTTTTGCGTCTCTAGTGGCAAGCATCGACACAATTCGACGAACATCTCCGACCTGTATGTCGTTGCCGTCTTGCGACGCGATAAATTTCTCGAGACGCCTCACGATTTTTGCTTCTTCGCGGCTTGAAAAAGCAAATCCATCACTCATCAGAATCACGATGGAGCCCGGTTTAAGATCTATAACCTTCAACGTCTCGTTTTCTAGTGCAATGGCTTTAGTTTCGACTCTTGTAATCCCGCTTGCGGTTGACGACTCTGAACTAATCACAATTGGCATTGGCGCATTAGACCGATAAAAAACAAGCTTGCCAGTTTCCTCGAAAAACTCCGCGCCAGCAACGCTATGAAAGCTTTCAACTCCAAAATGTTCCGTCATGTAGTCGCAAATCAGTTTGTTGTATGATGCGATTTTCGAACGAGAGTCACTAGCTTCACGACGATCAATACCCCGCGTCCAGATCAAATCCGCCATGACACTGCAAATGGTTGCCTTTAGGGCGGCTTGCACACCATGCCCTGTGACATCATTTACGAGGAATGTAAATATTTTCTTATCTTCGCTCCAATTCAAGAAAAATGCATCGCCAGAGACATATGAAGCCGCGTCTTGATAATAGTCAAAACCGATTTGCTGCGGAAGTTTCGGGATGCGCATATGTTGCGTTTGAACGGCCCGCCCAAGCTCGAGCTCAATTTCAAGCTGTTTAGCTTTCACTTGAACGAGCGACAAGGACTTGACCCTATTTTCAAGAGACGAAATATTAAAAAACGCACTGAGCGCCAATAAAAAACCAGAGTTAAAATGCGCTGCAAACAAAACATCCATCACCAAACCGGTGGTAAAAATTCCGGGGCGCAAATTATCGAGGGCAAGAAGGATTCCGGGAACGCTTGCCACCACACTTGAGAGCAGTGCAAGATTACGCCAACGCAAGCCGCTTGAGCGGATAAAAGCATACGTTCGCAGACAAAACATCGCGCCGGAAATTGCCACAATTAATGTCATGGTGGCATAAAAGCTTGGATAGTAACTCGCCGGATTATTCGCCGAAAACATTGCGTAAATGGCCATCGGCAGAGCCCAAGCCACGCTCGCCAACAACCACCTTCCAGACGACTTTTCCACGACTCTGGCCACGTGCATATAAAAATAAAGCCTGAAAATAAGACCCATATTCATGCAAAAAGAAGACGCGAATATATCCCACCACGGGCCGAGCCAAGATAAAGGCATCCAGCCATTTCTCGATGCCAGACCCAACGCCTCAAATCCCATGAAAATAGCAAGCCCCAACGATTCAGGAGAACCGTCAACCAGAAGAAAAAGCGCTATGGCAAATAAGGCAAGCGTAATCCTTGAAACAACCGCGATCCAGTTGCCACGACCGCCTCTTTGGAGCGCTAAGTACTCGTTAAATTTTTCAAACTCCCATTGCGTTGAAACAAATAACGGAGAACCCTTGCCCGCGACGAATGACTCTCCAGGCAAAAGCTCCATCAGAACGTCGACCGTTAAACTCCCGCCTCTGTAATCCTTTGTTTCAAAAGGAAACGAAATTGCACGACTCAGGAAGAAACTTCGCTGCTTGTGGCCGTTAAGATAGACGTCCGCTTTGTTAAATTTCATCACCGGAAGTGACACAACCAAAGTCAAGAACTCGGATAAAGATTTCCATTCCTCTGGTTTTATTTCGGCCTGGAACCTAAACAATCGGCGGGCGCTAGAATCTGCTTTCATCAAGCGTGATGAATTGAGGTCTTCAGGCTCCAATGTGGGCACATCCGACAATGCGAAATTATTGCAGTCCACCGAACTAATACAAGTTTGACTGACGCCAACCTTCCATCGCTGTTCGGATTGCCCTAGCACGATGATACGATTTCTGGATTTCAGATAGGATCCCGCATCGCGCTCAACGATGAACGTTGAACTTACAAAGGTCATCAGCCCAAAAAAAATCCCCAAAACAATCAGCACATTTCCGACAGTTCTGTTATTTTGATCAGGCGCACCGGCTCTGCGACTATCGTATAGCTGCGCGAGCTTACGATTTGACACTAAAGATCTAAAAATATTTAAAAATTGACTGCTCATGAAGGACTGCTTCGGCAGTATTTTGAGCAAGCTTTTGCAGTTTTACTTGGATTTTTTGCGCATTTTGCAGTTTTTAAACGCGAAATCCGGCGGTTGCCTCCGAATCGGGAAAGCGTTCCTTCATGACACGATCACTGCACCACCACCGCAGGGTGACTGTGGTTCCAGTGGCTTTAATCAATTTCCATCGCATCTCTAAGTCAACTTGCTTAGATTAGCTGGTACATCAGCATGACCTGAACAAACGGTCCCCAGTCTCCAGGCCCGACCGCGTCACCCGTGCGCGAAAGGGCGGAAAATCGGGAATTTGGATCGTCCAGCTGAATACCTTGAGCCGATAGGTTCGAGTAGTCGCTGCCATCATTTGCCGATACATGCCCGCCACCAAACGATAGACCTCCATCCAACCGCCACCATAAACCCTTTGTTCTGGTTGGAATCGTGGTTCCAACAATCAAGTGGGTGTAGTTTATGTCCCATTTTGCATCCACGTCTTTCTGTAGTTGACCGGACTGGTAACGCACCGTGCGCTTTCCTGAGCCATAATAATTGGTGAACCCAGCTCCCCAATGCCAAACCTTGCCAAGACGAACAAAGGATAGGGATAGATGACGCCCCAAATTATTTTTACCGGACCTTCTGTTTAGAAAGCCCGCGGTCCACATGTAACGGGAGAACTTCATCACTATAGAAGGCCCCAGACCAACCGTTGGTGCCAAGCCGGTACCTGCTCCCAACGCCGCATAAAGAGAAAATCGTTTCTTGCCTGAAATTTTTGATGTCTTAGTGATGGACTCTGTCCATGACGGTGAGTCTTCCGATTGAGAATCCTCCTCGCTACCAAGAGATCCATCTGCCGTTTCTACCTGCGTATTGTTCTCGCCAACAGGAGGATTAAGAACCACGTATGGCGAATTGGAAAACGTATTATAGCCGTACTTTTCAATACTGGTATTTGTCAGCTTGAATTTTGTCTTTTGAAATCTTGACTCCAAGTTATTCAGAGCCATCGACGCAACATACTCTCGCTGGCTTGGATAAGGCATTAGCGCAAAAAGCCAGCATGTTCCGCCGTAGAAAATTGCGGTCAATCCGCAAGTAATACCTTCAAGCTTGGTACCCACAGAATCCTGATAAACAAAAGCATGCTTTTTATTGTCCTCAGTGACGACATTTCCCGTATAGGAAAGCCGCAGGGACAGGCAAGAACTCAAAAGTAGCGAGAGGCCACAAAGCCAAACAATGAATCTGTGACCTGGGCAAACATTGCCAAGTAGATTTGAAATCAACACTGAGGCTCCTGACTAGCGCTCCGCTGGGAAAGATCACCGGTCAATTTTGTGGCCCCACAAGTGGTGTCGTTACACGTAATGCTTATCTCGTGGCGACCAAGCTCGGCCGGACAACTCGAACTTGTGTTTTCCATGTCTCCAATGCTTAATTCTTTTGGACTACTCACTCTAAATGAGATTCCTGCACAGCTATAGTCAGAACCACACTGCCAACACTGACTCCCCCAACCGATTAACTTCTGAGACCCCGCTGGAATAACAAAATCTGCAGCCGCCATTTTAACATTTGGATTGTGAGCAATCTGGACAGATTGATCAACGGCACTACAATTCTTGACCTTTAGATGCAAAATAAATTTGCCTTCATAGTCAGCGCATGCCGTCATTGACAAAACGCCAACTAGCAAGCAAAGGCCGTAAATAGACTTTCTGTCCGCAGTCAAAACCCCTGCCACTCAAACCTCCTGAATTTTCCCAAACAAGCGAAAGAGAATTACACCACAAGGGCCCAAGCATCGTCAACGACAACGGTTGAAGATCGAAATCTGGTTGGCATTAAAAAATACCGCCACATCCTATGATGTGGCGGTATTTTTTAAAAAATTCAACGTGCGGCTTGGATGATACTTGCTGCGGGGACATCGTTCAAAATGCTCCAGATTCGGTCAAACTGCGCACTCGTTAACGTGTGGGAGGGCTGGCCGCAAACGTAGTTGACAAACTTGTGCACAGCTCCAGCTTGGCATTCCTTGCATCTTTTTAGAATTAACGAAATGCCATCAACTTGTGCAGCACACATCATCGCATCATCCTTTTTGCCATTCTTAAGAGAAACTGTCTGTAAAATTGACCTGAAAGTTATTAACTGAGCTTTTGAGAGCTTTATTTTCTGCATTTTTACAGCACCACTGCATGATACGGGGCCACGGCACTCGGTGCTCACGACAGCAACGCCGGCCGATAAATCAAGGTCTATGTTTTTGCTGAGTTGCTGGCGCAACAAAAATCCTTCAGTTTTGTGCAGCTCGACATGCGCGTCATCTGATATTTTGGTCGGGAGGACTTCTGGTTTTTCGATTTCAAAACCAATAGTGACTTCGCCGGCCTCGATTTTTTTCAAGCGGACAGTGACTGCGGTACGGTCTCCGTTTATGATCCCGAAGAATTCGCTACCAGTGTAAAGAAGCTGCTTCGATGCATCGAGGAAATCTGCCCGAACCGTATAGGTTCCAGAGCGAAGACGAATTGGTTTCACGGCTTCACCAAGTTGAATGTGGATGACCCGTACCGCCTCGGTGGAAACGTGTTCAGTGGCAGCATTAGCAACGCCATCTTTGTACAGGACGGGCACACAGTCATTACTATCTGGCTTCGCAACTGTTTGAAGGCCCATACCAGAATAAACCTCTTGGTTAGGCAACTGGGGTGGGAGGGCAAGGACGTTATGACAATGGTCATCGCCACCGCCAACCTGTTGGATGACCAATACGAGTGATTTTGCAGCCTCTGGAAACTGCTCACTCGATAGCGCTAATGTGCCATACCCATTCTGGTCTGGCTCCGATGCGGTTTCATTGGTGCCCTGTATTTGAACTTGACCGCAGGCTGCTGACAGTCCAACCGCTAGAATCATCGCTAACCTAGAAACCACCTTAAAATTCATCTGAATAGACATGTGACCTCCTCTTTGTTGAGTCAAGGGTTGTCATCAACCCACGACCTGTTAGTATACGCATCGGAATTTAATGTCTTAAAGTTAAGTAATAAATGAACTTTTTCGTGTTCAAGGTGTATACTGAATGGCTAAGTGTCTTTAAAATTTGAAGTAAGGGAAAAGGGCAAATTGAAGAGTCGCCACCCGATTGACGTCAGTTGGGCGTAAGGCCTCAGCACGGGATTTCTCCAGAATGGACAGACAAAGAGCTCTCACGTCGGAGATTACCGACTGGTAGAGTTCCTGACTACACGGAACTGTAACGCTCGTCAGAAACCTTTGGTCTATAGGCCACGCCAATGCATCAAGGGCTAAGTTGAGATTTGCTCGGTGGTGTCTTTTGACCTGTTCACTGTCAAAATCCCATTTCGTCAAAATAGCTCCGCCCTCAAACCGACTTAAACTGTCCACAAACTCTAGCTGCTGGGCCGTCACTAGCAAATCTATGGCCGCGTTGACGTCGTCCTCCAATACAGGAAAACGACTTTTCTCCATGGTCATTGTGACGATTTCCTCGCGGGTTTTCCCCTCAAAAAAAATCGCACCCATCTTGAGGTACCAAGCCAGGCTGTGGCCCACCAACTGGAGTTGATCACTACCCGTGGCTTCAGGAGTCGGACTCGTCTTAAGTAATTTTCTTTGGGTGGCGAGTCTTAGCTTTTCAACCGAGTCTTTAGAGATGTTTTCCTTGAAGAGGAGTTTTAAATACTGGCGATCCCTTGGTTCAACGCGCATAAGCCTCAAAACTTTTTCAAAAACATGCGGCGACAAATGCCGCCTTTTAGTAATGACTAAATGAAAGTGATTAGGAGCTTTTAGGGATAACTGCTTTGAGACGAACCGGAATGAGAGCTTTGTATTGCTTTTCTTAGATGTCCAAAACCAGTCGTGAAGGTAATCACGATAATCCTCGTAATCTAGGGAAGTTAGGGAGACAGTCATGGGTTCCTAGTATACACAATGAATACATTAACTTACGATTTATACTAAAGAATATCCTGTTTTTTGTCGATACCCCCCCTAGCTGCTAACGGGGGAGCTAGTATACAGCTATGAAAATACCATTTCTGAAACTCTTAGTCACTTCTGCAGCATGTTACTTGCTACTAACAGCCTGTCAGCAGCCCGCAGCCATGCATGGCGGAATTGTTGATAATGGCAACAAACCAGATGACTCAACTGGTCCAGCTATTCCCCTGCCGCCGCAAAAAGACTCTGGCGGCAAAGTGAATGAGAACGTTCGAACCATCGCCCAGCCGATCTATATCCTTGGTGGTCGTCACGAGATCACAAGTTTGCCGTCTGGATTCTCCCTAAGACACGTTAGTAATGACATGACTCACATACTTGATACATCAAATAACGAAGCCATGGCTGCTGCCAAGCTGGCTTTGGATGGTCAAACTCGCTGTGAAACGGAAAAACGACTCATCCTGACAACAATCGACGGAGGCCAGCTTTCCAACTGCAGTGAGTCGTACTATGAATTGAAGGCGAGTAACGGAGATCGCATCATCGTTACTAAGGGCACTCTGGATATAGACGTTTTGCATTCAATTCTGCGGTCAATAAAATCTCAGTCGAGATAAAGCTCGAACATCGAGAATACGACACAAATATTAAGAAGCGGCAGGAAAATAAAGAAAAAATGACATTCAGCCGGCGCCTGACCTGTGAATGACTTGCCGGCTGGCGGTGGGTCATAGTCGCTAGGTTCATCATGCCCACCCCTTCCGATAATACCATTACTGGGGCGTTACGGTGGTGCCAAGAGTCTGGCTCAATTTGGGCATCGTTTGCTCTGGGATAGTTCCCGTCAAACTCACGAGTAAATTGTAGATATCGTTCACCTCATCCGTGGTGAGGTTTTTATTGAGCTGAGTTTTAGCCATAACCCGAATTGCTTCTTGCAACGAGCCCACACTTCCGTTGTGAAAATACGGAGCAGTCATCGCCACATTCCGCAAGGTCGGGACACGGAACATGTGTGCATCGGCTTCGTTCTTAGTCACGTTCTTGCGCCCCTCGTCCCCAAGAAAATCGTATTTTTTAACGTAGTCGTTTTCTGCAAAAGTGGGGAACTTTTGGTAGAAGCCTGTACCAGTGGGTAACGCAGGACCAGAAAAGCCTCCGCCAGAGTGGCAACTCGTGCAGCCGATTTCATTCATTTTTGAAAAACCGCGCTGCGCAGATGCCGAGAGCGCACCGCCATCCCCTCTGGCCCATCGGTCGAAGGCACTATTGGGAGTAATCAACGTTCGTTCGTAGACTGCCACGGCTTTGGCAAGATTATCAATCGTCACCGGATCTTTGCCACCAAACACCTTTTGAAATTGATCTGAGTATCCATCGATCTCTCTCAATCTCGCGACGACAGCATCGTGACTCGGCATTCCCATTTCGATCGGATTAACTAATGGCCCCTTCGCCTGGTCTTCTAACGTTGCAGCTCGTCCGTCCCAAAACTGCACTGACAGGAAAGCCGCGTTAAAAACAGTGGGAGCACTACGGCCGCCCCGTTGCCCATTTATTCCAACAGACACCGCCCGGTTATCACTGCCCGATGCCATAACATTATGACAAGAGTTGCAAGATACGGTCCCGTCTTTGGAGAGACGTGGATCAAAGAATAATTGTTTACCGAGCTCAATCTTGGCTCTGCTCGCTGGATTATCCGATGGCTCTGAAGCCTTTAATGGCAAAATGAACGCTTTGGCTGCATTCTGAAGTGGCGTCAGGGCGCGGGAGTAAGCCGCGGTGGTCTGTGACAAGACCCATAGACTAAGCACAATCTCTCTAAAGTATGTCATGCCTAAGACTCCACCTCACTGCCGTGAATGGCAATTTTACAAAAAAGACGTCGTTCACCCTTCAACTTTCCCGCACACGCAGACACTTAACATGTAGAATTATTTTTTCCTAGACAGCCATCCGACGAGATGTGCAAAAATTCGACCACTGCGTCATTTCGCGCACAATTAAAACCCCCCGGGCCCAAAAGGCTCGGGGGGCTATTTTTTTGTATCAGCTGACCGCGTTTCGAAAGGAGGAAGAATACGCGGTCAGATTGAGTTACGGAGTTACTTTTTGGATACTGTTTCTCATTAACTCTTGTGCCTTGCGGACTTGACCACGCGCCGTGACCTCATTGTTGAACGGCCCGAACTCAACTACGATCTCAGCTGCGCGCTGGTTTGATAAGTTCTGTGCTTGCATACAGCGCCAGTCGCATGTTGGTACGCGGTTGACTGGATTGACGCGGTCAATCAAGAACGCCGCCACATTGACGTAGGTCATGCCGTTGCGCTTACTTGTACAACCGAACAGATTCGATGCAGCCATCTGGCCTGCGTAGTAACCTTGGAAGATTTCAGCTGTGCCTAAATACTCAGGAAGGTTCGCACCACAGCTGAGTTGCATGCGGCTAGCAGTCGCAGTGAACTCGTTTGAAAACTGAGCTTGGAACTGGTTCAACGGACGAGCTCCCGGTACTTGGGTAAATACGTTGATGTACATACTGGAAGGAACATCACCGCAACAGTTGTTCTGTGTTTGCGGACCAAAAGAAGCGTCAGTCGACAGCGCTAGACTGTTATAGCTCATCGTATAGTCGCCTGGCGCGTTGTAGTTAACCGGCATAGAGGTTTCGCAGTATTGAAGCTGCTGACCCATCGGGCTAACGTCAGGAATCATCGATTGAAAGGTGCCTGCAACGCTATTCCCGCCCTGGCCACAACTCACTGGATATGGAGCTGCTGTATCGCCCATGGATGCGTCAATCATACGTCTTTTGATCGTACCTGGCTGGTCAAACGTTGATGTTCTATAAACTGTGTGCATTCCGCGTGGAACTGTTACTAAGAACAAGTCGCCAACTTGGACAACAGATTTTTGCGCATAATTCGTCGAACCCATTCCACCGCCGGCAACTTGACCGACTGCGAAGTTAACCTGTGCTGCGTGTCCAGGTACAGTTGCCTGAGGATGCATCGCGTACACAGTTAGGCGATATTGACCGCTTTCCTGTACGTCAACAACGTACGGAGAAGAGCAATCTTCTGGTTGAGTCGTTCCAGTTCTACCTGCTTGCTCAACAACACACTTGTAACGAACGCCTGGAATTTGCGTCTGAGCGCTCTTAAGACGGAACTCCACCTGGGAGCCGTTAGAAATGCTTTGCGCATTCACCTGCGAGAAATTTGTAATTTCTACAGCCAATAAATCCATTTGCCGTGCTGTATCAGCAGGAAATTGATAGTTGGTCTGGTTGTTTGGATTCGGATTGTTGACGTAAACTGTCTTTGTCTTTGCCTTACCGCATGAGGCTACAGCGACGGCTACCAAAAACGCGCCAAAAAATTTGCTAGTCTTGATCATTTCTGATCTCCTTTCGGTGATATAAAATCTAAAAATATCTAAGCATTTTTTAACAAGCGCCTTGTATCATTCATTTATTAACACTGTCAATGCATTTTTATGATTATTAAATATTATTGGTATCAAAAATATACCGCGGCATATAACCTTAATTAAATTGCTGATTTTATTAAAATAATTCTGCACCCAGCCCAGGGCTACCAGTTAAATAATTCCACCCCCAGTGACCTGGAAACGACCTAAGGTCAGATTTATTTAGAGCCGCTCCGGGTCAAAGGCCCTCTGGTCTAACCCGCTGAAATCACTAGATAGCCCTAAAATAACCCTCGGCGACAGCCGCCCAACCCACTGGATTTTCCAGAAAAATTGGCGGAAGTTGCTAAAGTTTTAACGCTCAATGGCCGAAGTCACTTCTATATCTGCCGCGACGACCCCGTCCTCAGCAGATTGGATTCATGGGAGGCTACCGGTGCTTCGTATAGGATTTTTTGTCACACAATCGATCTCAAGCTTTAAGCATCTGGCCTGGTCATCCATTCTTTTTCTGGCCTGCTCCCCTGCCAGCGAGACGGCCAGCGCGCCGGGGATGGCCAAGAAGGCGTTCGCCGACCAACCCACAAAATTTCAGCTTACAAATCAATCCTACGTCGAGCAAAACCTCACCCTGCCAACTTGGTGCTCGATGAATCAGTCCCAGGAGCAACTTTGTTTCCGCTGTGAACGAGTCGATTCGGGCGTAACTATTCCATACGAACAGTGCTTGACCCCAAGCGAGTCGTTCAATAGCTCCCGGGATTGCTCGTTTGTAAATGACGGAGTTAAGTATATTCGCTGCGATGGCACGAAGTCCGGCGACGCATTTAAAATGGACGTGTCGATAGCCAAAGAGAAGGTCGCCCTTGCCCTTCCGGCATTTCTGATAGCCCTCGATTGGAGCGTTAAACAGAAGTACCTGGCAGAGTCTGAAATTGGAAAATTCACTTCTGACCTAAGAGACTTTTGGGCTAATCGCATTGGATCCATCATGAGCGGCGAAAATCTAGAGCCTACTGCCGATGACCTCATCCTACTGGCCAAAAAACATTTGAAATCAACGCTAACTGATGAACAGGCGCGATATTTTCGACAGCAAACTTTGAATGCACTCACCATGCTCAATAAGGAGCTATCCGGCAGTAAAGACTATAAATTAAGCCAAGTGATTCTGCGGGGAATATCGATCGCGAACGCAATCCCTGATAATCTCCTGGGCGATGCGAAACCATTCCTCTCAGGCCCAAGCTTGGCCGCAATCCTGGCAGAGGACTCCTCACGAGCACTGATCAGCATGTTTAGCAGCATCAGTCCGAGTATTCTCGGCATTAGGTCTGTTGACGCTCTCATCCAGGAGCTAAACAATCCCTAGCCACCTACCGCTCCGATGAAGGAAATTTCCTGGCTCTCCGCAAATCTTCAATTGAGAGTTGATTAAAAATTAATTAATCTCACCATTAATTCTTAAAATTTTTTTTCTCAAGGAGCGTGAGATGACATTAGCCAAAGGGATTTTAGCGTCAGGTATATTTGCTGCATCAGTAATCATTGCTCATAATGCCCACGCATTTTCACCTGTTCAAAGTATGATCGTCCCGATGAATATTGCGCCAACCGCCGAATCATCGACACCGATCGTTCTTAAAAACGACAGCTTTTCAGACCAAAACGGTCAGGCATATCTCCAGACGGGTTTTATCGAGAAAGAAATGGCTGGCGTTTGGGTCAGAGTGCCCAGCGAGATTAAAAAATTCAAAGTCGATTATTTTCGCGTCTTGATGGGTAGTGGTTATGCTTCTCGCGATAATGAGCTCACCAATACGCAGATCTATTTTCAAATGGGCGTCAGGGATCAAATGGCCACCTCCATCCCTAATGACATTGAAAACGTGGCGGCCATCACGCCCGGTCCTTATTGGAATGACATCCCGGCTACCGGCGACGCTGGCAAGTTAGACTGCGCGACCGGTGGCGAATATGTAGGAGCGGCCCTTGAATTCGCACATTCCGGTGCTCCTAGCGTCTTCCGCGACCTGGATGGAATCGCAAGCACACAAGGCAACGTGCTTTTTGCAATCCCTGGCGGATGGAATTACAGCGTTGCATATGGCTTGCGCGGCGACTGGGTCTTGCGCGTGGTTGGTCACGAGGCAGCAGAAGGCGAATGTAAATAAGCCTTATTTTAGATCAAAAAAAACCGGCTATTTGCCGGTTTTTTTGTTTTGGATCCTAGTTCAATCGATACCCATAATGTGCCGAGGGTTTCGGAGACGTCTCAGGGTTATAGTCGTCTCCTGGCAGAACACTCACGACAAGAATTATTTTTGACGCGTTAATCGTCATAAAGTCCAAGTCGACTGGCTCGCTACCGCGACTTTTCAGGACTCGCGACTCTTGAACGCCGTTCGCGTCAAACGTAATGACTTGCCAGGTGTAATGGAATCCAGGGGCCCCTTCTGTAGATAGATGGTGATTTTTCTCTCCCTCATCGGAACGCTCAAATAAAATATAACTATGAGATAACGGCTCGTTACCGTTACGGCTTGTACCCGATGTGTTTTTTTCCGTCGCCGCGATAATGGTATCAAATTGCGGCTCTGTTTTTTCCCATTTGTCCGCATTCGGAAAATGACGAGAGTCACTCAGACTCCCAACTAGGAGACGCCAAACGCCAAATTCGGTCCATGCGGCGCTCAAATCGTTAAAAACTCGAATTTTCCCACCAAGATTCTGGTTTATAGTCTGCAGAAAATTTGGCTGATTGACGTATCCGGCCTGCCCTGTGTCTTGCCAGATATTTTTGATAAATGTTCCGGGAGCGCGCCCCTGAGTGATCCCGAAACGCTCATCCAGGAATTGGTAAAACATGCCCGTTCCATACTGGAATGGTGACTTCAGACTTATGAAATCAAGCGAACGGTGGGGTTCAGCATTAAAAAATTTGTAATAACGCCAAAAAATATCCTCATCAGGAAAAACATGCTTAACGATCCAGACTGATGTGCCCTCAGCGAATGAGAGGTGTTCCCACCAGTCATAGGCCATTTGCGAGGCATGAAACAACTCGTGAGCAATGACGCCGCGAAGCAATCTATCCACGATGTCATTGGCGATCACCACGTATCCAAATGCGTCTGCCGCTGTCGTTGACTCCTCAAATCCGCTAAAACTCGTATAACCGCCAACGCCAGGCTCAAGGTCAGTGCTAATATATAAATCGAAACGATCATCCCCTCCCTCTCCGTGATCCGGCAAGGGGGGCCGAAAACCCATCACATCAAATTCCTGACGCCAGGCCTCCTCAAGATGAGCCAGAACCTTTTGCGCGTAATCTGTTTTCACTGTTTCAGGAAACCTAACCACCAGGGGAAAACGATCAGATTTAATAAAAAGTGGTGCGTTTGGGCGGGTTTGGATGGCGTTATGTCGCCAAGTATCAAAGGGCAGTAGACCCCCCATTTCGACGTTAGCGTGTGCCACAGAACAAAAGGAAACCAAAATAAATATAAAACCGAAAATTCGCATCGTGCTCTCGCTAAAGCAAAAAACAAGAAATGAGACCTTAATTACCGATATTAGCAGAAATCAGAAGCCTCACGAGCGGGTTCGGCTTTTTTGTCTAATTTTGAACTTAAGATTCTAATATAATTGGGATATTAAATAAAAACAATCGGCAAGTGGAGCGCACTACGAAATATATGTGGTGAAAAGTTCAACACCAAAGCGTATATTCCTCGGCTCGAAGTAGAAACTACCATTGGAGTCTCCCCCATCGTGTCAAAATCAGAAGTTCAGCTTACCCGCCCCGTTGATGAGTCTATGATTGCGGCCATGTTTGACCGCATCTCAGCACGGTATGATTTTCTTAATCGCCTATTGAGCGCGAGACAAGACGTTCGCTGGCGTAAGCTATTAATTTCTATGATCCCAACACGCAAAGGCGGCAATTATTTAGATATGGCTACTGGGACTGGCGACGTATTACTGGAAGCTGCGAAACAGCATCCCGAGTACGCGACTTTCACAGGTGGTGACATCTCAAAAGGCATGCTGAGCTTTGCAGATAAAAAAGCAGCCGCAGCAGGAATCAACGAGCGCGTAGAGTGGAAGGTTATGTCTGCTGAATCACTCGCATTTGCAGATGAGTCCATCGACTGCGCGAGCATTTCCTTTGGTCTACGCAATGTCGTGAACAAAGAGAAAGCCCTCGGCGAGTTTGCTCGAGTGCTGAAACCCGGTGGAGTCTTTCTCATTCTAGAATTCTTCACGCCATCACATGGGCCGATGGCACGTGCATTTCAATTTTATTTCCACAAGATCTTGCCGCAAATTGGCAGACTGTTTAGCGAGAAAGAAGCTTACACGTATCTCCCCAAAAGTGTGGCTAGCTTCTATAGCCCGCAAGAATTACGAGACAGCCTTGCTAGTAAGGGCCTGATCGTCGAAAAGGAAGTTAATTTCTTGTTCGGCGCGTGCAGGCTCGTTAAAAGTCGCCGCTCATAATTTTAAAGGCCCCATTGGGGCCTTTTTTTATTCAATTAATTCTCAGCTTTTCACCAAAAGACCCACCAAGGTTTTTGTGATTCGTTGTAATTATTGACGCGCTGCTTGAGTTCGTTCTCCGAAAGGTTAAAAATTCGGATTAAACGCTTCACCATACTCTCCTTGTTGTCCACGTTGCTGTACTCAAGCACGCGCTTTTGATCTGCACTGTGATTCTTTAGATCGCGCATTTTATCTTCATACTTGATCGCAGTCGCTTCATCACCGTTGACCATGGCCTTGATCCAAGCATTGCGAAGAGCAATGGCCTCACCAACAAGTCTAATCGAAGAATTCTCAATAGGAAGAGTCGCGAGCCTATCCTTGCTCCAGGCGTACACTTCATCCGGAGATTTACCTTCCCAAGCTTTGCCGTACTTATCAAAATCCACTAATTCCTTATAAACAACCCGAGCCTTGATACTGGCCATGATATTTGCATCCGTGAAAAAAGCTCCGGATTTCACAGCACCATATATCTCCGCCGCAATTCGGGTTACATCAATACAAGTTCTCTCAATATCCCAACCGTTAGGCGCCAGCTCGTACGCACAAAAAATCGGCTTGTTATTTTTGACAAATTTGACCAGATCCGCATTCTCTTTGAATTTTGTATCGGCCAAAATATTGGAAATAAACTGGAGCTCTTTATCCGCATCCTGCGCATTCAAGACGAAATCTACTTTCAATTTGTCGCCATTGGTAGCACGACCCATCTTTCGTAAATACTCGAGCAGCTGCTTCTTAGTCGCTTGACCAAGTTGGTCATCGGTTTGAATATCTTTGATTGCTGATGCAATATTGCCATTATGCTTTGCATAAATATCTGCAAATGATTGGGCCAACGCATTACCCATGGCGTCCTGATTATTCGGATCCACCGGCGTCGAATCCTGCGTCAGCTGAGCCCCGGCGTTTGGACTGTGCTTACATGCAGCTGCGCTGAGAAGAACGGCAACCCCGACAATAAACGTGCGTGCTTTAGTCGTCATCATAGTCATGAATCCCCTAAAAATTATAACTTCACGGTATTTTTAATATGGTAACAATTGGACTCAGGCAAGGCTACTTAAATCTTTGCAGCCGTCCTCACATACCTGTCCGGACCTGCCAATCACGACTATCCGTAGGAATTATGATGAAATTTTTTATACGGCTGTTGACTGATTTTAACCCGCACAAATCCATTCACAACGTGAAGTTAAATAAAAAGTGATCTGGATCCTCACTAAACCCTTCAGCAGGCGTCTCTACACCGTTCGGGTAAAACATCGGCCATCGCCAAAGCACTTGTGTCCTGTAAACGATGCCGCGCATGCTGCAAGGCTTTGCGTCAAATTCACAGGTCGCACTTGGAATTCTATAAAAACCAGGTCCAGGAATAAGTGGCGAAGGAAATGGAGGATAGTTTACGTACTTTTTGAATAAGTCCTCAGGGAGATTTAAACCCTTGATGTTTATCTTGAGCCATCCGGTTTTCAGGCCGGGATCTTGGGTGTTGATTAAGTAGTCGAACTTCTTGCCAAACTCCGGGAAATTAAAGGACAGTAGTTTGGCTGCAGAGTCTCCGGACGCAACGGTCAGATTCTGCGCATACATCTCAATAAAGGATTCGGTTACCGACTGTTTTTCCATCTTAAGCTTGGGATCATAAAGCCCCATAAAGTTCTCCCGCGCCAGAGGCACCAAAACCTCTCCATTGTGGAGAACTTTGATGAATTGTGGATAATCTACTTTGTCGAGTAAAAGCTCATATTTGCTGCTAGATGATATTTTTCCAGTAGAATCTGGCAATAGGCGCGCCAGTGTTCCGCTGTTTCCGTTATCTTTCTCATTTGACTCGGTGGTAAAGTAAAGGTTACCAGCAGTGTCAAAACCAACTCCCCTTGTGCGTCCTAAACCGTCTTTGAGCGTGACAGCTGGCTGCCCCGGTGACTTGCTGCGGATCCGACCCATTTCGATCCACTTGGAACCGTCAGATCGCTGCTGAAAAATACCATATTCGGCCCAATAAAATACGCCGTTACGAAAGGTCATACCATTGGGGGGTGGAACAACCGAGCGGTTGTCCACCTCCATGGTTGCTCTTCTCGCGTTATTTTGTATCGCGACGGTGTCAGGGTACTCGCAAGCGCCTTGATCAACATCACAAGAAATAATCATCCGCTCGGCTTCTAATTGGACATAGAGCTTACCGCTGTCCCAAGCCATTTGCCTCGGACGCCTCAAAAACTTTATCACAGGAGTTAGGACTTTGGTCCCATTTACCCCATTATCAACCCGAACAACGGAACCGATGAAGCGACCGTTTGCGTCTTTCGTGTCTCCCATGTCGAGACCGACATAGAGTCTGTCTTGTGGGTCTACAAATACCGTAAGCATGCCTCCTTGGTTCGAATAAATAGCCTCAAGGACGCCTGATGGGCTTTGTCGCATTAAGCGTTTTTTTCCATACTCAGGGAAATAAACTGTGCCGTCAGACGCTTGTGCGACCGAGTGATTATAGTGAGTCGGTAGAAGTAAACGCATATTTTTGAGTATGGATCGGACATTAAACGTGCCAGTTACAACTTCAGAATCATTTAACCCCTGTGCACGTGCAAACATTTTAACCGTGGTAGCACCATTGAGTTCAATGGGCACGGAGTAAGCGTTTGATTGAGCAGATGGCTCTGAGCCATCCGTGGTGAAAAAAATTTGTGCGCCAGCTATGTCGGATTTTAGCTCAAGTTGTTGGTTTTCTGCGAACTCGCCTGGAGATATTGAGAATGTCGGCTTCTGTGTGGTTTGAATAGTTTGATTATGCGCGGGTTGTTTTGACTCATTACGTGCAATAAACCCACAAGACGCCGAAATTACAACGACAAGAAAGATTGAGACCAATTTGTTTACATACATCAATGCAGCCATAACACCCCCCAATATATGGTCGGACGCGCGATACTCGGACTTCAAGGGAATTATAAAATAACTGTGATTTTAATTGGTTATAAACTTCTAAGGTTGGTTTTGAAAATCAAACGTCAAAGACCCTGCAGGTTTACGGACGAGGCTTGCATTAAACACTTTCCCGCCGGGGGAATCAGAATGACCACCAGAATAAATCTACTTAAATCTTAGACCCTATGAGCTTCAGCAGTTCATCAGCATCAGACAAGTCATCGATCACGGCATCCGCTGGAACTTTTTTAAACCATGTGACCTGACGCTTTGCATACTGCCTCGTGGCAGTGGCGATCTCTTCTTCAAGGCTCGCGTTATCCAAATCCCCCTGAATCATGGCCACGACTTGTTTGTATCCAATTGCCTGCATGGGTTTGCAAAGAGGATCTACTCCCTGGCTGATCAGATGCCGAACCTCGTGCACAACCCCAGAAGCTAACCGGAGCGCCATGTTTTATCGAATACGCGTGAGATTTATTGTACGACTACGGTGAACTGTGCGGTAAATTGACTCCCTGCAGCCGCTTTAACAGCGTCTGTGATGTCGACTGAACTGGCAATCCAGGATTTTGTTAGGGTGACGGTTATGGTGTAGGTTCCTGCCTGATTTGGAGCTATAAAATTGTAGCTATAGCCATCGTAAATATTCGTTCGACTCAAAGCTCCAGCTGATGATGACCAAGAATAATCCGTGTGAGATCCAGTCTCAATAGGATACCCAAAACTAGTCATACCATCTCCATAAGTTGTAGAATTATATCTAAATTGTATGTCTCGCCCAATGGAGATTTTGGTGGTGCTGCCCACGCTAACGGTCAGATTTTGGCTCACCGGCGTTCCGTTCTTATAGAGTGCAAATGCAGCCCTGAGAATTTGGACCGTACTGGTGCAAACATTTCCCGCGGCGACGAATCCCGATTTGCAGGTTGAGAGTGAGCAAGTTCCATAAAGGTAGCTTTGTCCATCGGGACTACAACTTTTGGTCTTGGAGGCTGCGGTACTATTTGGGATATCAGCGGCACATGAAACCGCACCGAGCTGCGCGTTAGGTGTACATAATGTGTCTGCAACACAGGTTTTGGTAGTTGGAGAAACTGAGTAACCAGAGGCGCAAGCTGAAGCTTCGCAGGTTCCATAAACGTAGCTCTGTCCATCGGCACTACAACTTTTGGTCTTGGAGGCTGTGGTACTATTTGGAACATCAGCAACACATGAAACAGTGCCCAACTGTGCATTAGGCGTACATAATGTGTTTGCAACACAGGTTTTTGTAGTTGGAGAAACTGAGTATCCAGAAGTACAGGCTGAAGCTTCGCAGGTACCGTAAACATAGCTTTGCCCTGTAGCATTACAACTTTTGGTCTTGGAGGCTGTGGTACTATTTGGGACATCAGCAACACATGAAACAGTGCCCAACTGTGCGCTAGGTGTACATAATGTGTTTGCAACACAGGTTTTTGTAGTTGGAGAAACTGAGTATCCAGAAGTACAGGCTGAAGCTTCGCAGGTACCGTAAACATAGCTTTGCCCTGTAGCATTACAACTTTTGGTCTTGGAGGCTGTGGTACTATTTGGGACATCAGCAACACATGAAACAGTGCCCAACTGTGCATTAGGCGTACATAATGTGTTTGAAACACAGGTTTTTGTAGTTGGAGAAACTGAGTAGCCGGAAACGCAAGCCGAAGCTTCGCAGGTACCGTAAACATAGCTTTGCCCATCGACACTACATGATTTTGATCTGGAAGCTGCTGTACTATTTATCATAGTCGTTATGCAGGACTCTGGATCTAGTTGAGCTTTTGGCGTACACAAACCCGCATTGCTAGAGGAAATTTTAGAAAAATATTTCACATCAAGAGCCGTAGGTCTTTTCTCTGGCGTCGAGCCATCCTTTGGATCTTCGAAATTGCCAAAGTAAAGCTTATCACCATCTATTTTTACTAGGCCGTAGCTTGTAAGGAAGAAAGTTGAATAAATTTCATCATTCTTACAGGACTCTGCTGTTAGTTCCTTTGCAACGTCAATTGTAAACCCACCGCCACAAATTGGCCGAAAGATAAGGGGTGGATCAAGAGGAACCGTAACCCCGTTGTTTGCCTGGTCTATGCCCTCTGTGGTCTTAAAAGTTTGCATTATTTTCGAGGGAGCAAGCTGTAATTCATAAGCGCCGGCAGCAGAGGACGATTGGTTACCCACAATAAAGGATGTGTTTACAACCATAGATGCAATTTCAGTATTGCACTGCTTATCAGAGTATCGCGAATTTGAAACGGTGGCGGTGTTGCCGAGGATTACATAAGTCGATTTTTCGGACCCGTCGCTTTCTTCGGAAGAAGTTTCACATGCCCCATACCAGGTTCCATCGGCCAACGATGAAGCGACTTTATTGTTGATGCCACTAACGGGGCTCGAGGTAGTTACAGTAGGGTTTCCACAAGCGGAAATAAGCATAGCGACGAGACTTGATCCAATCAAATTTACAGCAGCGCCAAACCCTCGACCCAAACATAAACGAATCATTTTTAGCTCCTGACCCGGCCGATAAAGACGTGTCTCAATTGATTAAATTCCCCAAGGAAACTTCTAGGTCTTCGGCATTCCCGAGCCCAACTTTAATATTTTTCGCGTGGAGCAATCATCTGATAAGATTAGATTTTTAAAACCTTTAGCCCGGAATCTACAGCGCTAGGTTAAATATTTACACCTGCCATTGGATCGCTGGAGGCGAACACGAAGCAAACTATCTAAAATATGAATTACCACCTGTCACATCGGGCGTAGCTAAATGTTTGCCGATATGAGCTTCAGGAGTTCATCAGCATCAGACAAGTCATCGATCACGGCATCCGCCGGAACTTTTTTAAACCATGTGACCTGACGCTTTGCATACTGCCTCGTGGCCGTGGCGATCTCGTCCTCTAGATTCATGTCATCCAGATCACCCTGAATCATGGCCACGACTTGTTTGTATCCAATTGCCTGCATGGGCTTGCAACGAGGATCTACTCCCTGGCTGATCAGCTGCCGAACCTCCTGCACCACCCCAGCAGCTAGCATCTCTTTCGTTCGCTGATTGATCCTCGCATGTAGCATTGCGCGCGGGGGGTTTAAAAATACTGCAAGGTGAGACCTTTGCGCAGGCTCAGCGCGACTCACGGAGGGTACGGGCCGGCCAGTCAAGATATTAATCTCAAGAGCACGCACCACCCGAAATCTGTCGTTTTGATGCAACTGCCCGGCCCGACGTGGGTCGATACGAAGAAGCTCCGCAAACAAATCCTCACTTGAGCGAGAATTTAGTTTCTTTCGTAGCTCTTCGTCACTCGGCACATCATCATCCCAAGCATCACCCAGCAGGGCCCTCAAATAAAGCCCAGTACCACCAACAACAATAGGCAGCTGTCCTGCCTCACGAATGGACCTGATAGCTTGCTTTGCCATGTCAGCGTATATAGCCGCGTCACAAGGCTGCTCCCAGGACAAGGCATCATAGAGATAATGAGGAACTAAGCGCTGTTCCGAGACCGACGGCTTAGCCGAGCCGATATCAAAACCACGGTAGAGTTGAACGCTATCACAACAGACAAGGGCACCGTTAAACGCCTGGGCTAACTGCATGGCTAGGGCAGATTTCCCGGAAGCCGTGGGACCCACGACCACCAAAAATTCAACCTGCTGATTTTCGGGAATCAGGCATTGCCAAGAAATCAAAATTGCCTCAGCGCGATGGTTGTTTTCACCAAAAGACTCGGTTCCTAGCAAAAATTAACGATCAAACCACCTGGCAATCTGCGCCTCGTCCCACCACCGAAAGACTCGCCTGCCATGGGGACAGTTGTGGTAGAAGTCAACATCGTCAGCCTCTGCAATGAGAATTTTCAGTTCATTCTCTCCTAGCTGCTCCCCGGCTCTCACTGCTCCGTGGCAGGCTATGGTTGCTAGAATGTCGTGAGTCAATCCGATATTTGAATCAAGTGGCAAAACGGAAGAGTCTTGCTGAGCCAATGACTCAAAAAGACGTACCAGATCACTTTTAGCTAAAAGTACCGGCACTGCTCGGACCTCGAGAGTCGTCTCATCAATAATCTCAATTCGAAATCCGTTGGACTCTAGCTGAGGCTTGAGTTCCGCGATGACGCTGGCGGCACCTGCATCAAGCACCACACATTCGGGCACTAGGAGAGTCTGGCTGGACTTGAGTAAATCCTCATTTCTAACAAGGCGCTCATAAAGAACTCGCTCATGGAAGGCATGCTGATCAACGGCTAAAAGCCTCGAGCCGCTTTTACGATCTCCATGACTAAACAACAAATAGCAATCTGCGATACTGCCAAAATATTGTAGCTCGCGCCAAGGTATAGACTGAATAGACTGTGTAGCCGACGTCGCGGGAGACGTCGCAGTCATGCCTGGTTCTACTAAACGGTCAAACAAGCCATTCGTTGACCTAGTGACTGGCGCACTCGGAGAAGTCCATCCTGCAGATCCTTTGCTAGATTTGGAAGCAGTATAGGAACCCGCACTGGAAAACTCTGGCGTCACATCACGCCAGCGTGCCTTTGAATGGACTCTCTGATCAAGACCATCTATATCTGACTTAGCTTCACGCACACTGCCAGCAGCCGAGCCAGACGACGCACTACTGCTCAAGGCTGCATGCGATGCATGCGCAGCCCAGTCACCACGCCGCAGCGCCTCACGCACGGCACTCGCCACCATCGAATGAATCTCATTCGCATATTGCAGGCGAACTTCAGTTTTTGCAGGATGTACGTTTGCATCCACCAATCCAGAATCCAGTGTTAAGAACACCGCGACAACTGGGTAGCGACCGCGCAATAAATGACTGTGATAGCCTCGCAACACCGCAAACCGTAGAGATTTATCTTTAACCCATCGTCCATTGACGAATAAGAACATGTCCTTCGCGGCTCCCCGCTCCACTCCGGGAGCTGAAACCAACGCTGTGAGCTTCGCCCAGGGAGATTCTGCCGTTGTGAAGATCATCCCAAGGCCCGCGTCACCTTTCATGACTTGAGCAAAGCGAGCTCGGAGCGCGCTCTCCGACTGTGCATTCGAATCGTTGGTGACGGCAGAGGCCCTTAAAACCTCTTTGCCATTATGAATTAACGTAAAATCCACCCGTGGATTTGCAAGACTGGCGGCCTGCATGAACTCCATCACAGCGCCGTATTCTGACTGGGCAGATTTCAGAAATTTTTGCCGGACGGGAACATTATAAAAAATATCATCGCAGATAATCGTTGTGCCACCCGAGCTTTGCCACGGGGTCGACGCTAGAGGCGCGCCGCCATCGGTTTGGAGTCTGACACCTTCGCTAGATCCCTGCTCACAGGTCATCAGAGTAAACCTACAAACAGATGATATCGAAGCTAACGCCTCACCGCGAAAACCCATGGTGTTTAAATTAAACAGATCTTCCGCTGATTGGATTTTTGAGGTGGCATGACGCAAGAGCGACTTGGCTGCATCCGCAGCAGACATACCTGATCCGTTGTCAGAGATAAGGATCCTTTTTCGCCCGCCCTCTTGAAGTTCGACTGTAATTTTTGTCGCACCGGCATCCAATGAGTTTTCGACCAACTCTTTCACGACACTGGCTGGTCGCTCCACAACCTCACCGGCTGCAATCTTATTGATAAGATTGTCATCAAGAAGCTGAATTAGCCCCATACCTCAAACCTCCACTGGTGCGCATAAACAGATGCTTTTGCATTGGAAAACGTCAACACTACCAAACTGGACACATCCCAATCAAGGCCTGGATTTAAATGAAAAAAGCCCCAGCCATAGAAAATGACTGGGGCTTTTTTTCTATGCAGATTCTGTCGATTGATCTGTCGATCAATCAATCTACAAAGACTTAGCGAGGCACGCAGCTTCCAACCCAAGTACACTCACGGTGGGATGCACAAGTAGCTGGTTTTACATAAGCTCCGCAATTGCTGTACTCAGTCTCAGTGAAAAACGGCTCTGACTCACTAGCAG
>Ga0214921_10002800_pt1 | contig 27653 bp, 23 predicted proteins | sample LL1505_MetaG_FD_177992 | JGI IMG/M metagenome (GOLD analysis project Ga0214921, IMG submission 177992) | Freshwater microbial communities from Lake Lanier, Atlanta, Georgia, United States - LL-1505 | ecosystem: Environmental > Aquatic > Freshwater > Lake | place: USA: Georgia | collected... | reverse complement strand
CAAAGTTCATTAAAAATGTATGTCTGTGGAGATGATTCTGGGGACTATACCTTTACAGGAAGACTTTATTCTATTGGGCTAGGAACAACATTAAATTCTACAAAAATAACAACCTATATTGATACAAGTGGATTTATTGAATTAGACAAGGGTCAGCAATTAATTGATCACACAGCCAGTTATACAATTCTTCCATCAGAAGCATATGAAAAATATTTCTTAGATATAGGCGTTGCGGGGTACTGGCAAGACTATCTACCACTTTCTTACTTTGCTCAATTTGTAAAAAATAATAGTGGTGAAGAATTTTATGAGATAGATTTTTTACAATTTAACTTAGGATATCCAACAACAACAACTTTACAACAAGAGTCTGGAACTACATCTTCTTATTACAATACTGATGGCGCACAAATAAAAAGTTATGTAACATTTCAATATGTTGCAGATGGGGCAAACGTTCCTACATCTTTTGCTAATGAAGAGCAGCCAGATGAGTATAAAGTCCTTGACTTAAATAACTACGAAGACTGGGAAACAACAAGATTTGAGATTTTAAATAATACATTAATTTATCCAATTAAAACGGTAGATTTTAATAGACTTGCAATTGTCTATAGTCTTGAATTTAATAGTCGTGGAATTTTAACTAAGCCAATTTTATTAAATAAATTACAGTTGGCTTCTCAAGCATTTAACGACAATTCTTTTAATCCAGTAGGAACTAGGTTTGGAGTAGACCTATTTCCATATAAAAAGAATGGTATTTATTTTGACTACAAGTCTAAGAATCCATTTAGTATATATAAAGAAAGCACCCCGTATTTATACCTGACAAAAACATCTGGAATTGAAGTACGTGGTGAAATAAATATTCTAGAAAATCGTGGTTTAAATCTTCCAATTAACAAGGAATTGGCGACTAACTATAAAGTAAGCGCTATGCAATTGTGGCTAAGATATGATCAAGATGCGTTTCCAGCAACAGCAACAGAAATTTTTGAAATTAACCACAAGAGTGGAACTCTAAAGTTTTACTTACAGGCAAATAGCACTGACTTGGATAGAGGCAGAATATTTGTTTTAAACCAAAACGGTGTGCCTTACAATGGTGTTGGATTTTATTTAAATGGTAGCCTAGTAAGAGAGCCAGTCCTATCTCTTAAAGAGTGGTCATCTATAGGTGTAGCATTTTTAACCTCTCTTGTCTATAACTCATATCTTGGAAGCATAAATTTGACGGGGCCAATATTATTTAACAACATTGCATATTATCAGGCAAACAGCCTACAAGAGGTTGAAAGCAGAAGGTTTAGGCCTTGGTTCCAAGTATTAACAGACGGTATAACAACAAATGATTGGCAGTTCTGGTTCAATAACTTTACTTGGGACGGTATGTTAGTAATAGGATCATCAGAGTTTTATGGTATTAATCCTTCAGATATTTATAAAACATACATAGGAACAAATAAGATAATCGTTGATGACGGAGAAGGCCTAGTCTATCAACCTGAAAAATTAAATGTATATGCAGATACTGAATGGTCAACGAACGTCTCTACACCTGTATAGTCTGATATACTTATGGTTATGGAATCTTTAATTAACCCAAAAACTGGTAAACCTTATGTTAAAAATGTACGTCGTCAGGTAATAGATAAGCATTATGACTGGGGTCTTTACGTATATAAGACATCTACTGGTAAATGGTTTACAGACGAAGAAGGCTCAGTTTTAAATATACCGTCCGACCGTGGAGATCTTTCAAAAATTGCAGAATTAAAAAAAGTTGCAATGCATCACGGAGATGATGGACTTGGTAAGGCTGTATTTGTTCCAGGGCTAACTCAGGTTAGTGAAGAAGAATATTCCGAGCAAAAGGCAAGATTAAAAGAAGGATTAATTCCTTCAATGAATGACTTAGGTGCTTGGCATGCAGCACAACAAACATTAGAAAAGCATGGAAGAGGGGCAATAGATGAGTGAAGAACAGTATATCCGTGCAAGTCTTAATACAGAAGAAAAAGAAGACAATATTTTTAAATCACACGATCCCTTTAATAAAAGTTGGGATGTTTTAAAAGATTACGTTGGACTTGATCAAAACTTTCGTCGTAGAACAACACGCAACTTAACAAAGTATGCTGCCCCAGAATTTAACGCTGCTTACTTAGATGCAGCAAACGCAACACCATCTGGAGTGAATGCTGGATCAAAACAAATCAATCCTGGCACGGTATATAGAAATGGCTACGGACTATTTGACGTAATCACTCCTCCATATAACATGTATGAATTAGCCAACTTCTATGACACATCATTTGCTAATCATGCTGCTATTGATGCTAAGGTAGAAAACGTTGTAGGTTTAGGATATCGCTTTGATATTTCAGATAGAACGCTGTTAAGGTTTGAAATGAATGAAGATGCAAGTGCGGTAGACCGTGCTCGTAATCGTATTGAAAGAGCCAAGATTCAACTACGTGATTGGCTAGAAAATTTAAATGATGATGATAGTTTTACAAAAACAATGGAAAAAGTTTACACAGACCTTCAGGCAACGGGTAATGGATTTATTGAAGTAGGTAGAACAACTGCTGGAGAGATTGGTTATGTTGGACATATTCCAGCAACTACCGTTCGTATACGACGCTTGCGTGATGGCTTTGTGCAGATTATTGGTCAAAAGGTAGTTTACTTCAGAAACTTTGGGGCAAAGAATGCAAACCCTATGGGAACAGATCCACGTCCCAATGAGATTATTCATTTAAAAGAATACTCACCTTTAAACACATTCTATGGTATTCCAGATATTATTGCAGCAATGCCATCCCTTATCGGAGATCAACTTGCATCTCAATATAATATTGACTACTTTGAAAACAAGGCTGTTCCAAGATACGTTGTAACCTTAAAGGGTGCAAAACTTTCAGGTGATGCTGAAGATAAAATGTTTAGATTCTTACAAACTGGACTTAAGGCTCAGTCACATAGAACTCTTTATATCCCGCTTCCTGGAGATACAGAGGGAAATAAGGTTGAGTTTAAGATGGAACCAATTGAAAACGGTATCCAAGATGGCTCATTTAAAGAGTATCGTAAACAAAACCGTGATGATATTCTGATTGCTCATCAAGTTCCTATTTCAAAACTAGGTGGTGCAGATTCTGCAGGTATTGCAGCAGCACTTTCTCAAGACCGTACATTTAAAGAGCAGGTATCTCGTCCAGCACAAAGACATTTAGAAAAGGTTGTAAACAAGATTATCAGAGAAAAGACAGACATTCTTGAACTTAAGTTTAATGAACTAACTCTGACTGATGAAATTGCACAATCTCAAATTCTTGAAAGATATGTAAAGACTCAGGTCATGACTCCAAATGAGGCTCGTGAAGCGTTAGACTTGCCACTAAGAGCAGATGGAGATCAACCATTTGTTATGTCTCCAAGACAAGCAACTGATGCTAGAGCAAATTTGGCAGGGGATCGTCAAAGAGATTCAGAAAGAACAAATAACAATTCTGATTCACCAACTACAATATCTGGACGAAATGCACAAGGTGAAGGTAGATCGTCTCAATAGTTGAGAAACTTCTTTAAAGCGGTGCTATAATTATAACGTTATGTTAACAAACAAGGCTCATTGGGAAACTAAAGGTGACAATGTTCGCCTTTCAATGCCCATTGGAAAAATAGACGTTGAACGCCGTATGGTGTCTGGTTTTGCAACCCTTGACAACGTTGACCGTCAAAATGACATTGTAACAACAGAATCTAGTATAACTGCTTTTAAAAATTTCCGTGGCAATCTTCGTGAAATGCACCAGCCAAGTGCTGTTGGCAAAATTGTTTCTTTTAAAGAAGACAAGTATTTTGATCCAAGCACTAAAAAGTTTTATAGCGGAGTTTATGTTTCTGCTTATGTTTCAAAGGGTGCACAAAATGCATGGGAAAAAGTTTTAGACGGAACCTATACTGGTTTTTCAATAGGTGGAAACATCAAAGAGTGGGATGACGCTTACGATGAGAAAATAGACAAAACAATTCGTGTAATTAAAACTTATGAATTATCAGAACTTTCTCTTGTAGATAATCCAGCAAATCAATTTGCAAACATAGTTTCTATTGAAAAAATTAATGGACAAAATGTAGTTGATGGATATCTATCAAAAACAGAAATTGAAAATGTATTTTGGGACTCAGAAAACGGTATTGTTATGGTATCTGATTCTGACTCTGCAACAAGTCCAGTAAATGGTAATGTAATGCAGAATATTGGCTTTATAGAAAAAAATGATAAAGATACTGAAAAACTAATAAAATTCTTAGTTGATAGTGCTAAAGGCATTAATACAATTAAGATTACTAAGGAGGTAAATCCAATGACAGAATCAACAGAAGCAGTTCTAGAAACTGTAGTTGAAAATGCAGAGGTTGCTCCAGAGGCACAAGCAGCAGAGGTAGTGGCAGAAGCAGCAGTAGTTGTTGCAGATGTAGCAGAAACCCCTGCAGTCGTTGAAGAGGCACCAGCAGTTGAAGAAACTGCTATTGCTAAATCAGATGACGCTAGTGCAGAATCTTCTGTTGCAAAAGCAGCAGTTGAAGTAGAGAACGTAGTGGAAAAATCCGTTACAGATGTTAAAGAAGAAGTTGCTAAAGCAGTTTCAGAAATTAATAATTCTCTTACTAATGCCTTTGGCGATCTTGCTGCAACAATCAAATCTCTTAACGAGAAGGTAACAGCAGTAACAAAATCTCTTGAAACGGTAACATCTGATGTTAACGGAATTAAGAGCAACTTTAACGAGTTTGGCAAGCGAGTAGATCTTGTAGAACAAGATACCGCTTTCCGCAAGTCTGGCGATCTAGGCGAGATCGTACAGGAATCACCACAAGTGATTCATAAATCCCTATGGGGCGGTCGTTTCCTCACAAATGCCGACCTATTTAACTAAGGTAAAAAATCACTAGGAGGTGAAAAATAATGTCGGAACAAAACACAAACATAGAAAAAAACTATCCAGGTGCAGGAGATGGCTCAGAGATTAACTCTGCAGGATCTTTAGTATCGGGTGGTGTTGGTGGTGCTACTGGTCTGAATGCTGCAGGAGGATCTGTAGGTTCACAACTTGGTAACACTGCTACTGCAGGATTTGGTGTAACAACTGGAGATAACGCAGTCAATCCAACTGGCAACGCAGGAGGTATTCTACGTCCTGAACAAGCACAACGTTTCATTGATTACGTCTGGGATGCAACTGTCCTCGCTAAAGATGGCCGTCGTGTCACCATGAGAGCAAACACCATGGAAATTGAAAAAGTCAACGTCGGAGAGCGTGTAATTCGTGCAGCAGCACAAGGCTCACCAAACTACACAAACACTGGCGCTAGATTTACAAAGGTTGAACTAACAACAAAAAAGATTCGTCTTGATTGGGAAGTAGCAACTGAAGCACTTGAAGACAATATTGAAGGCGGAGCATTGGAAGATCGTCTAGTACGATTAATGACCAACGCATTCGGTAACGATATTGAAGATCTTGCTATCAACGGTGATGGAGCAACAGGAGATTTCTTGTCCATCATGTCTGGTTTCGTAAAGCAAACTCGTGGAACAGTAGGAAATGCTGCTCACGAATATGCTGCAACAGTATCAGACAACAACTTCACCACATCAGTAATGCAAGGCTTGCTATTGGCAATGCCTCGTAAGTACCGTGCACTTAAGAGCAATCTTAAGTTCTACGCAGGTACTGATGCTTTTGCTGGTATTGTTCGTAACAACGGTACACTTGCTGATGCAGTTGCAGAAGCATTTGCTAATCGTCCAGGAAGCACTGAAGCAAATCGTCAGCAATTCCTTGATGGTGGCGCACAAACACTTGGTAACTCACGCACAACTCGTGTACTAGGTGTAGATGTTCTTGAAGTTCCTTACTACCCAGCAGGTTATGTTGACTTAACATTCCCTTCTAACCGTGTATGGGGTTTCCAGAGAGACATCACTGTAAACCGTGAATACAAGCCAAAGAAAGACACAATTGAATACACAGTATTCGTACGATTTGGTCTTGCTTGGGAAGAACTAGATGCAGTCGCTTATGTTGACGCAGATAGTGCTGATTCCTAAAATATAATCATCACGTACTAGGGAGGACGGCATAAAAACCGTCCTCCTTATTGTCTTTCTGATGGTATAATTACAGATGAGCATGGGAGAAAAAATGAATTTAACAATGGATCAATTAAAAGATAAGACAGTTATGGCACTAAAAGCATATGCAAAGAAAAATAACATAGAATTATTTGAATCAAACACAAAACTTGAAATTTTAGAAATCTTGGCTAGTTGGATTCCGCCAGAAATAACAGAAGAAACTGCAGAAAAAGCAGGTAAAAATAAAGACTTAACAAACAAAGTAGCATTACACTCAGACAGAAATCTTCATATGGATGGTTTGGGAGCATTGAGCGTGGGGTATAACATAGTCTCAAAGGAGGCATCGGAAAAGTGGCTTACTCACAGGTTAGTACGAATAGCACAACCTGAAGAAGTAGCATCTTATTACGCTAAAGTATAATGTCAGTAGTCCTTCGTTTACCTCCGTATCCTTTAACTGTTAAGTACACAGTTCCAGACGCTAATGCCAAATACGTTATAGTTGTTGAAGATGTCGCAGAGCAATCAGAAACTACTTCTTATAGAACATCAAATGCCAGCAAGCAAGTTACTTATACATTAGATGATGATTTTATTAAATATGATAAATCGTATGCTCTGACAATTCATGAAGATTTAGAAGAAAGCGGAATGGTTGTAGGAGATCGTGGAGATATAGTTGTTGAAGATAACCTAGAAGTAAAACGTCCATACGTAGATCCTACACTTTTAGCAGCAGCAAACAATCAAACATCTGCAACAGAAATTGCTAAATACACAGAATATGAAAATTTAGCAAGAGCAATCATTGACTCTATAACTGGTGGTTTTTATTATGAGCGTGAATTTTTTGAAATTGTTGGACAAGAAGTAGACTATATTCCACTTTGGAAAAGAGTACACAAAATATTGAGGGTATACGAAAACTCAGAACTAGTTTATGACATATACAACGAAGATGGTCCAACCGTAGGAGATTACACATACGTAATTACCAAAGATAAGACCGCACTCACAAAAGACCCAACAGCGTCAAGTGGTGCAATAAATAGAGCAGAACAACGACCAGCAAGAATGCCACTTGGAACTTCAGACTCTTTTTCACTTTTTGATACAGAAGACAGTGGAAACACTATGACTGTAACTCCTGGAGTAGCATTTCCAGCAGGTATAGATCTTATATTATTATTAGAAACTGGATACAAGGTAGTACCTATTGATATTCAAGATGCTACAAAATTATTAGTTGAAGATATTAGATGCGGTAAATTAGATTATTATAAAAGATATATCAAGAACTACAGCACTGATCAATTTAAAATTGAATACGATAAAAGAATGATTGAGGGTACTGGAAATATTATTGTAGACAAGATTTTGTCTAAATATGTAAATAATATTAGCCGTCCTGGAGTATTGTAATGGATGTATGCGAAGTCACAGACTTTATGTTTCCAATGAAGGCTGATATCTACTTCCCCATTCTTGCACAAGGTGGTTATGGCCAACCTACAAAGAACTGGGTATACGATAGAACAATTACCTGTAATGCTACATCTGTAGGTGGAGCAGGAACAGAAGATGTCAAACCAGATAATTTTTTAAAATATGAAAACAAACTTATTGCAAGAACAAAAGCAGATCCAAGAGTTTCTTCAAACAGTGCAAATAACGCAACAACAAACATACTTATAACAAATATTAGAGATGCATCCGATACTATTATTTACAAAGAAACAGCGGGAGCAAGATCAGGCAAAGGAACAATCTACGAGGTAGCAACAGTTGAACCTTTTACTGGACCATTTGGATACACAGAATATTACAAGATGTTATGGCGTAGGGCTGAGAATCAGACTGTAGGTGATTAGTGATAGCAAGAACAAGCACGGCATCTTTTACTAAGCAAATGAATAATATTATTAATTATTCTTTTGGATTTTTAGAAGGCGTTGATCGTGGTAAAAAAATATTTTTTGATAGATTAGGCAAAGGGGCTATTCAAGCGTTAGCACAATATATTGATGTACAAGCCAGAGCCAATCCAAAAGCACTACACCATGTTTATGAGTGGAATCAAATTAGTAGTCCTAGTGCAAGGCTATTTAATTTAGATTACACGGTTAGTAACTTGGGGCTTTCTCTTAAATCTACATTTAAACAATCAAGAAGTGTTTCTGAAAATATGACTACCCCTTTTTATAATAAAGCAAAAATTATGGAAGAAGGAATTCCAGTAACAATTACGCCAACAAAATCTAAAGCATTAAGATTTAATGGACCTAATGGAGAAGTATTTACAAGCAGACCAATTAAAGTTGACAATCCAGGAGGAGATCCTGTTATTGGTGGTTTTGAATCTGTTTTTGATGAGTTTATGAATAGATACTTCAAACAATCTTTCTTAAGAGCATCTGGAGTTTATGATTATATTAAAAAACCAACATTGTATAAGAAAAACTTTAAGGCTGGTTCAATAGCGGGTAGAAGTAAAGGAATTGACACAGGCTTTAAATGGATAACTAATACAACAATTGGGGTAGAATAAGACTATGGCTATATTAACTGATACTGGATTTCCACCAACTTTTTTAAACAGATATATTTTATCTGAGTTAGAACATTATGAACTTATATCAGATGTAGATTTAATAAATCCAACTCCAATGATTCCAGCACAGGTTTCAACAAACATTGAAGACTTGTATAACGATAGCATTCAAATCAGACAATCAGAAAACCCTATTCTAATCGTTTACGATAGATTGATGAGATTTAGGCCTACTTCGTTTTATTTGCACAAAAGAGAGCAATTGATATATTTTATCTATTCTACAGACGTTGGCAAGTTGATAGACACCGTTCGTGTTATATCCAATGCCCTTGATCGTGAAGATTCTTCAGCAGAGGACGTAAATAGGTATAATATTAATAACCCTATATTGGATGCTAATGCAGATATTTCTACCCCGTTCAATATTATGTTCCATAGTACGAGGGTATATCAGGCAGACGAAAGCAGAGACGTAGCAGAACTAGCCTCAGCAAGAACCCTCTTTGTAAACAAGTTAATTGTTGAGTATGACTATCATGTTTCGGTTGACTCAGACTCTAGATATACATAAAAAGCGGTATAATTGCTTTTAGAGGAAACACGCCAAACAACTTAATAAATACTTTACGAAAGAGGTAAAAGAATATGCCATATAGCCGTGGTACGTCAAACAACATTATTGTTGGTGCAGCAGCATTCTTCATTAATGATTCTACCTTAACACCAGCAACTTCTGCAGCAGCAGCAGTTATTGATTCAAGTGAGTCTTACAAGACTACACTATCAGCAGCCGCTACTTATACAAACGTTGGTTACACCATGAATGGTTTGGAACTACAGTTTCAGCCAGATTTTGGTGAGGTTGCGGTAGATCAAGTTCTTGACGTTGCAAGATTATATAAACAAGGTATGCAGGTAAATCTTGCTACCGCTTTTGCTGAAGCAACTTTAGAAAACTTGCTTGTAGCACTAGCATACTCTGATAGTAAACTTACAGGAAATAAAACAGCATCTACAGGTCAAACACTTAACCTGAGTGCAGGAGACATCGGAGATGTCCCAATTGAAAGAGCAATTTGTGCAGTTGGCCCAGGATCTGGTGACCCAGCAACATTTGATACAAAAGAACGTATCTACATAGCATATCGTGCACTATCAATTGAGAACGTAACTGTGTCAGCAAAGCGTGATGAGGCTTCAATGTTTGAAGTTTCATTCCGTCTACTTCCTGAAGATACTTCAGGTTCATACGGTAAGATCATTGATCGTACCTTTGGACAATCATAATCTAAATTTAGATTAACTTAAGACCCACCTTTAATTAGGTGGGTTTTTTGTTTTGCCTGTGATAGAATAGAAAGATTATGGCAACAACCGTTTATAAAAATAAAATAATAAAACTAGTTGATGGTACAGAACTAGAGATTGTTCCGTTAAAAATAAAATATTTGCGTGAGTTTATGGACGCATTTGAGGATGTTAAAACTGCCAAAGATGACGATGAAGCCATAGATTTTTTAGTTGAGTGTGTAAGAATTACAATGAAACAATACTATCCAGAGATACAATTAACAAAATCTGACGTAGAAGATAGCCTTGACATGCCAACCATATATACAGTCTTAGATATTTCTGCGGGTATAAAGATTAATCAAAAATCTGAAGAAACAGTAAAAGACCAAGCAACAGATAGTGGCTCAAGTTGGTCAGAGTTAGACCTTGCTAAGATTGAATCTGAAGTATTTTTATTAGGCATATGGAAAGACTATAGAGAATTAGAAGAGTCTTTATCTATGCCAGAATTAATTGCAACTCTTTCAAGTCGTAGAGACCTTGATTATCAAGAGAAAAAATTCTTGGCTGCAATTCAAGGAGTAGATTTAGATAAACAGTCTGGATCTGAGAGGGGGCAAAAAGAATGGGAAGACATGAAGGCTAGAGTATTTAGTCAAGGCAAAGCAAAAGACGGTAATGACATTCTGGCTCTTCAAGGACAAAATGCCAGGAGTGCAGGGTTTGGTATTGGCATGGGCTTAGATTACGAAGATTTAACAAAATAAAATAATAAAAAATAAGTATCACCATGCTATAATTGACATAACCTATAGGAGGAAAACAATGGCAACAACTACGTATGAGGAACAAATCCTTACACTAATTGATGGCACAAAGGTTACAGTACGTCCTCTAAAAATCTCTCTACTTCGTCCGTTTATGAAGAAGTTTGAGGGTGTGGGAGCGGTGGCGGAAGATAACGGCAAATCTATGGACATTCTTATGGAGTGTGTACAGATTGCGATGAAACAGTACAAGCCAGAACTCTCAGAAGACGTAAAAAAACTAGAGGAGAATATTGATCTCCCAACAGTTTACAAGATCGTAGAAGCAGCATCAGGTATTAAACTTGCTGAAGTTTCAGACGTTCTTGGCGTAACTATGGCTGAATAATTTAAAAGAGGTGTGAGACTAAATGGCTGATGTTAATGCTAATATTGGTATTAATATTGATTCGTCTAATGCATTAGCACAGTTAAAAGCATTACAACGTCAGATATCTCAGTTTCACACCTCAATAGCCAGATCAAGTGAAGCAGCAGCCCTTGCTCAAAAGGGTTTACAAAAAAATCTTTTAAATAGCATAAACGCTATCGGTTCTTTTACTGCCGAAATGCGGACAGTCAGAACATCTGCAGAATCATTTACTAACTCATTAGAAAAAAATAAGTTTTCAATGCGTGAGTACTTCCGCTATGCGGGAGCATCTACAAAAACATTTGGAAGATTGTTTAAGTCAGAGTTTGACACAATTGGCAAGGTAGCCGAAGAGCGTGTAAAGAGACTACAAACCCAATACATTAAGATGGGCCGTGATACCAACGGGGCAATGAAAGCAATGGGCATTATGCCTACCCAGTTGGACATGAGTGACTATACAACTAAAGTTCAAATAGCAGCACAGAAACAAGCATTATTTAATCAATTAATGAAACAAGGATCTACCAATCTATTAAACTTTGGTAAGAATACACAATGGGCTGGTCGTCAGTTAATGGTTGGATTTACCCTGCCATTAATGCTTGTAGGCTCAACAGCAGTAAAAACTTTTATGGAGATGGAAGCACAAGCCCTTAGATTTAAAAAAGTTTATGGAGATTTATTTACACCACAATCTGAAACTAAAGCAGCATTAGAAGGCATTACAGAACTAGGCAAACAATTTACAAAATATGGTGTTGCCGTTTCTCAAACCGTTGGTTTAGCAGCAGAGGCTGCAGCAGCAGGTTTTCAAGGTTTAGACTTACAACGTCAAACAGCACAGGCTACACGTCTTTCTATTCTTGGTCAAGTTGAAAGTCAAAAGGCTCTTGAAACAACCATATCATTACAAAATGCTTTTGGTATGTCATCCGACAAACTTGCAGAATCAATTGATTTTCTTAACGCAGTAGAAAACCAAACAGTTGTATCTCTTGATGATATTACTACTGCAATTCCAAAGGTAGCACCAGTTATTCAACAACTAGGCGGAGACGTAAAAGATTTAACATTCTTTTTGGCTGCTATGAAAGAAGGCGGCATTAATGCATCAGAAGGTGCAAACGCACTTAAGTCTGGCCTTGCAGCATTAATTAATCCAACTAAAAAAGCAGCAGAAATGCTTGCATCCTATGGAATTAACGCAACTGCAATTGTTGAAAATAATAAGGGTGATCTTAAAGCAACTGTTATTGGTTTTGCAGAGGCATTAAATAGATTAGATCCGTTAGCAAGAGCAAGAGCAATTGAGCAAATGTTTGGTAAGTTCCAGTTTGCTCGTCTATCAACTTTATTTGCAAACGTTGCAAAAGATGGAAATCAGGCTTCTCGTGTTCTTGATTTAGCAAACTCTTCTGTTGAACAACTTTCAGCCTTGTCTGAACAAGAATTAGGAATGACTGCAGATTCTGCAATGAATAAATTTAGAAAGAGCGTTGAAGATCTTAAGTTTGCTCTTGTTCCAGTTGGTGAGGCTTTCTTGCAAGCACTTACACCAATTGTTGAATTTGTTGGCGGAATTCTTGAAAAATTTGCTAACCTTTCAGACGGAACCAAAAAATTAATTACATTATTAACAGTAGGAATTGGAGCAATAGGTCCAGTACTACTTATGACATTTGGTTTGCTTGCAAACGGTGTTGCAAACATTATAAAACTATTCTTGACATTACGTGGCGGGTATCAAAGATTAACTGGCCAATCACAAATGCTGGGAGAACAAACCCAGTATATGACTATGGAGCAATTAGATGCCGCCGCAGCAGCACACTCTCTTAATCAAACACATGCAAACTTAACACAAACATTTACTGCTGAAGTAGCCCAAATAAATAAACTGATAGCAGCATATACATCAGCAGCAGGAGCAGCAAGAAACTTTGCAATAAATAATCCTGGAATGATGATGCCAGGAAGAGGTGCTAGAAAATTTGCAAACGGTATTATAAGTGTTCCAGGTACTGGAAACAAGGATACAGTTGCAGCAATGCTTACACCAGGAGAAGCAGTCGTACCAGCAGAAATGGCAAAGAAATATGCACCATTAATTAATGGAATGATTGCAGACAATATCCCTGGATATCAAATGGGTAAAGGTTTTAGAAATGCAACAATGTTTTTACCAGAATCAATTAACACTTCTATGGGACAACCTACTGGAAAAGGTGTTCCAACTGGCGATGTTTCAGGATACTTAGGTGGCGCAGGAGGAGCATCAATGGCTCCACTACTTGCAGTTATTGCAAGAGAACTTAAGGTTGGTCTTAACAATTCTAAGTTTAAACAAGAGTTTTCAGTTATAGCAAATCTTTTTGCAAAAACAGCAACAGATGCATTAAATAAATCTGGAAGAGAATTTATTAAAGATGCAGACCTTGAAGAAATTATTGTTCCAGCATTGCGTGATGCAGCAAAAGGAGTAAAGATTGCTGGAAAAGATATTGATGTTGCACTTGAAAATGCTGTTAATCAGATAAGAACAGTTGGACCAGTTGGAGTTGGCTCTGGATCTGCTGGAGGGTTTGGAAGAGTAGCGCTTCCAGGATCCTATAGAGGATCAAGAATTCCAGCACAAAGATTTGCAGCAGAGCAAAATCCACAAATGTTTGCAAGCACAGAGCGTTTTTCACAATCAAAACAAAAAATTGTAAAATCATTTCAAACATTAAATCCAGTATTAGATAAATGGGAAACTGCAACAATGTCCCACATAACAAGTTCCGTGACAGCAAGTGTTGACGACTTAACTAGACAAATGACTCCATATCTTGGAGATGTTGGTTCAAGAATTACAGATGCAATAACAAAGAAAACAATTAAAGGTGTTGTTGATAAGGCAAAGGTTGCATCACCATCAAGAGAAACAGAGATGGTTGGAGCAAGCATTGCTCAAGGATTTATTGTTGGTGCAGAAGCATATGTTGATGACGCAAGAGCAATAGGAAGTAAACTTGGATCTGGAATGGTTCAAACCGCATCTGGACTATTTGTTCCAGGAGGCGCCACAGGTACTAAATCTGGCGGGACACCTAAATCACCAGGAATACCATTAGCAGACATTACATCGCAAGCAAGAATGAACAGAGAAACACTCCTATCAATACAACAACAAAAACGTATGTCAGTAATGAATCAGAGAATGGATAGACTAAATAAAGGCTTTATGTCTGGCACTTTTGCATTATCTGCCCTATCAGGTGTGGCTTCAATGGCTGGTGGAAATTTAGGAAAATTCTCTGAGATATTGTTTCAAATAACTGGACCGCTATTTGCATTATCATCTATTATTCAACTATTAACTGGAAATAAAATAGTTTCAATGATTTCTAAATTTAAGGTTGGATTTGGGATTGCATCTGTTGGATTGATTGCTTTTGGTATGGCAATTAAATTAACAAATGATGCAAGAAAGAAAGAACTAGATTATATTTATGATCTTTCAAATGCTATGAAAACCACAACAGATCAAGTTAAAACACTTGGTAATTTTTTTAGTGTTGTTCCATCAAAACTTCCATTTGAAAATAGAAATAGAGAAATTGTTAGAAAAGATGTAAGAACTGCAAGAGATAGACTAAAAGAAGATGAAGGATTCCAAAAACAATTTGCTCCAACAATTCAAACTTTATCTAAGTCTACAGCACAAGAAGCACAACTAGCCTTTACATCTTTGGCTCTTAATCTTAAAGCCCAGGGGTTTGCTAGTGAGCAGGTTCAAACAATTATTGATGCTCTTCGTGAAGAAGCAGGCAAGACAGATGTAAAGATAGATGTTAAGTCTCTTAATTTTTCTACAGAATCAATTAAAGGATTACAAGATCAAATAGCAAAACTTCTTGTATCATTTAGCAAAGATTTTGCAGTTAAGCCAACAGCAAGCCAAAGGTTTTTAAGTGGTTTTATAGGATCACTATTTGGAGAAACTCCAAAACTTATGGAAATGACTAATGAAACTAAAAAATCTCTTTCAGAGTTAAGTACGTTTATTGTAGAAACATCAAACTCTGCTGCTGGAATGTTTAGACTTGGACTTATTAGTGGAAAAGAATTTGAATCAAGTTTGCTTGCCACTGCTAATACAATGAATGGACTAGATGAGGCAGCACGACGAGTTGCATTGACAGAAGTATTTAAAAAACTTGATGTTAATGCAGCCCCATTCTTAAAAAATCTTCAAACAGCAAAACAAGAGATGATGTTAATTGCTCTTTTAAGTTCTGGAGTATTAGGAAAAGATAGTCCAACTCTTAGAGCATTGTCTTCAAAAGATGGAAAAACAAGAATGAGAGGTATAAACACACTAAGAAGGTTATATGAAAATCTTTTTGGGGCAGTAGAAAAAGTAAATAAAGAAAATGACAAGTTGAATGGTGGCGGAACAACTGGAGCAGGGAAACCAAATGCATTACAAGAAAGAATTAATGCAATTAAAAATCAAACTGAAGCATATATTATTTTACGTAATGCAAAAATTGATGAAGCAACTGCAACAGAATTATCAAATGATGCTGAAATTGCATCTTTGGTTATTGCAAATAGTAAGGGTAAGTCATTAACAAATATTATTACATTAATTAATGAATACAAACAAGCATTAAAAGACCAGACAAGTGCAGAATTAAAATATATGTCTGCTCCAAATTTATTTGAAAAACAATTACAAAAATCTAAAGCACAGGCAGAATTACGTGAAAAACTTATTGATATGGAGTTTGCTCCAAAAATTAAAAAAGAAAATGATGCCTTAATTATTCAAGAAGAAAAATTAGCAAACATAAACTCACAAATTGAAAAAATTACAAAATCTCAAATTGCTCCAATACAAAAAATAATTGATGATAACAGTTTAGTGCTTGATAAAATTGCCACACAAGAAGATGCTATTAATGAAAAATACAATAAACAAATAGAAGCATTAGATAAGATTGCTTCTATAAATCAAAATATTGCAAATATTCAAAAACAAAGATTGTCAATTGCGGATGCACTTACTCGTGGAGATATCTCAACAGCAGCACAACTAATGCAAGATGCAAGAACAGAACAAGCACAGTCTGCAGTAACTGGACAAAAAGAAGCATTAACTGCAACTCGTGATGCATCAATATTAGCCCTTGGAAGAAATGCAATTGAAAAACAAAATAAAGATCTTCAATTACAAATTAATGTAATTGAGGCAACACAACTAAAAACTTTAGAAACACAAAAACAAACAGTTGAAGATACTATTGCTTTAACTAATACAAATATTACAGCACTTAATAGACAAGTTACAGTTGCAAAGGAAGGCGCCTTGTATTCTGGAAAAACAAAACAAGATATTGATGATCTTGATGATTTAATCACTAAGGCAAAAGCAGCAGGAATTCCTTTTACTGATGAATTATTAAAACAAGCAACTAATGCAGCATCTCTTGCAAAATCATTAGATGCAGCGTTGACTGCTCAACAAAATTTAGCAAGTTTTGCTAGTTCTGGAATAGGAACAGGCCCAAGTGCACCTTCAGGTACAAACTCAAGTACAGGAGCAAAGACAAGCACAACAACCACTGCAACAGCAAGTAAGCCAGTATCAACAGTAACTGTAAAATCTGGAAATACATTAAGTGGAATTGCAGCAAAAGCAGGAGTAAAACTTTCAGATGTAATAAAAGCCAATCCACAAATTTCAAATCCAAGTTTAATTAGACCAGGACAAGTAATTAAAATACCAGGAAAAATGTATGGAGGTACAATTTCAAAATACATGGCTTTTGGTGGAAGAGCAATGGGTTCAGATACCGTTCCAACAATGCTAACTCCTGGAGAGTTTGTAGTTAATAAAGCAGCAGCAAAAGCCTATGCACCATTTCTTGATAAAATTAATGAGTCTAAGTACCCATCAATGCTTAATGGAGTGGGTGGTGGCACGGTAGTTCCAATTAATAACATTTCTACATCTACGAGTGATAACTCAACGGCAGTGTATAATTATAATTTAGGATTTAATATTAGTGGCACTGATGGAAATGCTAATGATATTGCTAGAGCAGTAATGAAAGAAATTAAAAATGTTGATTCACAAAGAATTAGGGGGCAAAGAAGATAATGGCTACTAGTGCTTATTTAACAGGTAGACGCAGGTATACCAGGCCCCAGGGTATATTATGGTCAAACAATGCTGGAACCCTCTCTAATGGCCTATACGTGCCCACTGGGGTAGAGGTAGGAGCCTCCACAACAGAAACAGATCCAAACCTATTAGATCAGTTTATTATTTTATCTGATCATAATAGAGGGGACATGCAGTTTAATACCCAAAGAATTGAACAACGTCAAAGAACTATTAATGGTCGTATGCGTTCATATCATATTGCAGATAAACTAACCATGTCTGTATCTTGGAACATGCTGCCTTCAAGAGGGTATTCAGGATTGCCAAACTTTAACTCAACAACAGGAGTATCACCAAGTGAAGGATCTACAGCAGAGTACACAGCAGATGGTGGTGCAGGTGGCGTAGAACTTCTTGATTGGTATGAGACACACCAAGGTCCATTCTTTATGTACCTCGCTTATGATAAATATACAAATTTAGACGGTCAAAATTATAAGTATACTGGTTTAAACAGATATAATCAAATTATTCAAGTTTATTTTGCAGACTTTAATTATTCCGTCGTAAAGCGTGGGGCAACAAATCATGACCTTTGGAACATATCGGTAACCCTGGAAGAAGTTTAAATGTTTGAAAGTACCAACTTAAAAAATCACTTTGAAACATCTGCAACAATACAAACAGAGTCACTAGTTCTGGCTGAGTGGAATATGAATATGCCAGATAACATATTTAAACTTGGCAACTACAGATATAGATCTCAAGAACAAAACTCTCAATTTTTAACATTACCAAATACATTTGATAACGCAGATGCTGGATTATTTTATACTGGAGCCACAGATGCAGACGTTGTTATTGATGGAGGGTTTGAAAATAATGGAACACCACAAACTTTTACATCTATAAAAGAAAAGAATAAACTTCTTTACTCATTAGAAGATTGTATCAAGCCATTTAGACCAAGGTCTGGTATTAATAAGGCAGTTGCTTTTAAGGGTAAGTTTCTATCAAACTCTGGCAGTGATCTTGCTAGAAGGCCAAGATATTACATGGCATCACGATATGACCAATTTAAATATTTTACATCTTTTAGAACTGAAGACGGTATTGAAAGAGGTATTGCTAAAACTATAGTTAATGGTAATTACTACATAGATGACGCTGTACCATTTGTGGTTTATAAAGAAAATGTACCAGCAAACCGAATTATTATAAAGATGCAAACCAATGTTGGAGATATAGATTTAGGAGATTTTACTGATATATCTAAAACTTTTGCAGATCCGTTTTTTGGTAACGCAAATAAAACAACTCCAACAAGATGGAAAGTTCAGCATCTTGAAGGAGACAATTGGGTAGACTCTTATGTATTTACTGAAAATGATACTCGTGATGATGGATCTCCAATCATTACTCATGATGGATATGTTGAATTACAATATAGATTAAAAAATATCCCAGATAACTTTAAGGATAGTTTTGTGTTTGCAGAAACTTTTTCTTCATCTACGCTACTGCCAACCGAATCAATAAACGGATACGCATATTTAGTTATTTCAAATGTAGGAAGTGTTGGAACATATCATGTTTGGAATGGTACTACTAACACATACAATACATTTACTCCTGTTTATGGATGGGTATTGGGAAGTGAACAAATTGATAATAAAACAACATTTGTTACAGACTTAACAAATCCATTATCATTTCAAGAAACAACAAATGGTCAAACTGTTTACAGAGAGTTTCAAAGTATTCGTGGGTTAAGAGTTGTAGTAGAAAAAATGAATAAATTTGATTCTACCTTTGACTTAATTGAAATGTCACCAAGATTAGTTGTTGACATATCTAATAAAACAATAGAGTATAGTATTAAAAAAATTCTCTCTGATCTTGGAACATCTGCTTTACCAGTAGGACAGTTGCTTGCCTCAACTGGAAATATATCTTTGTTTGATGATGACCAAGCGTTTAACGACAACAACACTACTAGCATAGTTAGTGATTATGTTCGTAAGAACATTAAGTTTAATTTTTACGAAAAAATATTAAATGTAGGTGGATTTGATTATTGGGTTCCAATTAAAACACTTTACTCTGATGGTTTTCCACAGGCAGACGTTACTGCTGGAACATTAGAAATATCCTTAAGAGACTTTTATTTCTTTTTAGAATCTATGCCTGCCCCAAGAATGCTGGTAACAGAAGTATCTCTTAGTTATGCAATTAGTTTAATTCTTGATTACATTGGATTTAGCAACTACGCATTTTATAGAACAACAAACGAACCAGATCCAATCATTCCGTATTTTTTTATTGCTCCAGATCAAACGGTAGCAGAAGTATTAAATCAACTTGCAGTGTCTACACAAACAGCAATGTTTTTTGATGAATATAATAATTTTATTGTAATGAGCAAAAACTATATGCTTCCAGACGTAGATGACAGAACATCCAGCATGACGCTGTCAGGATCTAATAATCAGTCTGTCAGCGGTATTGTTGAAAACTCATCATCTGGTACGCTTCCAAATATTATTTCAATTGCATCTCAAGATAAAAAAGTCTATAATAACGGAAAGATTAATTACACAACCAGATATATTCAAAGATCCTATGGATCTATTCGTCAAGCAAGCATGATTGATATAGACAAGACTTGGATTTATAAGCCTTCGCTTTTGTGGGAAGTCTCTGGAACAGATTCAACTAAAACAATTAATGAGGTTGCATCCAAACAAGGCAAGTATGTTTTAGGAGCAATGCCCTTGAACTCTGACCTTACCGCATCTGCACCAAGCGTAGTTAATCGTAAAATAGTAAACAATGTTTTTGATCTTGGAGAAAACGTTTATTGGCTTACAAGATATCAAGGATATTTTTATTCTAATGGAGAAGTTATTAGATATGATGCTGCACAATTTAATGTTACCCTTGCAATTTGGTATCCAATATTATCAGACGGTATAAACTTAGATGAATCTAAACCAGAGATTGTTTTGCCTGGAAGATTAGCGCCATCAAGTGTTATTGATAATTTAGACAAAAGAGTTGCAAATGGAGAAATTACAGAAGCGCAAAAAGGTGAAGAGATTCAAGCATGGAGAGTTTCTCATAGACAAGGCAGCAGCAATGTTTGGATTACTAATAATCAAGAGTATCAAAACTTTTTTAGATCATTGCCATTTAACGGAAAAATATACCCAACTGGCTTAGTAAGAATTTACACAGTTCCATTTTATGAAGAAGTTGAAGGTGTTACTCGTTTACAGAACGGTACAGTTTATGAGCATGGACGTGCTCAATTTGGAACAACAATAGCAAGTCACACTGCTGGAATAGATACTTATTGGTCAGACAATGCTTATGTTAGAGGTTGTGACATGGAAACTCAATATTTATTTACAACGACCTTGCTTGAAGATATTTCTTTGCCAGCAACAACAACTGGAGCAGCAGGAGTAAATAACTCTAAAGCCCAGCAGACATCAAGAGGCGGAACAATTAAAAACTTTATGTCTTCAAGTTATACAACGGAGACTCCAGTGAACTCAACTATATCTCCAAAAACTGGAACAATTCAATCATCAGCCTTAGTAATGAATGGACCAACCTTTGAAACAACTGAAGTCCCAATTGATTTAGTATCTTATGTCTATAAAGAATTAGATAATTCTTATAAGCATTTTGGAACAAGAATGCGTATTATTGGCAAGATTGAAAATAATGAGCGTCGTAGTCAAACACCAAATGGAAGTACAACCTACTACCAGGTTGCTGGAGTTCAACCTGATCAGCCAGTAAGCATAGGTGGTGGTTCAGGAGGATTAGCAGTATTGCTTAATCCAACAACCAACAACGGATATTATTTTGAAATTGCTGCATTGACAAGTGATAACATAGAATCATATTTACAATTAGATAAAGACAATCAATCAAATATTTCTATTAACAATGTTGTTTTTTATAAAATTAAAAAAGATGCGTCTAATAGTAATGCAATTCCTATAAAACTTTATGGCGGTCTAGCAAAGATTACAGTTGACGATGGAAGGTTTACTGGTCAGTATAGAATGGCTGGTGAGGAAAATCCTACGGTATATGATTTGGCCGTAGAATATCAAGACATAGGAAAAACAAGAAGATTCTATCTATACATTAATAATCAATTAATTAAGGTTGTAGACGATACAGATCCACTTCCAATCTACAATAACATGGCTCCGTTTGTTCGTGGTTCATCTAGAGTTATGTTTGAAAATATTTATGCTTTGTCACAAAACTATTCTCAAAACACTGTCTTCACAGTTGGAGAAACTCTATCATCTGCTTTTGGGGATAACGAGATAAGTGCTAGTGAGTCTTTAAGAAAATATGCAATGAGCGGTATTGTTCAGGCAACCTACCTATCTGGAATTAGTGCTCAGCAACCACCTAAATACAATTTATACTTTGACGAGTTTGGCTCAATAATGAGAGAGTGTGCTTACTTTGATGTTAAGTATGATCGTGCATACCCTGCACTTTACGCTAAGTTATCCCCAACATTTAATAATATTAAAGGCTACGTCTCATCTGGGTTTTATGCAGACTCATATGGTGCTGAATTTTTAATATTTAATGCTACAGATACGGCCCTAAACCTTGACGAAACAAGCGGTAACTATCTAAGAATTCAAGGAGTTACATTTACACAAGATACTACCCATGAGTTAACAGTTGATGAATACTTTAAAAAGCGTAGTAATTTTTCTAATCCACTACTAACTGGATCTTCCCAAATTGTTTCTCCGCAAGTTGAAAAACAAAGGTTTGATGAAATTAAAAGAAGTAGAATGATTTATGGAAACAATGAGTTTACTCTTGATACTCCATACATACAGACACAAGATGATGCAGAAAATTTAATGGGTTGGATAATAAATAAAATTATGATCCCTAAAAAATTAATTGGTTTAAAAATATTTGCAACTCCAACAATTCAACTTGGAGATATTGTAACAATTAACTATAAAGATTCTAATAACTTAGATTTAGTTACTTCAGTTGATTCTAGATTTATAGTATATAATATTGAATATTCAAGAAAAATAAATGGTCCAGACATGACATTGTATTTGGTAGAGATATAAAATGGCAACACCAGATAAAGATAGACCAGATACGGCTGTTAGAGTTCAGAGTGGAGATACACTTAGTGCTATTGCTAAAGCAAACAATTTAACTCTTTCAGAAATAAAAGCCTTAAATCCACAACTTGTAGAAAATCCAAAATATCAAGGTGGAAATAAAATATTTAGCAATACTTTAGTTAATATTGCTCCAAGAGAAACAAAAGCAATAACTAATTTAGATGTTACTCCAACCCAGCCTACTTATATTCCAACAGAAGAACCAATAATAATTTCAGGTGGAAATTTAACAGCAATACCACCAACACCATTAATTGATGCACCAGTTTATGCTGCGCCACCACCAGTTAAAACAGCGACTCTAGACATTATTTTATTTGACGAAGAATCTGTTCCTACGGATGGAATGTTTGATCAGATATTTGAAAATATTGGCGGTCAAGAATTAATAAGTATAACTAGATCTGATATTGTTAATGGACAAAAAATATCATATCAACCAATCAAAAACCTTTCAGCCATCCAACAAAGGTATAACCCAAATAATATTCTTAGCCTACAACAAACCGCAGATAAGTTTTTTGCTGGATTCTCAATTAAACTAGAAGACAAAATTCCAGAAACTGGCAACGGAACTAATGGAGAAAACGTATACCTTAACGCAGCAGGAGACTTAATTATTGAATTTATTAACGTAAATCCTGACGAACAAGTAGAAACACAAATCAGCGTAAGTGGTACAATATATGAAGCAGATCTTGGAGACTACGCCTCATGATAACTAATACTGGTAAATCTATTATTGCAAAGTATTTACTTGGACAGGCCCCTGCCTACGCCTCGTATATTGCTATTGGTTGTGGTGCTACTCCTTTAGATACCGCCGATGAAATAGGAGATTATTCAACAAAAACAAATTTAGATTTTGAGATGTTTCGTGTTCCAATATCTTCTAGAGGTTTCGTAAACGAAGACGGTGTAGATAAAATTGTTCTAACAGCAGAACTACCAACAGAAGAAAGATATGAAATATCTGAAATTGGAATATATTCTGCAGGATCTAATCCATCTGCAGGAGCCTACGATAGTAAAACAGTCTTTGCGTTTACACAAAACGAAAACTGGCAATACGTAACAGCAGCATCAGCAGTAGCAATTGATACAGAATCTAATGCGCTAGATGCTCCAAACTATGACAACGTTATTGCTGTAACAGATCCAGTATTTCAAACAAGCGCAGATAACCCAATATTTTTTAAATCACCAAGAGTTGCAAGATATGAAAGACCAAGATTTTTAAATAATATAATTATGATAAAGGGTAATGAGGCTGATCTTGACATTGAATCAGATAGCGGTCCAACACAAGATACTTTTGAAATAGGAGCATCATCAAACTACATTAGATTAAGCGGAACAACAGTTGATTTTTCAAAAAACTCTCCAACAGATCAATTAAGATTAGCATTTTCAATAGTAAATAGAGATGGAACATACGGGGCTGGAACTCAACCAGAAAGAGCCAGAGTCTTAGTTTCATTTGAAAATACAAGCGGAACACAGTTTGCAAGACTTGAAGCAGAAGTTGCTGACGATAGCAGTGGCGGACAATACGATTTTGCTACAGAAAGATACTTTGTTGTAACAAAACAACTTCAACAACTATACAGAACATCTGGCTTTGACTGGAATGCCGTTTCTGTAGTTAAGATATACGCATGCGTTATTGATGGAGTCAATCCGTCTGGCAACTACTATGTAGCGTTAGATGCTTTAAAATTAGAAAATGTTGCTACAGTAAATCCACTTTATGGACTAACAGGATATTCAGTAATTCAAACTTCAGGCGCAGCAACCATTGTTAAAAGTCCTAATACTAGTAATTATGTTGAATTTAGATTTTCAGTAGATCTTTCTAGCGGAAACAATTCATAATGGCTGACGCAGGAATTAAAAAAGTTATAATTAAAAAAGCATCTTTACCACCATTAGATCATGACAAAGTTGGATACGTTTTTAGATACAGAATTGTTTCTGAAGATAAAAACAGAACATCTCAATGGTCTCCAATAAATCTTGTATTAGATGACTCAATTACTAGCGTTGCTGGAGCCGTACAGGTTTCAACATCAGTTATTAGTGCAGTTTGGGGAGATGAACTAAATAGATCAAAGTATGATGTTTTTGTTGGATTTGATGGGGCCACAGCAACCTACCACGGCACAACGCCAATCCATTCATATCAATTTATTAAAACTGGAACTACAAATGTACGTGTAATTATTCAAGTTGAATCATCTGAAAAAACTTTAAATGCCAATTTCCAAATATACAACTCTGGCTTAGTTTCTTTGGTATAATAAAATAGGAGGAATAAATGGCAAAAGTACCACTACCAGAAAGAGGGCAACCTCTTGATGTTACATATTTATATCAATTAATTGAGGCCGTAAATGACCTTTCTACAAATGTTGCTTCTAAGCAGACAAGTAAAACAATTATTGATACAGCAAGTGCAGGTAAGGCAGAGGTGCAAACCTCTAACACAAGAATAGTAGGCGGATTAGTTGAAGTTGCAAATAACTCAACAGTTTCGGCGGGTAACGAAAGAACGTTTACTTATGATTTTAAAGACTTTAAATATCCACCAATAGTATCAGCAACACCAGTTAACACTGGACAAACACCAGCAGGACAAAACGTAAATATTGTTCTAAAGAGTGTTACAGAAACAAGAGTAGAGGGTGTTGTAAGGTTTGGGGCTTCTGGCGACTTATCTTTATCAGTTCATCTAGTTATTGTTGGAATTCCAAACTAAGGAAATAATTAATGATTTCTTGCAAAAAATGCAAGGGTAGAATCTTTGTTGATAGACAGTACAGCAGTGCTCAACATATGGAAACATATTGTATGGGATGCGGACTAAGAACATTTTTTCATCCTCCAACAGAAAGTGAAGAAGGTAGATGGCTACTAGCAAAGGAAATATTGAGAGCCAAGAATACAATAACGAAACTGTAATAAAAGGTAATAAAAAAATATGGTTTCTTAATGGGGACTTGGTAAGGCTACATCACAGTTCAAGATCTACTGGAATGGTTTCTGTTTATAATATTACTAAAGATAGACTTGAAACTTGTTTACGCTCCGATTTTAGAAAAAATAGAGAACGTGCATACACTGTTACTGAGACTGCTAAATTAATTAATCGTCATAGAAAATATATGCCTAAGTTAATGAAGACGGGAATGATACCAAAACCAATTGGTGCAAGGCTAAATGGACAAAGAGGTTGGCAGATTAGATCGTATTATTCAGAAAGCATGGTAAGGGACATACGTGCTATACTGGCTACTATACATATAGGACAACCAAGAAAAGATGGGCTTATAACAAATAATATGACGCCTACAAGCCAAGAATTGACACGGCGAATGGGTGACGGTATACTTACATATACGAAAACAGAAGATGGTAGATTTATTCCTGTTTGGGCAGAGAATATCTAATAGCAGAAATGGTGGGGTATGGAAGAAAATAAAAACACAAAGGTATCAGTAACACTAGGATATACACACAATCTGGGTAATTTTCAATCAATAAGGTTTGACCTTGGTATTGTTGATTACAAGCGTGACGAAGAAAACATAGATCAGGCATTTGAGCGTGTATATAAGTTTGTTGAAAACAAACTAATTGAAAAAAGCAACGAAGCAAAAGAATTTAAAAGCGAATAGTGGCAGAACGCAAAGACCGTATGGCTTTGCTAAGTAGGTATAATAAATTACATCTACAAAGATATGAAGCCAAAAGTAACATGAACCTTAATGTTGAGCAATGGGCTGCAGACGCTCTTGTTGAATCTTATGGAATAGGGGTTTGTTATGATTTATTGGATTACTACTTTAGTATTTCTCTTTCCCCTGGTTGGAGTTACTTTGCATACAACGCACAAAAAATATTAGAAGCAAAATTAGAAGTAGAGCAAGACATTAAAGAACGAGAAGAGCGCAGAAAACTAGCAAAGAAGTGGATTAATGAATAATACAGAAGCAAAGTTAATCACCGCAGTATTAAATGATAAACAAGTCCATGTATTATTGCAAGCAAATGTTGATAATCTTCTAAGAACTCATAACGATGTCTGGGAATTTATTAGGCTATACTCAGAAAATAATCAATCAGTGCCACCAGTATCTTTAGTTGTAGAAAAATTTAGAGACTTTGTACCAGTAGAAGGTGTTGGTGCAACAAAGCATCACCTTGAAGAATTACAAACCGAATACTTAAATGATAGCCTTAAAGACATCCTACGTAATGCAGCAACTGAAGTCCAAGGCGGTAATGGACCAAAGGCTCTTGAGCATATCATTACAAAAACATCAGAACTAAAAAAGAATACTGCTGCAATAAGGGATATTGAAGTAACAGACCTTGACTCTGCAGTTGCTTATTTTGAAAATGTAAAGAAGATGCAAGATCTTGGTCACGTTGGAATTAAGACAGGCTTGCCAGGGTTTGATAACTACTTACCTTCTGGAATCATGCCAGGACAACTAGGAGTATTTCTTGCATATCCAGGTATTGGAAAGTCTTGGTTGGCTCTGTACTTCGCTGTACAGGCTTGGAAACAGGGTCGTAGCCCACTTATCATAAGTCTTGAAATGTCTGAAACAGAAGTTCGTAACCGTGTATTTGCAATCATGGGTGAAGGCTTATGGTCTCATCGTAAACTTAGCAATGGCGAAGTAGAAATTGATATGCTAAAGAAATGGCATGCAGATAAGTTGCAGGGTAAACCAGAGTTTCACATTATCTCTAATGATAATGGTGGAGACTTAACTCCTTCAGTTATACGTGGAAAGATTGATCAGTATAAACCAGACTTTGTTGTAGTTGATTATTTACAACTAATGTCACCAAATCAAAAGGCTGACAGCGAGACGGTACGTATGAAAAACCTTTCAAGAGAACTTAAACTTATGTCTATTAGCGAAGAGGTTCCTATTATTGCAATTTCATCTGCTACTCCAGATGATGTTAAGGATCTTTCTACCCCGCCAACTTTGGGACAAACTGCTTGGTCAAGACAGATTGCCTACGATGCTGACTGGGTAATGGCTTTAGGTCGTGCTACGAATAGTGATATTATTGAATGCGTATTTAGAAAAA
>Ga0214921_10002799_pt1 | contig 27670 bp, 27 predicted proteins | sample LL1505_MetaG_FD_177992 | JGI IMG/M metagenome (GOLD analysis project Ga0214921, IMG submission 177992) | Freshwater microbial communities from Lake Lanier, Atlanta, Georgia, United States - LL-1505 | ecosystem: Environmental > Aquatic > Freshwater > Lake | place: USA: Georgia | collected... | reverse complement strand
CTCACCCAGGGCAACGACTTTAGGATGTTTCGCAAGCTCCTCGAGTGTGTCACAGGCGTTATCTGGTGTATCGGCAACCTCGCAGGGGTGGATGCCCACAGTGGCATAGACGTTCGGGTGGGCCTCGGCCAAGGTGACGGCAGCGCGACTGGTTTGGAGGTTGGTACCAATGGTGATCAAGCGGGTCACGCCGGCTTCGGAGGCTCTTTGGATGACCGCTTCGCGATCTGGATCAAAGTCAGGAAAATCGAGGTGGCAGTGGGTGTCGATAAGCATGGTTTACAATTTAAATCAGGTAGGTTGGGTGAGGTAGCATTAGATTGAGCTCAAGATGAAGGGAAGAAGGGGTATGAAGGATTAGGATTTGATGCAGTGGGTACAGGAGCCTTGGGTTTCGAATTCGGTAAGGCTGTGGAGGGTGGTTTTGGCGATTTTGTGGAGGGCGTGGTCGGTCAGGAAGGCCTGATGACCTGTGACGATGACATTGGGAAATGTGAGGAGACGGGCAAAGACATCGTCGGTCAGGATATCTGAGGAGTGGTCAGCAAAAAAGAGACCTGCTTCCTCTTCATAAACGTCAATAGCGAGCCCCCCGATGTGGCCGCTTTTGAGGCCAAAAATGACCGCATGTGTGTCAAAAATCGCCCCGCGACTGGTATTAATGAGGATGACCCCCTTTTTCATCCGTTCGAGGGAGGTGGAGTTAACGAGGTGGCGTGTGCTCGCAAGCAGGGGCACGTGGAAGGTAAGAATATCGGATTCCCGAAGAATCTCCTCTTGGCTTACATAACGGGCGATCCCAGCAATGGAGGCGTCTGGCATGGGGTCGTGGGCGAGGATCAGGCAACCGAGGCCGCTGAGATTGTGAACCACCTTGTGACCGATGGCACCCGTCCCAAACACCCCGACGGTTTTTTGTTTGAGTTCGAATCCCTCAAGACCCTGGAGCTCAAAGTTATTGTCCCGCACGCGTTGCCAGGCTCGGGGAATATGACGGGCAAGGGAGAGCATCAGGCCCAAGGTAAACTCCGAGACGGCATGAGGAGAGTAGGAGGGTACGAAAGCTACGGTGATTCCGAGTTCTCGTGCAGCGGTAACATCGATGTGGTTGTAGCCAGTGCTGAGAGTGGCCACGATCCGCGTGCCTCCGCGGGCGAGGATCTGCAGGGTGGCCCGGTCTAAACGATCATTTACAAAGACCAAGACGGCGGGGTAGCCCGCCGCCAAGGGGGCGGTCAGAGAGTCAAGCCGGGTATCGAGAAAGTGGATGTCGTGGGTCGACTGGACCGCAGAGAGGGCTTTTTTAAAGTAGTTGCGACTACTAAAGACGAGCGTCCGCACCCGAGTAGTTTACGCTGACTGGAGTGGCGGAGGAAAGGGTTGAACCGACCGTTTTTCCGAGGGTGGCCTGCCAAAGAAAAAAGATCCCCAGGACAGCTATGCAGAGGCCGGCCCAACGAAGACGGAGAGAACTGCCGGGATTTCGGGTTGAGGCCCAACCCATGGCAACACCGAGAAGGTGGATGGCGGTCGTGCCTGAAATAAAACCGAGGGCATAGAGGAAGGGTTGGGCGGAGCCGGGCATTTCGGTGCCATGTGCATGCCCGTGGAAGAGGGCAAAGAAGGCAACTCCTGCCATGGTGAGGATTAGGGGGAATCTTTTCTCTGTGGCGATGGCCAAGCCCAAGGTGAGGACGGATAGGGAGATCCCTATTTCCACAGGGAAAAAGGGCAAGCCGAACATTCCCAGAAGACCACCCACCAGCATGAAAGAGACAAAGGCCAAGGGCACAGTCCAGATGGCGCGGCCTCCCATTTGGGCGCTGAGGATCCCAACGCTGAGCATGGCCAACAGGTGGTCGGGTCCAAACACGGGATGGGTGAAGCCGTTGGCAAAGCCAAGGGCATCGTGTCCGGTATGGGCGAAGAGCGGTGCAGGAAGAAGGCAGATAAGTAATAGGAGATATCGCATGGATTAAATTAAAGCGGATAGGGGTTATTCGTGAAGTATAAATCATAAGATCGTTTCGAGGATGTAGTAGTTGAACTGTGTTGGTTGACGAGGAGGCAGGATTCAGAAATAGTGCAGGTTATGGGACACAAGGGTTGGACATCCAAAGTTGCCGGACCGGCCATCGGACCTTATCGGCAGGCTACGGAAGCTGGTGGATTTGTTTATCTCTCCGGGCAACTGGCATTGGATGAGGCGGGAAACCTGTTGAATGGCTCCGTTTCTGAGCAGACTCGGAAAGCTCTGGAAAGAGCCCGCAGCCTGTTGGAGGAGAGAGGATTGGGCCTAGGGGATGTGGTCAAAGCGACGGTATTTTTAACGGATTTAAAGACTTTTCCGGAGATGAACGCCGTTTATGCCGAGTTTTTCCCCCAAGATCCGCCCAGCCGGTCAACCATCCAGGTGGCGGCGCTGCCGAAGGGCGGGGCAGTAGAGATCGAGTTGCTGGCGCGGCGTCCAGGAGCATGACGCAGGATCAGGTTCTCGAGGTGTTCCGCAAATGCGGTGCACTTTTGCATGGTCATTTTGTTCTGCGTTCGGGTCGGCATAGCCGGACTTTTTTCCAGTGTGCCTTGGTTCTGCAGGAGCCCGTGGCCACTTCCGAACTGTGTGGGGCGTTGGTGGAAAAGGTGAAAATCGATCGTTGGAGTTTTCATTCCGTGATCTCCCCGGCCATGGGGGGGATTTTGGTGGGCCATGAAGTGGGAAGGCATATGGGTAGGAGGCATATTTTTGCGGAAAAAGAGGAGGGAAAGCTCAAGATTCGGCGTTTTGATGTGAAGTCCGGTGAGAGGTTCCTGGTCGTGGAGGATGTGATTACGACGGGAAGTGCGGTGAAAGAGGTGATGGCTTTGGTCAAGGCGGCCGGGGGAGAGGTAGCGGGGGTAGCCTGTTTGGTGGATCGTAGTGAGAAGAGCCCTGAGTTTGGAGTTCCGCTGTGTTCCCTTTTGAAATTGCCGGTGGAGACATTTGAGCCCGGGGCTCTTCCTCAGGACCTAGAGAAGATCCCGGCCTTTAAACCTGGTAGCCGGTAGGAGGATTCTGGCTTGGCCTCGGCTCTTTTCTGCGTTCCAATCATCAGGTGATTAAGCTGATTCAGCAGGTTCGTTTTGAATGGGATCTGAAAAAAGTTCCGGTGCCACATGCCCCGTTGCCTCCCAAGCACGAGATTAAGGTCACTACGGATCCCGTGGTTGATTCCCTGTGGGAGGGAATGCAGAAAGCTTTTTTAAATGAAAAGGGCTGGATCATCCAATTGGAGTCGCATCTGGATCAGTTGCGCAGGAGGATTTTTCCGGACGGCAAGCCACTCACTGACATGGATATTCTGGTCCTGCAGCATGGCACACGGGTGGTGGGCGTAAGTGCCCTTTTGCCTAAGGCGGAGGAACCGGTACAACTTCTCTCCGGAGTGGTCCTGGATTACGAGTACCAGCGGAGGGGTTTGGGTACCGCCCTTCTGCAGGCCTCCTTACGGCATTTGGCGGACCGAGGGCTGGAAAAAGCCTCGGTGATCACCAGAGAGGGAGTGACAGCTGCACGATTCCTTTACCCAAAATTCGCCGGAAAATCGACAAGGCTTGATCCTGAACCCGCGAAGGCTGGGTAATTCGTATTTGTGACATCGGCCTTTGATCTGGCCGTAGTTGGGGGTGGAAGCGCAGGATATGCGGCCGCAAGAACCGCCGCGGCTCTGGGTTTGAAAGTAGCGGTGGTGGAGGGTGGGGAGAGGGTAGGGGGGTTGTGTATTTTACGGGGATGTATGCCGACTAAGGCTATGTTGGAGAGCGCGCATCGAAACCATGAGATCGGACGCGCGGCAGAGTTTGGAATACGAGTGGGAAAACCGAAACCCGACTGGAAGGCGATTCTAAAGAGAAAGGACCGGCTTATCTCTGAATTTGCCGATTATCGACAAAGTCAGTTGGAAAAAGGAAAGTTCTCTTTTTTTCGGGCGAAGGGACGTTTCACAACTCCAAATCATTTGGCGTTGGAGAAGATAGGCAAGGAGAGGGTTCCGACGGAGATTGAGGCCAAGACTTTTCTGATTTGTACGGGATCACGGTCGGCACAACGGGATATTCCCGGGTTGAGTGAGGCAGGTTATTGGACGAGCGACGACTGTTTGGAGGCCTCGAAACCAGTCAAGAGCCTGATTGTTTTAGGAGGGAGAGCCGTAGCGATGGAGTTTGCGCAATACTACGCTCACCTTGGGGTGAAGGTGACGGTCATCCAAAGAAGTGAGAGATTACTGCCCGAATCTGATCCGGAGGTGGGTGAGACAATGTCAGACGTGTTTCATAAAGATGGGATGAAGGTGTATTGCGGAACACAGATTGAGCGGGTGGAGAAAAATAACGGTATCAAGAGCGTGTGTTTTCTGCATGGAGGCAGGAAGAAGTCAGTAGCCGCCGAAGAGATTCTCCAGGCCCTGGGGCGTGAGCCTAATTTGGAGGGGTTAAACTTGTCTGTCACAGGGGTAAAAACAGAGAGGGGGAAGGTCTTAACCCAACCCACCCAGCAAACGAATGTTCCATATATCTTTGCCGCCGGTGATGTTTGCGGACCCTATGAGGTGGTTCATCTGGCGATTCAGCAAGGGGAGACTGCGGCAAAAAACGCAGCGCTTTATTTGGAAGGTAAAAAGCCCAAAGAAAAGATGGATTATCGGATGAAACTGGAGGTGATATTTACTTCTCCAGAGGTAGGGGCTGTGGGGTACTCCGAAAGGGAGTGTCAGGAAAAGGGGTGGGAGATCGTGACAGCAAGTTACCCATTCAATGACCACGGGAAATCGATTGTGATGGGGGAGATGTTCGGCTTCGTGAAGCTGATCGCCATGAAAGGTAGCGGCGAAATCGTTGGATCACAGGTGGTCGGGCCCCATGCTTCAGATCTGATTCATGAACCGATGTCGATTATGCGTTATCGCGGAACGGTAAAGGACATGGCAGAGATGCCGCATTATCATCCGACTTTGTCGGAGATATGGAGTTATCCGGCGGAGGAGATTATGGGAAAACTAGATTAAGATGAAGATGAGGCTTAAGAAAAAGGAGTTTTCCTCTTAGTGCCTTGTGGAGGGTAGGCATCAATCTACTCGCCCTCACGAATTCATCAGCGGTTGGCGAGCCAATTGAGCTCGATATCCCGTTTGCCTTCAGGTCCTTTTAGGTTCAAGGAAAGGCGCGCAGAGGGGGGCAGGAAGGTGGCTCGGATTTCGCCAGAATCAAACCCGTAGTTGCGGATCACCTCCAGGGCAGTTCTGGCGGCCCCTTGTTTGATCCAGCTCCAGTCCTTAGGAATACGTTTTTCCGTGTCGTCTAAGGCAGGAATCTGGAGTCGCCCGCCATGGTGAAATGAGATGGTTCCGTATCCCCCACGGATATTTTTGCCTTGGGCGTCCACATTGACTAAGGCATCCACCTTGGAGCGAAGTCCGAAAGTCCCAGGCGTGAGAGCATCGGTAATGACGTGGCTTTCCATATTTGAGGTAGAGGACCAGGCGGACCAAGGGAGGTCGGGGCGAAATTCGAGGTTAAAACCACCATCCAGAGAGCCGCCGCCGAGGAGGGCGTTCGCACGACCGTAGATTCCTTGGGAATTGACGGTGACGGCGATGGAAAGGTTTTGGGCGGTGAGTTTGCGGAAGGTGATCTGATCGGCAAAAAGGGTGGGGACGACATTCTTTGCCCGCTGTCCAGAGGGATCCTGACCGAGGCTGAAGAACAGATTTCCTCTGAGGTTGATCACAGAAAGGTCGTAGGCGGGGTAGTGGATGTCGGAGGAGGGGATCGTAAAGCGGGTGGAAAGCTGGAGTTGGGTGAAGTCGGTTAACTCCAAGTTCTTTTGTTCGGCAGCAAAACGGACGGGAAGAGGGAGGACGGGTTGTCCATTGATTGAGACGGCTAGTTGGCCATCGTTCAGGCGGAAATCCTCGATTTGATAAGGAGCGGAGTTGGGCTGGGGATCGGATTTCCTTTGTTGGATCCGATCGACAAAAGCAAAGAGATCATCCCCGAGATAAATGGTGGGGTGGGTAATAAAGAGAGAGCGAATGCGATGTTGGATGAGTTCGTCCCAAGTGAAAACAACATCGATCTTGGGAAAAGAGAGAACAGGGGCAAGAGGATCGGATGGAGAGTAAAAGATGAGGCGTTCGACCGTGGCGCTTTGGAGAGTCGGCGAGTTTGTTTTGGAGGAGGGGCCAAAGTGAACATTGGTAAAGAGGAGGGGGGTGGTGTCGCCAAGATGAAGGGGTGTAGTCGGGATTCCTGGTCCCAGATTATCAAGAAAAAGAGTCGAGTCGGAGACCAGGAGGTGATCGATGTGAAGGGGGATGCTTTTCCCGGAGCTCTGAGGGTTTTCCATTCGGCTGAGCCACCCTTCGGCTCCGTAAATGCGGACTTCGGCTAGATGGCCGCGTAAGAAATCGGGGTCAAATCGAAGAGTCAGCGCTTTGATGCGGATGGCGGAGCCGTGTTGGATTCCGCAGATCTCGAGAGCTCCGATACCGCACCAACGAGCTGAGGAGAAAGAGGTAGGGAGATTCGCAACAAAGAGAAGCAGATGGAGTGGAATAGAGGGAAAAGCCGAAATGATGAACAAAAGCGCTCCCAAGGAGATGATGAGGTGGCGGCGTATCACATTATGAGTTTAGAGAGGTAGCGGGGGTGGGACGAGAGATTCCCTATGCTACCGCCTTGTGGGTTGAGGGTTGGGGGTTATCGGATAGAGTGGTCTGATGAGAAGGGGACTGATCCTGAGTTTGGGGGTTTGTATGGGGGGGTGTGCCTCTGTTCAGTTGGACACGCCTGAACCGTTGCAGGTGGATATTCATATGAAGGTGGATGTGGAGCAAAAAGGGGGGGATGCAAAAGGCAAGAGTGAGACTCTCTCGGTGGCGGAGGAGAGGCGAATGCTGTCCCACCAAGTTCAGGTTTTGAAAAACGATCATCGGGTCGGAGAGGGAGCGGATGGCACGCTCATCCTGAAGGAAATTCCGAAAGACGAAGCGTATGCGGATTATACGAAATCGGTTGTGACCAAAGAGAATGGAACACGGGCAAGGCTGTTTCAGGAGAAAGCGGCTTTGGAGGGGAAAAGTGAGGCGCAGTATGCGAAAGAGTTTGCGGAGCGGGCCCGCCAGGCGAGTTATCCCGGTGAGTGGGTGCAGGACGAGAACGGGAAATGGAGAAAAAAGTAATTGGCCGAGATGAGGAAAACAGGATGAAGTTGGAGGAGAAGGATCTGGTAGAGGAGTTTTCGCGGTCGGGGGGTAAAGGGGGTCAGAACGTGCAGAAGGTTGAAACGAAAGTAGTTTTACGACATCTCCCAACCGGCATCACCGTCGTGGCCCAAGAAGAGAGAACGAGGGAGGCAAACCGAGTCAGGGCAAGAAAGAGGCTGGTCGCGGCTTTGGAATTAAGAAAACAGAGGGAGAGGTTGAGACTTCAAGCCGCGAGGTCTAGGGAGAGGAGTCGTCAGGCGAAGCGAAGTGAGGGAGCCAAGAGAAGGTTGGTGGATGGCAAGAGAAGGAGAGCTCAGATCAAAGAAGGCAGAAGTTCTTGGCGGGTGCTGTCCGACTGAAGAGGTTGTAGACTAAAGAATGAAGACTGATACAGGCTTTGGGCTGTGAAACAACGAGCTGTGGCTTGGGTTTATGTTTTAAAATGCGGGGACGGATCCTTTTACACGGGATGGACAAATGAGCTGGAAAAAAGAGTGCGAACCCATCAATTAGGGAAGGGTGGTAAGTATACTCGAAGCCGCTTGCCCGTGAGTCTGATGGCAGCTTGGAGAAAAAAGAGTCCGAAGCATGCCCGGAGAGCGGAGGCGCTATTCAAGCAACTAACGCGGGAGCAGAAGGTTTTGGAGTTGAGGCGGGCAAAAAAGGTCCGATTCGCCCGTGTCCGGTCACGGGCAAATACGGTGGTGCCTGATTAGGCTCCGTCTTTTTTATCCTCTTTTGTTTTCGTATCCGCTTTGCGAGTAGCCAAGGCTTGAGCCTTTTCGTCACGGTTGAGACGGCCATCTCCGTCCTTATCGAATTGTTTCAAGGTTTCCTGGCGTTTGGCCTGAAGGTCGGCCCGTCGAGCAGCCTTCTCTGATTCGCTGAGCTGCCCGTTGCCATCCGTGTCGTATTTACCATGAAGCCGTTGAAAAGCTTCACGACGTGCTTTCTCTGCCGTGACCTGTTCGGCAGCATCTAGCTGTCCGTTCTGATTGGCATCGAAGCGCTTCAGGAGGCGGGCGACTTTATCGCCTTCTGTGGTTGTCTCTGCCAAGAGACGGGGGGTGAATGCTGATAGGGTTAAGGCAAGCAGCCCGAGGGCGAGCATGCCACGATAGGGTTCATGATGTGTCTTCATGCCGGATTAAACCGGTCAAATGAGAAAAAGATGCGCGCGGATTAAAAAATATTTAAAAAATCCCTACATTCTGGGGACAAGGGATACTTATCCTTATTTTTTCAAGAATTTACTGAAGAGATTTCCTGATTTTTCGGAATTGGGTAAGGGGGCTGGCGTGGGAGTCCCGGGTTTGCCCAAGGAGGGGAGGGGAAGTGCAGGCTTTACGGCATTGGCGGGTACGGCCATCGGGCTTAGGGGAGTGGAAACCCCGGGTCGTGGGGCGGCAGGAGCGGGGATTGGGTTGGGTGTAGAGGCACCCAATTGTGCGATACCGGGTTTGGGAACAGGGTGGATCGCGCCTTTTTCAGCATGGAGTGCTGCTGTAGGTGGGACGGCCGACGGCATGGGACGAGGAGACGTGTTTTTTTCCAGGGCGGCGACAATCTTTTCCGCCGTGAGAGTAAGTTGGTCGATTTTTTGAAGTAGTTGCGAAGCCCAAGCAGGTTCGGCAGCGGGGGATGCTTGGGATAATGATGAGGCAGGAGCAGCCGCTTGGAATGTTTTGGTTAAAGATGCAGCTGAGGTGGTCAGTTGAGGAGAGGTTGCTTGTGGGGCGGTATGTTGGACGGTTTGTGCAGCTGGTTTGATCGTAGAGAAAGCCACCCAATCTTGTCCTCCTTCGATGACGACCAAGGTTGTATCGGTGATTGTGCCCGAGGAGTGGAGGCCATGCAGTTCTGGCAAAGGAAGAGGTCCGGCGGCCTGATTTTGAGCATCGACGTAGTAATAGCGAGGCGGGGAGCTCATCGGGAGCAACTTTGGCGGTTTTCCGTAGGATTGACCAGCTTGGAGGAAAGAAGGGCGGTGAGGTAGTCGTGGGCTTTTCGGTAGCTTTTTGATTCCATGAAATGGCGGATCCGGGGATCGAGCCAAGGAGCCAATTCAATCTCCAAGGAGTCCAGTTTCACGAAATGGGGGGCCAAATCGGGTGCGGATAGAGAGCGCTGGGCAGCAACCGCATCGAGATAGTCGGATAGGACTTTCTGAAGTGTCTGGGAGGCTTGGGTTGGGTCCATTCCGAAGTGTAGGTATAGGTTTTCCTGTCTGTCGAATGCTTGAGTCAGGAGGGTGGACGATTTAACAATGGTAGATGGCAGCATCCCATGGATTGGTAGCGGTTTTGGCAGGGGACGGTATTGGTCCCGAGGTAATGTCTGCCACCCGAGAGGTCTGTACGGCGGTGGAAAAGGCCCACGGGTTGAAGTTGGAGTGGAAAGAGGGGTTGGTGGGGGGGGCGGCGATTGATGCTAAAGGGAAAGCCTTGCCTGATGAGACGGTGGATCTGTGCCGTTCGGCTCAAGCGGTTCTTTTTGGAAGTGTGGGTGGACCTAAGTGGGAAACCCTTCCTCCGAACGAGCAGCCTGAGCGGGCGGCCCTGCTACCGCTGCGCAAGATTTTTGGGCTTTATGCCAATCTTCGTCCGGCTGTGCTTTATCCCGAGTTGGTTGGATGTTCTCCTTTGCGGCCGGATCGGGTGGCTGGGGGATTTGATGTGCTGGTGGTGCGTGAACTGACGGGGGGTCTCTATTTCGGTAAACCGAAAGAGACGGTCAAAACGGCCCAAGGAGAAAGGGCGGTGGACACGATGGTGTACGAGACCCATGAGATTGAGAGGGTGACGCAGGTGGCTTTTCGCGCAGCGGCGGGCAGGAAAAAGCGGGTGACTTTGGTGGACAAGGCCAACGTGCTGGAGACGAGCCTTCTTTGGCGGAAGGTGGTCAAGGGGATTGCGGCTCAACACCCGGACATCACCTTGGATTTTATCTATGTGGATAACGCGGCCATGCAGCTTGTGCGTGATCCGGGGAGGTTTGACGTATTGCTCTGTGAGAATCTTTTCGGCGATATTATCAGTGATGAGGCGGCGGCCGTGGCCGGGTCCTTGGGAATGCTGCCGAGTGCTTCTCTCGGGCAGGGGAGCTTTGGCCTTTATGAACCGGCGGGAGGGTCGGCCCCGGACATCGCCGGCAAGGGAATTGCGAATCCGCTGGCGCAGATTCTTTCGGTGGCGTTGATGTTGGAGATGAGTTTTGCTGTGCAGGAAGCGGCCCAGTCCATACGCCAGGCCGTGGCGGGGGCGATTCGGGACGGTTGGAGAACGGGCGATATTGTGGCTCCAGGGGAGAAAAGTGTGGGAACCCGAGAAATGGCGAAGGAAATTGCCCGAAGGATCGCTTCTGGAAGAGGAAAGGGTTAAAAAGAGACATGCCGTCCACCCTCTTTGAATTGATGCGTTTGGGAGGGCCCATCATGTGGGTCATTCTCGGCGCGAGTGTGGTCGCGGCGGCGGTTTTTGCCGAAAGAATGTTTGAATACCGAAAAATCAGCATTCCGTTGGACCCCTTTCTGGATGGAATCGCCTCGCTGGTCAAAGAGGGTCGTTTCCAAGAGGCTCTTGAGCGGTGTGATGAGGCTCACGGACCGGCGGTGCGGGTGATCCAAGCGGCCTTGTTAAAGAGGGATATGCCTTTGGTGGATTTGCGGGAATCGTTACAGGAGGTGGGGCAACTGCAGGTGCCACGATTGGAGAAAAACCTATCGATTTTGGCAACCGTCGGATACATCTCGCCGTTATTGGGGCTATTGGGAACGGTGACCGGGATGATTCACGTCTTTCAGACGGTTAGTGGAGCCCGGGGTACTGTGCCGGTAGGGGAGTTAGCGGGGGGTGTCTGGGAGGCTTTATTGACGACCGCCGGGGGGTTGGTGGTAGCGATTCCGGCATACGTGGCTTACAACTATCTGGCTTCCAGGATGGGTTCGGAAGTAAACGACATGGAGCGGGCCGGAATTGAGATGATCCAAATCCTGAAGGAGGGGGGACGATTCCGTCCGACGGCGTTGAGCACCCCGGTCACGACGGCCTTGAAAACGGAAAAGCCGACTCCATGAAGATCCGGACTCAGGTCCGGATTTTGCGGGGCCCTTTGGATGTGGCCCCCTTGGTGGATGTGATTCTGCTGCTGTTGATCTTTTTTCTTCTGACCTCAAGTTTTGTTTTTCAGCCTGGCATCGTGGTGGATCCACCTTCTCCAGGGCAGTCCAAGGGCGGAGTCAATGATACCCGTTATGTCATCACCGCCACGGCGGGTGCGACTCCACAGATTTTCTTTAACGACCGGGTGACCGATTTGGCCAAGTTGCGGGCGGAACTGGCCCGTTTGGCGAAATCTGAACCGCGGGCGGTTGTGGTGGTTAGGGCGGATCGTGAGCTGCGACACGGAGTGGTGGCGCAAATCTTGGATGCAATTGTGCAGAACGGCCTTTCCGCTGTGTTGGCCTCCCGCGCGAGCGATAGCAGTCCATGAAAATTCCTTCACGCCTCCGTGGACAGCTGACTCTTTTTCTGGCGCTTTCCATCGGAGCTCACGCCTTGGCTTTTTCTCTTTTCCGGGATCCCGGGGATTTCATCCGGATCCCGCCTCATGGTCCAGGAAAAGTCTATCTGCAGAGCGGGGATGGAATAGAGACCGGGCTGGCGTCGATTTACGACCCCTCGGCTATTGTTTTTCCGCAATCCCGTCCTGTTTTATTGGCGGGCAATGTCACCTTGCCGTGGAATGAAGCTGGGTGGTCGGTTCAGGGAACCGTTCCCGTGCCTGAGTTTCACCCTAACGGGCTGGGGACAGATGCCCCTTTGCCTGTGAGAGCTGCGAACTCCATATCCTCGTATCGCTCGGAGTCGCTTTTCTTAACTCGAAAGAACGGCCAGCACGCTGAGGCTAAAACATGGTTTGATTTGGATGGAGCTCTAAAAAATCGATTAGGAGCGAAGAGTTTGGCTCTCCCCCCCTTGAAAAGTAGTCATGCTTTGGAGCCAACTTCAGCTCGCCTTGGGGTGGATGAGGACGGGGCTGTGCGGTTTGTGTTTTTAGAAGGGACCACGGGAGATCCTGTGGCTGACCGTGAGGCATCCAATCTTTTAAGAAGTTGGCGGTTTGAGCCGGTATCGGGGAAGTGGGTCGAGTGGGGTAGGGTCAAAATTCTCTGGGCAGTCGAACCCAACCCGGAGGAGGCCAAGCCGTGACCTTAACCGCTTCACAACTTCTTCTCGCCTACCTTTGTCTTTTTCTTGGCATCGTCTTTTCTTTGTGGATGGTTGGAGGATGGAAAGCGTCGCTCAGCCGAAAGAGATTCAAGGAGACGGTGGGCTGTCCCGTCTGCGGCGCCAAAAATCCCCGGGAGCATGCCTGGCACACCCTGCGTTGCAGGAAATGCGGTGCACGGCGACCCCTCAACTCGATCGAAACTGAAAGGAGCTGAACCATGGGCATGTGGATCGGTCGGAATCGCAAGGCAAGGGTAACCTACGGGTTCGACGAGATCGCACTCGTTCCGGGAGATGTCACTGTGAACCCGAACGAGGTGAGCACGGAATTCTCTATTGGGAAACACACTTTCAAGGTGCCGATCTTGGCTTCGGCGATGGATGGGGTGGTCGACGTGAAATTTGCTTCTGCGATGGGTAAGATGGGCGGTTTGGCCGTCCTGAATTTGGAGGGAGTCCAGACCCGCTATGAGGATCCCAGTAGCGTGCTGGAACAGATCGCCAAGGCGGACAAGGAGGCCTGCACTCACTTGATCCAGAAGATGTATGTGCCTCCCATCCGGGAAGAGCTGATTGCCAAAAGAATCAAAGAGATGAAGAAGGCCGGAATTGTTGCGGCCGTTTCAGCCATCCCCCAAAAGGCCGAAAGGTATGGGGCCATCGCACAAAAGGCAGGAGCGGACATTTTCTTCATCCAGTCGACTGTCTCCACGGTTCGTCATATTTCGACGGAGTACAAGACGCTAGATCTGGCGAAGTTTTGTAAAACCATGAAGATTCCGGTGGTGGTCGGCAACACGGTGACTTACGGGGTCAGTCTAGAGTTGATGGAGGCGGGAATTTCCGGCTTGTTGGTGGGGGTTGGCCCGGGTGCGGCCTGCACCACGCGGGGTGTGCTGGGTTTGGGTGTTCCCCAAGTGACGGCCACAGTCGACTGTGCGGCAGCCCGTGATGCGTATCACAAAAAGACCGGTCGTTATGTGCCTATCATCACCGATGGCGGGATGAACAAGGGTGGGGATATCTGTAAGGCCTTCGCCTGCGGAGCGGATGCCGTGATGATTGGGAGCGCCTTTGCCCGGGCCCAGGAAGCTCCTGGGAACGGCAATCATTGGGGTATGGCTACTCCGCATGCTAACCTTCCTCGGGGAACAAGGATCAAAGTGGGAGTGACCGGGAGCCTCAAGCAGATTCTCTTTGGTCCGGCGACTTTGGATGACGGGTCACAGAATCTTGTCGGAGCGATCGTCACTTGCATGGGCAACGTCGGGGCCAAGAGCCTCAGGGAGTTTCAGGAGACGGAGATTATTATCGCTCCCTCGATCAAGACCGAGGGAAAGCTGTTTCAGACCGTGCAGGGTGTCGGGATGGGAACGCGCTGATTCCGGAAATCGGAATCAGTCCTTTCCTTGTTGTGGTGGGGTAGTCGAGAAGTCGGATAGGAATATCCTACCCCTCAAAATCAGATTTTGTGTGAGCCGTCGCAGAAGGGGGAATTCTTTGTTTTGCCGCAACCGCAGGCCCAGATCGGACCGTCTTTTTCTATCGTAATCACTTTGGGTGCTTTGCCTGACCCTTTGTGGGAGCCGTCGCAGAAGGGAGGGTTCTTGCTTTGCCCGCAACTGCAGAAAGCGAGGGTTTGACCGGATTTCGCATCGATTTTGTAAGGAGAGGATTGCCAGCTCATAAGCTCATCATTGAACAGTCATTGGAGAATGAAAGTGCAAACTGCGGGAGGTGAGGGGTGAAAGGCGGAAGGACGGGCCTTACCGATTCTTCTTATACCAATCCAACAGGATGCGGGTGGGGGTATTGAGGTTGAGTTGATAGCAGTCCTCAAGCGTGCACCAGCGATACTCGTCGGCTTCGGCATTCAGAATGACGTGAGTATTTAGGGTATGGGCGATGTAGTTCAGGAGAACAAAATGGGCTGGCTTATAGAACTCCTTGGAGCGGATGCAGTCTTGGGCGAGGGCAAAACGGACATCTTTTATTGGAAGCCCTGTCTCTTCTAAAATCTCACGGCGGAGTGCATCTTCCGACGATTCGCCGGCCTTGATCTTTCCTCCTGGAATTCCCCATAGGCCCGACCATTTGAGGGTATGAACCATAAGTAGTTTTCTGTCCGGACCTACGATCAATGCTCCGACAGTCGGCGTGGGGGGAAGTGGCTCCGGAGCGGAGTGGCGTTTGAGGATCTCCATGACTCCAAGCATGTCGGGCACCACATGGTCGGGCAGGGCCCTTTGGAGCTTTCTTAAGGAGTCATAGCCCGTGAGGACGGCGCAGGATCGGATATTGCCGTAACGGGCGGTTTCGATGTCGTGTTCCATATCCCCTACAAAAAGGGTTTCATCGGGCCGAAGATGGTGGTCGGCCAGAATCGAATGGATGGCTTCCCGCTTATCTACGATTCCAGCGTATAATTTATGAAAGTAGTGGTCGACCCCAAGGCGTTTCGCTTGATGCAGGAAATCTTCCTGCGTGACGCTGCTTAAAAGAAAAGTTGGAAGCTGGTTATCATGGCAGTATTGGAGGATCTCCTTGGCCCCAGGGAGAAGGGAGACGGTGTGGTGGTTTTCGCGAAAGACTTTACGAAAAACCTTTTCCAATCCATCTAGGGCTATCCCAGGCAGGTGTTCTTCGTAAAACCCTTTGTAGGGGAGATAAAACTTCTCGCGGAAAGTTTCCCGATCAAAGAGGGGTTTCCCGTGAAGGCCAAAGACATGATTGGTGGCGGTGAGGACAGGAGTGAGGTCGTCGACCAAGGTTCCCGACCAGTCGAAAATGACATTTCGGATCATGGGAAAAAACGCGTTAACGCGAATATTTCACGAGAACCTAGGAATCTACCTAACCATCCTTAGGAGTGGTAGTCTTGGAGGGCTTGGACGGAGAGGCCATGGGTGCGGAGGGATTTGATGCCCTCGAGGCTGGCCTGGGCCGCGGCGACAGTGGTCATAACCGGGATCTTATTCTGGAGGGCGCTGGTTCGGATCTGAACTTCCTCGGTACGGGCGACGGCTCCAGCGGGGGTATTAATGACGAGAACGATTTCGCGGTTCTTGATCAGATCCACGACATTGGGGCGGCCTTCGGACAGTTTGAGCAGGGGAGTGACGGGGATGCCCGCATCGGAGAGCTTGCGGGCGGTACCGCTGCTGGAAACGATCTTGAATCCGAGATCGTGAAGCCCTTCTCCAATAAGGACGGCGGCGTTCTTGTCGATGTCCCGTACGCTGAGGAAGACGGTGCCAGATTTGGGGAGGGAAGGCTGGGCGGCCATCTGGCTTTTCGCGTAGGCCAAGCCAAAGGAGCGGTCGACCCCCATGACCTCACCGGTCGACTTCATTTCCGGGCCCAGTAGGATGTCGGTCCCAGGGAAGCGGGCGAAGGGAAAGACGGCTTCCTTGACGGAGAAGTGGGTAGGGATGATCTCAGTAGTGAAGCCAAGCTCCTTTAGTGTTTTGCCAGACATCACCCGGGCCGCGATCTTCGCCAAGGGTTTGCCGATGGCCTTGCTGACAAAGGGAACGGTGCGCGAAGCACGGGGGTTCACTTCCAGGACGTATACGGTGTCTTTTTGCACGGCGAATTGAATATTCATCAGGCCGCGGACGCCCAGCTCCTTGGCGAGAGCCAGGGTAGCTTGCCGGATTTCATCGATGACCTTCTTGGGTAGGGAACGTGACGGAATGACGCAGGCACTGTCTCCGGAGTGGATGCCAGCCTGCTCGATGTGTTCCATGACCGCTCCGATCACGGCGTCTTTTCCATCTGCCACGCAGTCGACATCGACTTCGGTGGCATCTTCCAAAAAGCGATCGAGAAGGATGGGGCGATCTGGGGCGACTTCGGTGCATTCCTTCATGTAGGTACGGATTTCGTCCTCGGAGTAAACGATACGCATGGCCCGACCTCCCAAAACGAAAGAGGGTCGAAGAAGAAGGGGAAAGCCGATCTTCTTGGCCGCAGCAAGCGCCTCGTCGGTCGTGGTGGCTGTGCCGTTGGGGGGTTGGCGCAGCCCCAGCTTATCGAGCATGGTGGAAAAGAGTTTTCGATCTTCGGCCCGTTCGATGGACTCGACGGGTGTGCCGAGGATGCGGATTCCGGCGGCTTGGAGTTCGGAAGCCAGATTCAGTGGGGTTTGACCCCCAAATTGGACAATGATTCCCTTGACCTGATCGTCTTTGTTTTCTGCTCGATAGATATGGATGACATCCTCGGCGGTGAGAGGTTCGAAGTAGAGTTTGTCGGACGTGTCGTAATCGGTGGAGACGGTTTCCGGGTTGGAATTGACCATGATGGTTTCAAAACCGTCTTCCCGGAGGGCAAAGCTCGCATGAACACAGCAGTAGTCGAACTCGATCCCTTGGCCGATCCGGTTAGGTCCGCCGCCAAGGATCAGAATTTTCGATTTCTTGGTGGGGCGGGATTCATCGTCATCATGGTCATAGGTCGAGTAGTAGTAAGGGGTGAAAGCCTCGAATTCGGCGGCGCATGTATCGACGAGACGGAAAGTGGGTAGAAGTTTCCGTTTTTCCCTCCAAGCACGGACAGTACGGGCTCGGGTAAGGAGTTCCTCGGTAGAGCCTGGGAGGAGGCGGGCCAGATCGATATCCGAGAGGCCCGCTAGCCGAGCTTCCTGCAAGAGGGGAAGGGCTGTGGGGTTGCCAAGCCAGGTCTCTTTTTCGAGATGACGCGCGATTTCGGTGATTTCCTGAAGATTGTCGAGGAACCAAGGGTCGATCTTGGTGATTTCATGAATGCGTTCGACTGACCATCCTTGATTCATGGCGTGGCTCAGGTACCAGAGTCGGGCGGGGTGAGGGATGCGAAGTTGGTGAGTGAGTTGATCCTCGGGAACGGGGGGGGTCTTGGTGCCAAGATCCAGACGACCCTCTAGCCCTTTTATATCCAAGGAGCGGAGAGCCTTCATAAAAGATTCGCGGAAGGTGCGGCCGATGCCCATGGCCTCCCCAACGCTCTTCATGGAGGTGGTTAGGACGGGCTCAGCTCCCGGGAATTTCTCAAATGTGAAGCGGGGAATCTTGGTGACGACATAATCAAGGGTGGGTTCGAACGAAGCGGGAGTTTCCCGGGTGATATCGTTCTTGAGTTCGTCGAGGGTGTAGCCCACGGCGAGTTTGGCGGCGATTTTGGCGATGGGAAATCCGGTGGCCTTGGAGGCTAGCGCGGAGGAGCGGGAGACGCGGGGATTCATCTCGATGACAATCATGCGCCCCGTGCGAGGGCAGACAGCGAACTGGATGTTGGATCCGCCCGTCTCAACCCCGATTTCCCGGATGACGGCGAAGGAGGCGTCTCGCATCCGCTGGAATTCCCGGTCGGTCAGGGTTTGGGCGGGAGCCACGGTAATGCTGTCGCCGGTATGAACGCCCATGGGGTCGAAGTTCTCAATGGAACAGACGATGACACAGTTGTCAGCATGATCGCGCATGACCTCCATTTCGTACTCTTTCCAGCCTAAAAGGGATTCTTCAATGAGGATTTCTGAAGTGGGTGAGGCATCCAGGCCAGAGGCCGCAAACTTTTCAAACTCCTCCCGGTTGTAAGCCACGCCGCCGCCGGTGCCACCCAGAGTAAAGGCAGGACGGATGATGAGTGGAAAACTGCCGATTTTCGCAGCTCCAGCCCGGGCCTCATCCATGGTGTGTGCAGTGACGGAGCGCGCGCATTCGAGGCCGATTTTGGCCATGCAGTCCTTGAAGAGTTGACGGTCCTCGCCTTTGCGTATGGCTTCGACTTGGGCCCCGATCAACTTGACCTTATGACGTTGGAGGGCGCCCGATTCATGGAGGGCCATGGCGGTGTTGAGGGCGGTCTGGCCGCCTAGGGTGGGTAGGAGGGCATCAGGCTTTTCCTTCGCAAGGATGAGTTCGACGACTTCGGGGGTGATGGGCTCGACATAGGTTCGGTCGGCAAACTCCGGGTCGGTCATGATGGTGGCCGGGTTGCTGTTGATCAGGATCACCCTGTATCCCTCTTCGCGCAGGGCTTTGCAGGCTTGGACGCCGGAGTAGTCGAACTCGCAGGCCTGTCCAATGATGATGGGGCCGGATCCGATAATGAGGATGGACTTGATGTCGGTCCGACGTGGCATTGGGATTTAGAATAGGGAGAAGAATGAGACCAAGGAAGAGGAATTGAAAAAAAGAGCCTGAACTTGTGAAAAAATCATCAAGACAGGGGAAAGAAGTGCCGGAGGGCTTCGGCGATGCCTGTTCCCGCTTCGCTGGAGGCCACATACCCCTTTTGGTCCCGGACGGCCTGAAGAACTTCTGGGACGGAGTTGGAAGGGCAGGCGAGATAGTGACCAAATTCAGTGCGGAGCATGGGCAGGTCGTTGAGGTTATCGCCGGCAATAAAGGTCGATTGTGGCCCAAGATCCAAAATGCCTTGGATTCGAGCCAAGCAAGATCCTTTGTGGTAGTTAGAGTGGGCAAAGCGAAAGTAGGGTCCGTTTCTGACCGTAGTGATCTCCGGACGATTCTTGAGGATTCGACTGACCTTTTCGTGCGTGCGGTCGATGCTTTCTTGGGATCCGGCAACCAATCCGATGGCCCCGACATCAGGAATTACGGTGACCTCCTCATCCGAGGCGACTTCCTTTTGGATCTGTTCGAGAATAGCCCCGTGGCGACCGAACAAGGACTCATGAACCTCGGTGCAAGTGCGGTTCCATTCCTCCAAACCATGGGCTTCGCCTTTTTTTACCTGATGAATCTCACGTTCCACGGTGACGATCCATTCCGGCATCACTGGGGATTGGTGCTCTGTGAGAACTTCCCGAAGACTTTCCCAAGAACGGCCTGTGGCCACGACCCATGAAACAGATCGTTTTTTGCGACTCTGTTCAAGCCAACTGAAGAAATGCGGGGCAAGCGGGCCGGTATGGTTTTCCCCTGCGAGGGTCCCATCGAAATCAGTGCAGACGACGAGTGGTTTCAATGCGGAAGATTCAGTTCGTAATGGAGTGCGGCTGCGACGAACAAGGAAGCTGTTTCAGATCTGAGCACGAGAGGTCCCAACGAAGCAGGTCGAAAACCTGCAGAACGGGCACGGCCCATTTCTGAAGGCGTGAAATCACCCTCCGGCCCGATGAGGATGTCGACGGCGTGGATATTTCCGGCGGCACGAGCTTCGGCGATGAGGACGGGTAATGGACGGGCTTCAGGTTGGAGAGAGCCGATGATTCGCCCGATAGGGGGGGCGGGGTCAGCGGAGGAGAGGAATGTTTCAAGTGGGGCGGCCTCATGAATCAATGGGAGCCAGTTTTGGCCGGACTGTTTACATGCGGCCAAGGCGATCGTTTCCCAACGGGTGGAGATACGTTTTTCACCTCCGGGTTTAGGGACGGAGCGTTCAGAGGCGATTGGCCAGATTTCGGATACGCCCAGTTCGGTCAGTTTTTGGATCAGGAGCTCCATGCCCGCAGGTTTAATCATCGCTTGGCCGAATCGGATCCGGCATGGGGGTTTGGGTGTTTTGGCTGTGGATAGAATTTGGTAGGTCACCCCGTCTTGGGCCTCCCCAGTGAGGCGGACTCGGGCCTCCGATCCCTTACCGTCGAACACGGCGGCCGAATCGCCGGAATGTAATCGGAGAACATCGACAGCGTGATGGGACTCTTCCGGGGTCAATTTTCCGGAGCTGAGGTCGGGATTGAAGAAGCGGTGGCCGGCCACGGGAATCAGCTCTTGAAGAGTTTCCGGGCTTTTTCGAGAAAAGAATGTCCTTCCGGATGAGTCGTCTCATCGCATAAGCGGGCAAACTGTTCGAGAGCCTCTTTTTGGGGAGCGCTGAGATGCTTGGGGACTTCTATGCGCACGCGGATATGCAGGTCACCCCGTCCGCGTCCGGAGATGGAGGGGACACCTTGATCCCGGAGGCGGAACACCTTGTCGGAGGCTGTGCCAGCCGGGATCTTTAGTTTGAGTTCACCGTCGAGGCTGGGGACGCTGATTTCTGTACCTAAGGCCAGTTGTGAAAAGGAGACTGGAACTTCGCAGAACAGATCGTCCTCCTCCCGCTGAAAGACGGCGTGGGAGGCAACGGATAGAACGACGTAAAGATCGCCCGCTTTTCCGCCTCGCGGGCCAGCTTCGCCCTGACCGGCTGAACGAAGGCGGGATCCGGTGTCCACCCCGGCTGGAATCTTTAATTTGATACGGGCATTCTCCTCCACCCGCCCTTCGCCATGGCATTTCTTGCAGGGGTGTTGGATGGATCGGCCTGAGCCACCACACCTGGGACAGGTTTGGGCGATGGAGAAAAAGCCGCGGTTTACCGCCACCTGGCCCTGGCCGCGGCAGGTTGTGCAGGTAACCACCTTGGAGCCCGCAGCTGCACCACTACCTTCACAGGCCGAGCAAGGAACGGGCCGGCGAAGGGTAATTTCCTTTTCGCAGCCGCGCACGGCTTCGAGAAAATCGATTTCCAGATCGTAGCGAAGATCGGAGCCTTGGTTGGATCGTCCACCCCTGCGGCCTCCGCCTGTAGCGCCGAATGCACCTTCAAAAATGTCGCCAAAGATGCCACCCCCCCCACCACCGGAGCTGAAGACTTCACGGAAGACTTCGAAGGGATCGTGAAAACCGCCACCTCCCATTCCGGCGCCAGGCGCGAAAGCGCGGTGGCCAAAACGGTCGTAGGCATCGCGTTTTTGCTGGTCGGAAAGAACTTCGTAGGCTTCCCCAATCTCTTTGAACTTTTCCTCGGCTTTCTTATCGCCCTTGTGTTTGTCGGGATGGTGCTGAACAGCGAGTTTCCGGTAGGCCTTTTTGATGTCTTCCGCTGAGGCGCTTCGAGCCACCCCCAAGACCTCGTAGTAATCTTTTTTTGCCGACACGGATCAGGAGGCGGGTTGTGCCGGGGCAACGGTGACGACGCTAGCGGGACGTAAGAGACGATCCCCGATTTTGTAACCGCGTCGTCGTTGGTGTAGGACCGTGCCTTCCGCCTTACCGGGAGAAGGTTCCTGTCCCAGAGCTTCGTGGAGATTGGGGTCGAAGGGTTTTCCGATGGCGTCGATGGGGGTGACCCCGTGTTCGGTAAGAAACCGATCGAACTGGGTCTGGATCAGTTTCACTCCGGTAACGACGGACGCTGCATCCGTGGCGGCGGAGGCGGCCTGGAGTCCGAGTTCGAGATGGTCGAGCAGGGGAAGGAAGTCCGAGAGGATGGCCTGATTGGCGTATTTGAGGGATTCCTCCTTTTCCCGAACGAGGCGTTTGCGGGTATTTTCAAAGTCCGCCTTAGCGCGGAGAAGTTGGTCTTTGAGGGAAGCAATTTCCGCTGTGGGATCGGGGGCCGGAGGGGGATTGGTTGAAGGGGTCACATCCTTTGTGGACTCAGCCGCAGGATCGGCTTCCGCCTTGGGGTGATTATGGGAGTGCTTGGCTTTCATGGGCTTAGATTCGGGTAGGTTATTAGAATAGGATGCAGACCATATTGATCCAAGGATGGATGTCAATGGGCTGGAGATGGGTAGTAGAAAGCGAAGGTTACTGCTCGGACCAGAGGAAGTAGCGGTTTCGCAGGTCGTCGATCTTGCGGGCGAAGGCAGCCTGATTGGGTCCACCGGCTTTTTCCAGAATCCGATAAATGGCAAGGGCACCGCGAAAATCCCGCCGACTCTCCTGGATCCGGGCCGCTTCTGCTCCTGCTCGTGCGAACCAAAGGTATTCGGGTTGGGTAACTCCTGCTGGTTGGGTTCCGGAGCGTCCATAAAGAACATCCAGATAGGCCTGGAGGGCGTCCTCCTCGCGGCCGAGTTGTTCCAGACACTTTCCCCGGATAAAGCCGGCTTCGTTACGTTCGGCTGAGTCGGAGATGGGGCTGGCGATGAGTGATGCAGCCGTGGAAGCGGCGCGTTCCAGACTCGCCCGGTCATTCGCACCGAGGGCGAATTCACAGGCCAACCGACGTTTGGTGACCTCGACCCATGGGCGCTGATCTGGGGTACGAGAGGCGAGGAGGGAGTTAGCGATTTGCAGTCCGCCCGAGTAATCCCCGGAAGCACGTGAGGCATCGATTTCGGCTAACCGGGCATCGAGGCGAAGGGGAGAATTCTCCGGGATGAGGCGCAGGAGTTTAATGGCCTCAGCTGGATTTCCGAGAGCCAAGGCGCTTTGCGCCGCATAGTACAGGGCGTTGTCAGCCAGAGGATCCTTGGGATATTTGGTCGCCATTTCACGGAATGCGGTGAGGGCTTCGCCGTGGTTGCGCTCTTCGTAGTGGGTCTGGGCGATTTGGAAGGTGATGGCCGGAGCCAGTGTACTGTTAGGGAAGCGGTTAAGGATCTTAGTGAACTCGACACGAGCTTGCGCTCCGGTCATTTCTTTGGAGCGAAGTCGGGCCTCGATGCCCGAGGCCAAGGCCTGTGGGAGGATGGGGGAATTGGGAAATGCTTTCTCAAATTCGGAAAAAGCCGCGATGGCACCTGTGTAGTCTCCGCCACGCAAAAGGGAACTGGCCCGGCGCAGCGTCGCTTCGGCTTGGAGGGGATTCGAGCCGGGAAGTTTGGAGACTTCCGCCAAAGCGGATCGGCTGGCCGTTGAATCGCCCTGAGTCTCGAGCATACGCCCACGCTCCAAGGCCAGAGCCGCCCGACGTGAGCTATCAGGAAAACGTTGGCTGAATTCCTGTTCAAGACGAAGGAACGTGGAAGCGTCTGATCCGCGGGAGGCGGTCAAGGCCGAGTTGTAGAGAGCCTCCTCAGCGAGTTTTGGATCCGTGGAAGCCTGGTAGGCGGAAATCCAAGCCGCGGAGGCTTCTGCGGCTTTTCCTTCTTTGAGCAGGATCTCTGCCTGGGCTGCCTGCGCCTGATAGAAAACTGTCGGATCTAGTTTGGGGATCTGGAGAAGGGTTTTCAGTTGCTCCTTGGCAGCTGATTCCTGCCCTTGTTTGACCAGAGTTTGAGCGAGGAGGAGTCGGGCAGAGGGAATCGAGGGAGAGGCGGGATAGGTTCGGATGAGTTGATCGAGATCCGCGGCTGCGGCTTCTGCATTGCCGGCAGCTAGGGTAGCGGAACCAAGCAGAAGGAGGGCCGGGGCGAAGCGTCCACGTTTCTCACTCTCTTCTTCGCGGTCACGGACAGAGTCACGCAATTTCAAGGCGGCGGTAGGCAGGGATTGGGAAGCTTGCGCAGCGGCAAGATACTCACGTGCGGCGGTGAGATAGGTTTCCGGTTCGGAATTCTGATCGAGGGCTTTTTCGAGAGAATTCGATGCATCCGCAGGTTTATTCCGTGAGCGTTCGATTTTTCCGATTGCGATCCAGATTCGGGCGATGAGATCTGCAGAGGTGCCCTCCTTGGTTTCGAGAATCTTGCGAAACTGCTCCCGAGCCTCATCACTTTTTCCTCTACTTAAGGCGACTTCAGCCGTCCAATATCTGGCTTCGGCCTTGATAGGAGCGGGAGCATCTTCCGGAAAAGAGGAGAGCTCCTTTTCCGCCTCCTCGATCTTTCCGTCTGATAGAAGAGTTTTGATGAGCAGAAGACGAGCAGCATGGTTTACAGGATTTTTTCGATCTTTGAGCAGTTCCTTCAGCTCTAGGAGTCCGGTGGCTGATTCGTTTTCGTTGAGCAGGGCTGTCGCCAATCCGTAAGTTGCCTTGGCGGTAAGAGCCTCGTTATTTCCTTTGGCTTTTAACTCCTTCCAAATGGGCGTGGCTTCATTCCATCTGCCCAACTCGTTCAAAGCGGAGGCACGGGTAAAGCGAATCCTGTTATCCCATTCCGGTGTGGAACTTTTTGGGAGCTCGTTCAGAGCTTCTTCCGGACGTCGATCCATGAGAAGGGCTTCAGCCAGTAGTACTTGGGCAAAGGGTTGCGGGGTTCCGTTGTTTTTCTGTAACCAGGCCCGGATTCGGGTGGCGGCGTCACGTCCTAATCCGTCCTGGATCATCTCCTCGGCAGTGCGAAGTTCCTTGGGCTGTTCGCTGGGAGCGGCGACGAGCAGGGAGGGAAAAAAGAGAAAGATAAGGAGGCGTTTCATCGCTGGGCAAGAATTCGTCCGGTTAGGCTTTCCCGGTTCCTTGCAACTTCCTCCGGTGTGCCGCTCGCCACGAGGCGACCCCCGGATTCGCCACCTCCGGGGCCAAGGTCCAAGATGTGGTCGGCATGACGGATGATGTCCGGATGGTGTTCCACGACGACGAGAGTATGCCCTGCCTCGCATAAGGCGAAGAAAACCGATAGTAACCGATCGACTTCGGCCAAGTGGAGGCCGGTAGTGGGCTCATCGAGAAGATAAAGGGAAGGCCCTCTCGTTCGGCGAGCCAAGGCGGAAGCGAGACGAACTCGTTGGGCCTCACCCCCTGAAAGTTGATCGGCCGGCTGACCGATGGGCAGGTATCCCAAGCCGACTCGTTGTAGGGCCTCAAGAGCCTCCGCCAACGAAGGGATAGCCCGGAGAAGCATGTGAGCCCGATCAACCGAAAGATGAAGAATGTCCGCGATCGAATGGCCACGGTAAGTCACGGCCAAGGTTTCACGGTTATACCGGCGGCCTTCGCAGGCCGGGCATGGAGAGACGGCCTCAGGGAGAAGTTGTAGCTGTACGGTGATTTCGCCGTGCCCTGAACAGGTTTCGCAGCGTCCTCCCCGGACGTTGAAGCTGAAACGGGAAGGACCAAAACCGCGAGCTTTTGCCGCAGGAAGAGTTGAGAAAATTTCCCTCAAATCGTCAAAGACTCCAAGGAGAGTCAGGGGATTGGAGCGGGACATGCGGGGAAGCGGGGTTTGGTCGATGACTAGGGCTCGTGAGATGAAGTCGGTTCCCTCCAAGGAGGCAAAGGCACCGGGGGGCGGAGCGGAATTGGGGCCCCCAAAATGGCGAAGAAGGGCGGGAGCCAGAGTATCGAAGATCAGGGTGCTTTTTCCAGAGCCACTGACTCCTGTGACACAGGTAAAGCTGCCGATGGGGATTTCGGCATCAACATGTTTAAGATTGTGGGCAGTGGCTCCCTTGAGTCGCAGCCATCCGGCTGGGTGAAATTTTCTTTTGGGAAAGGAAAGTTTGCGACGACCCGAAAGAAAGGCACCGGTCAGAGAGTTCTTGTTTTGTGTAATTTGGGTGGGAGTTCCTTGGGCGATGATCTTCCCCCCCTCGGAACCCGATCCTGGACCAAATTCGATTAGATGGTCGGCGCGACGGAGCGTCTCCTCGTCGTGTTCCACCACGAGAAGTGAGTTACCGAGATCGCGAAGCGAAAAAAGGAGATCGAGCAACCGAGAGTGATCTGCCGGGTGCAGGCCGATGCTGGGTTCATCCAGGACGTATAACACTCCGGTGAGTCCGCCCCCGACTTGGGTGGCGAGACGGACCCGGCGAGCCTCACCACCGGAAAGCGTGTCCATGGAACGATCCAGCGTGAGATATCCCAATCCCAACTGTTCCAAGAAGCCGAGGCGTTGGAGTATGGCTTGGAGAAGGGGATCAAAGGCATGCGAAGATGGACCCGCAGGAACAGGGAGGGAAGTCAGCCAATTTTTGGCTTTCGTCACAGAAAGTTGACAGAGGGAAGCGATGTTTTGGCCTTGGCCAGGAGAGCCTCCCAAGGTTACGGCCAGGGCGTTTGGGTTGAGGCGTTGACCTCGGCAGGTGGAGCAAGGGGCAGGACTGAAGAAACGCCGCAGACGGTTTCTAGCCGATTCCGATTTGAGGGATGTCAGCTGGTGGTCAAGTTCCGCAATGATCCCATCAAAAGGTTTTTTCTCGCGGACTAGACGTCCGTCACGACCGCTTTGCAAGGTGACAGAACGATCCTTGGAGCCATACAGGAAAAAAGCACGGGTAGAGGCAGGCCATTCAGAGAGCGGGATCGTGGGAGAGAGGTCGAGGTGTCGGGCCAGTTCGCGTGCAAGGGTGCGATAGTAGGAGCGGATGCGGGGGTGGGCCCGATTCCAAGGGGCGATAGCCCCGCGTTCGAGAGAGAGAGTTGGGTTTGGAAAAATCTTGTCCGGATCAGGGGAGAGACGGTGACCCAAGCCGGAGCAGTCGGGGCAGGCGCCCTCTAGACTGTTGAAGGAAAAATGCCGGGGAGCTAGTCGGAGAGCCCGGATGCCGGTTTCCCGATCCTCGGGTTCGGTTGAAAAATGGAGGTCTTCTTTTTTCAGATTTTCTGAAAAATCAGTTTTCGTGAATGCAACCTGCAACCGACCTTGGCCCAAACGGAGTGCGAGTTCGACGGAATCGCTCAGTCGGGATCGGTTCGAGTCTTGGATTTGGATGCGGTCGATGACGAGCTCGAGTGGATCAGTCGATTTGGGTATTCCCGAAAGATCCGGGAACTTACTTTTGAGGCGGGCACGGAGAAAACCTTCCTTCTTTAGTCGCACTGGGTCGGGACTCGATACGGGAGCCAGTAAAATGATCGATTCACCCGATGCTTCTTTAAGTATTTCATCGATGATTTGTTGAGGGGAGTGAGCAAGGAGGGCACGACCGGTCTTGGGGTCATGGGGGGTACCATTGGTGGCGAAGAGAATGCGTAAATGATCGTGAATTTCCGTTGAGGTAGCCAGGGTGGAGCGGGAGGAGGCGCCGGAGTGGCGCTGTTCCACAGCGAGGGTGGGGGAGAGGCCCTCGATGGAGTCAACCGAGGCGGCGGGCAGGCGTTCTAAATGGATTCGAGCATGGGCGGAAAGGGATTCCAGATAGCGGCGTTGTCCTTCGGCATAAATGGTGTCGAAGGCGAGGGAAGATTTTCCGGATCCGGAAGGTCCGGTCAAAACCACGAGTTGGTGACGTGGAATATCAACGTCGATCCCGGTCAGATTGTGCTGACGGGCGCCGCGGATGCGTAGGAAATCGCCGGGACGACTCACGGATGGGCCGGTGGGGCCCCGATTCCGGGCTTAGGAAGCCGCGGCGGGCGAGGGGTCGATGTGGATGCGGCGGTTGCTCCTGTCGAAGCGAACCTGGCCGTCCGAAAGGGCAAAGAGAGTGTGGTCGCGCCCCATGCCGACGTTCTGTCCGGCGTGGAACTTAGTGCCGCGTTGGCGGATGAGGATGGAGCCGGCGGGAACGACCTGTCCGCCGAAGCGTTTCACACCCAAGCGTTGGCTGCGGCTGTCGCGTCCGTTCCGTGTCGATCCCTGACCTTTTTTATGTGCCATGGTGGAATCCTCCGATTATTTGCCGGCCTGGATCGTTTTGATTTTGATCC
>Ga0214921_10002798_pt1 | contig 27679 bp, 26 predicted proteins | sample LL1505_MetaG_FD_177992 | JGI IMG/M metagenome (GOLD analysis project Ga0214921, IMG submission 177992) | Freshwater microbial communities from Lake Lanier, Atlanta, Georgia, United States - LL-1505 | ecosystem: Environmental > Aquatic > Freshwater > Lake | place: USA: Georgia | collected... | reverse complement strand
TAGAACAACTTGCCAGCACCAGAGGCCTGCCCAAGGCAATCAGAACCGATAACGGGAAAGAATTCTGCAGTCGAGCCATGCTGACATGGGCTCACGCCAGATGTGTTCAGCTGTTCCTCATCGAACCAGGCAAGCCCAACCAGAACGCGTACATCGAATCATTCAATGGGCGGTTTCGGGATGAGTGCCTGAATGAGCACTGGTTCACCAGTTTGCAGCATGCCCGTGTTGTAGTTGAAACATGGAGAAAGGAATACAACGAGGAGAGACCCAAGAGATCCCTTGGCGGACTAACCCCGGTGGCCTACGCCAAGACACTTATTCAAAAGCAGTTAAATTAACCCCTGGACTCCAAAGCCTTGTGCTGCTGAAACTGGGGGGACGTCGTATTTGCCCCGAAATGTGAGCTGTTTTGAAAACTAAGACCACATGCCTGACAGGCTATGCAGAAATACTTTTCTCATTGTTCTTACACGCTTGAACAAAAGCTCGATGTGCTCATGCGGGTGTTGGTTTGATGCCTTAAGTTGGTGTCGTGTAAAACGAAACCTCGTCCACAGAAAGCAACATTTACACAAAATTCAGTAAGTTCTTGGCTTTCAAAATAGTACTGGCAAGGGTTTACCCTCTAAGGTTCTTGAGTTTCAATTACCATAGTATGTCAGAGGCGGGGCTAAGACAAGCTTGGGCGTAAGCAATTTACGTGTTTTAATCTAAAAGTTCCCCCTATATCCAATTGCGATCTAGGGAGAATTTAATACAAACTTACTTGTCCACTAATAAACTTGCAAGCTTTGATCGTTTTTCGAAATCTGGATCAACTAGAAACAAAGCATCTCGGAAAACCATACTACCTAAATGTACAAGTGCTACGTATTCTTCATATTGAGCGACGTTTTTACATTTTTTACGGATATTTGCTTGGACTTGATCCTGTGATTTTCCAGTAATGAGATCAAAAAATCCTTTTTCTAAAGTTTCAAATTTAGAAAAAACGACTACATTACCAAATTGCTGTGCACGGAAATAAACACCTAATTTATCAAACTGTGACTTTTTGAATGAAAGATCAAGCATATGGGTTTTTTCTGTATTAAATATCCATCCGCCTGATTTGAACTCCTCAATTGTATAGTCGATGTTAGGAAATTCAGAGTCTAATATTAACTTCTTGCAAGTTTCAAGAAATTTTTCAGATAACCCTGATGCATTCGAATACTTATTTACGTATGTTTCAGTTTCATAAACAAGCTCAAAATCAAAACGAGTGCTCATATAAAATACCTCATTGAATTACTGGCCCCTTGAAGATGGAAAATACAAGTGATGGGGTCTTAGAATCACCTGTATTCTTTAGATATACTGACTGTAAAATCGTAATCTTTGACTGTAGATTTACATCTGTAATCTTTTGTTTTGAATTTTTATAATCTACATAAGCAAGAAACTTTTTCAATAGCCCAGCATCTGGGTTCTTTGATACAAGGAATAAACCTCCAGCTGCCATTAATTCACTCCTTGGGGGATCAAAGTTTTTACCATCTCGTTTAAGGAAGCTATCCAACCTATTAATTATTTTTGTGGATGCGGACAGAGTAAATTCATCTACAATGGCATCACGTTCAGGAAAATCTGGCATCATTTCTCTAGTTAGAAATAAGGCATCTATAGCATTCATTAAACTATCGCCGGTAGGATCTTGTATTTTAATCAATTGAGCAGTATTAAATGAGATGCCACCAGAAATATTGGAAATAAAATTGGCATCATTACTAAATGTAGCAGCCTTATTCAAATATTCTCTAACCTCAGGTAAATGGTTGTAACTGTTATCCCCCAACCAAAACTTAACCAATGCCAAGTTGGCATATGCTTGCCAGCAAGTTGGATCAGTAGATATTATTCTATTAAGAACATCATTAGCCTGACCATATCGTTTTGAATCAATATCCAGTTGAACTAATTTAAGTAATTTTTCAGTCTCTGGAGAAAGCTCGCTTGATTGATTGATCTCAATCTTTGGCAACCAAGCTGTTGCAGTTCCACAGTACTCGCATTTAACAACTTGCCCAGCAATTAGACTGTTAATTACCCCACCACAATTCAAACATTCCATTTAAGACTCCTTTATTTTTTGTTGCAAAGAAATCACCTTATCAGCTAACGGCTCGGGTAATTCGATGGAAGACAAGATATTTTGCAACAGATCGCTAATCCCAGTCCAATTTATATTCGAGTCAAAATTTTGTCGAATAATATTTTCTAACTTTTCGATAGAGGCTATTGATAATTTATTTTTTATTGCAAAAATTTCTATTTCGGCCAAAACTATTTTTAATTGACTATTTAATTCGGCATTCAAATAATTAATTGTGGGTCGATTATTTTCACTCTCTTTTATACTATAAACTAGAAGGGGGCCACCTAAAATTACCACATAAATACCTATCATCAAAAATAAAAGGTATTTAGGCGTAACAACTGACCATAAAATATTAAATACAAAAGATAAACTGATTAAACTACCAATAGTTGATACAGCTATTAGTGCGCTAGTAATGATAGCTTTATTTGATCTTGTATCTTTATTAAAAGCACCATTAATTCCAAGGCCTAAAATTGTATAATTAACCAAGATAAGAATTAAACCAATTTCATTCCAATGAATTATCGGAAGATTTAATAGAAATCCTTCAACATACTCTGGCCTAAGTAACCAAACCAAATAGAATGTAATCGAAACTGATAGTGAATAAAGTATTAAAAAATGCATTACAAGTCCTCGAGTAACTTATCTTTTTTCTTTTCATAATCCTCGGGCGAGATTAATTTCGCATCAAGTAAAGATTTTAATTTCTTTAGTTTGCTTTCCAGTGAATTCAAATCATTCGGAGAATCTGTGGTTTTTTCAGATGCTGCATTAGCTAGTGCGTGCCCCATTCCAACTTGAGCAATGAATGGGACTACACCGCCACCTTCGTTACTTGCTGCATTATTTAAAATGTCAAGTGTTTTAACTGTTTTATATTCGTTTGTAACATTTACTGAACCAAGCTGCTCAACTTCCATTCTTTTTAGCATAATTTCCTGAATTTTTACCATCTCTTCTGGCGGAATACTTATGCGATCTAATGAAAAATTGGTTAGATTAATCCCATATTTTTTTAACTTAGTATTAAATATTTGCCCTGTACGTTCACCAATCGAACTTAATATTGCATTAATATTGAATACAGAAGCTGAACCGGTTGCTATATCAATTGATATTACTTGCGAAATATCTTGAATTAATTCTCCACGAAAATAATCATAAATTTGTGATGTAGATGCAAAGCTTCTTGCTCCCACCATTTGCTCTACGAACAAAATTGAATCAGTAATTTCAATGCCCCATTGACCAAAAGCCCTAACGTTTACAGGAACGCCGAATTTAGGGTCAATTAGTGGGATCGGTGCAGTTGTTCCCCATTTCAAATCACGCTTTGGTGTTTTGTTTACAAACCAAATCTCTGCTGAAAAGGGCGTCTTCCCGCCAAATGGAAGATTGATTAACGAACCCAGTATTGGCAAATTCGCTGTGGAGAGTGTGTGATTTCCCGCTTGAAAAAAATCGACATTTTTACCATTTTTTCTAAAAATGGCTTCTTGGGTCGAACTTACCAATAACTGCGATCCAAGGGTAATTTCATCGGATGGGAATTTCCACACCAGCTCGGTATCATCAGTAGGGTCGTATTTTAGTCTGTCAAAAATTGCCAATTGTTTTTCTCCCTAGTAATTTCTCATTTTACACTGTTTTGTTATAAATTTAAGAAATCCTCATTGATGACGGCACATACAAAGCTGGACAAGGTTTTAGATTTAATTTCAGATACAGGTTGGCTGAATGTTGTCCTTCTAAAGGACATCATCACCCTCCACCAACTGTCGTGTAAAACGACACCTGATCTCCACTTCAACCCAAACACACGGTAAACCAGCAGAAACCAAACCTGCCTGAACGATTTGTGCGCATCAGTAGAATTTCAAGCAATCTCAGGGCACAAAATTTATTCAAAAGTTCTAACAATTGAACCCAATCGTTTGCTAGAAATTTTGGCTTAGGCTCTTTAGCTCAGTCGGTTAGAGCGATAAAATCTTAATCCAACTCTTGATTTGTCGCTGGCTTGAAACTGCCTGAGGCGCTGAAAGTGCCGTTTTACACGACACTGTTACTGCCTGAATTGATTAGCGAACGCTTACAACTGGTCTAAGATCGGGCCACGGGCCACGGGCCAAGCGCCTACTCATCAAACCCAACCCTGCCGCCAAGCGCTGTGGTCTTGCAACTCACGCCAAGCGATGACTTGCGTGGCCTTGGCGAACACAGCTTCGATTTCCACCGATACAACCGGGTCGGTTGGCGATTCAGGCTCGACCACCCGGCTGACCAGGAAGTGCTTTTGTTTGGCGATGGGTTTGACGGCAGCCCACTTGGTCAGCAGCAGTTTTTTGGGATTCAGCGGGTTCATGGGCTAAGGCACTCAGGGGCGGTTTTTCATTTCCCGCGCCACGGCCTGACCCAGTTCAATCACCGCCATGGCGTAGTAGCTGCTCCAGTTGTAGCGGGTGATGACGTAAAAGTTATCAGTCCCGGCGACGAAGCTGGGCGCGTTGGGGCCGTTGAGCAGTTCGATAAGAGCCAGAGGTCCTTTGTGCTCTAGGGCCGCGCCTTCGAGCACTGCTCCCTTGGCGGTGAAGCTGGCCACGCTGAAGGTCGGCAGAATGTCCGGAGCCATCAGTGCGTCCATGTCCAAGCGCTCTTTGTCAAAGCTCACCGGGTAGTGCGTGGGCATGCCGGTTTGCCAGTTAAAGGCCTTGAAGTAGCTGGCCACCGAGCCGATGGCGTCGGCCGGGCTGTTGAGCAGGTCTATCTTGTCGTCACCGTCAAAGTCCACGGCAAAGCGCACCCAGCTCGAGGGCATGAATTGCGGCAGGCCCATGGCGCCGGCGTAGCTGCCCAGCGCCAGCATCGGATCGGCGCCCAGGCGGTTTTGATGGCTTAAAAACTGCTCGAGCTCGCGTTTGAAAAATTCGCTGCGCTCTTGCGCCCGCGGATGCGATGCCGGAAAGTCAAAGGCCAGGGTGGTCAGCGCGTCCATCACGCGAAAACTGCCAGTGTTTTGTCCGTAGATCGTCTCTACGCCGATGATGCCAACGATGATCTCCTGCGGCACGCCGTATTCTTTTTCGGCGCGCGCCAGCGTGGCAGCATGGCTCTGCCAGAACTTCAGGCCGGCGGCAATGCGCGCGTCGTCAATAAAGCGGCTGCGGTAGACCGCCCAGTTTTTAACAAACGGCTGGGTGGGTGGCTGCATCAGCTTGACCACGGTCGGGCTGAAGCGGGCTTGGCCTATGGCGCGCCGCACCCACGCTGGAGGCAGATTGCGCTGCGCAGCCGTGGCGTCAGCAAACAGCATGGCTTCGGGGCGGCTGGCGTAGGCCGGTCCGCTGGCTTGCGAGATGCGAGTCGCTTTGCGTACCGTTTTCTGCGCATGGGCGCTGCGCCCCTTGTATGCGGACTTTTTGGATGCCTTACTCGCACTTGGGGCAGGCTTGGTGAGCTCTGCAGGCGCGGGGTTGAGTGCAGGTGCCGCAGGGGTTTGTGCAGAGCTGAGCGGACTGACCAGAGCTATCAAGAACATGCAAGCCAAAGTACCTGCTCGCAGGAGTAAGCTGAGCTCTGGGGCAGGGGTTCTAAAAAAAGAAGATCGCAGTTTGGTCAAAAAAATCCCCGGACATGGTCGCATTGTGAGTCCGGGCAAACCAGACAGACAGGGCTTGCAGGAGCGTGCACACAGGCTGATTTTAGGTCGCTGGCGCTGCGCCACCCAAAGTGCGGCGTGTTAAGCTAAATTGTCAAGCGTCTGTGCCCCGTAAAGCCGGGGCGCGCCGGTTTTTTTGCATGAACCCTGGGGTCTGATTTTTATGTCTGTGACTGGTTATTTCACCCATGCCGACTGCCGTAAACACGAGATGGGGCCGGGTCACCCTGAATGCCCGGAGCGCCTCGATGCGATTGAAGACCGGCTGCTGATCACGGGCGTGTCGGATGCGCTGGAACGGCGCGAAGCCCCCGAAGCGCCGTTGGCTGACATTGAGCTGGCGCATGGCCGCATGATGGTGGCGGAGATGCGCGGGCTCTCAGAGCAGTTGGCCGAAGAAATCGCGGCCGGCGGTCCCCGCTACGCACAACTGGACCCGGACACTGCCCTCAATGTGCACAGCTGGAGCGCCGTGTTGCGCGCTGCCGGCGCTGTGCTGGCCGCCACTGACGCGGTGATCGCTGGCGAAATGGAAAACGCTTTTTGTGCGGTGCGCCCGCCCGGCCACCATGCCTGCCGTGACAGGGCCATGGGCTTTTGTTTTGTCAACAGCGTTGCAGTGGCCGCTAAATATGCGCTCGAGCGCCACGGTTTGGAGCGGGTGGCGATTGTTGACTTTGATGTTCACCACGGCAACGGCACCGAGGACATCATTCGCGGTGACGAACGTATTTTGATGGTGAGCTTTTTTCAGCACCCCTTTTACCCGCACAGCGGCTTTGACAGCCCCGATGACAACATGGTCAACTTGCCCATGCCGGCCTACACCAAGGGCCCCGCCGTGCGCGAGAAGATTGAACAGTCATGGATCCCCCGCCTGGAGGAATTCAAACCACAGATGATTTTCATCAGCGCTGGTTTTGACGCGCACCGCGAAGACGACCTCGGCCAAATGGGTCTGGTGGAGCAGGACTACGCCTGGATCACGCAGCGTATCAAGGATGTGGCCAGGCGCCACGCCAAGGGCCGCATTGTGTCGTCGCTCGAAGGCGGCTACAACCTGAGCGCACTCGGGCGCAGCGTGGAGTCGCACATTCGGGTGCTGGCCGACCTTTGATGTCACACAGTTTGTATTTCCAATTTTTTCGAGGTTTGAGGTATGGCCAATATCGGCAGTCTTGACGCCTGGTTCCTGGCCTTGGTGCAGCCTCCGGCTTTGGTCGAATTGGCGGCGTTGGCCGCTTGCATTGTTTTTGCTTGGTTGTTGACCGCTCTGGCCCGCCAGACCGCAGGCGAACATGACACGCGGTCGATTTGGTTTGGACACAAAGTTTTAGACGGCGTGATGTTTCCCCTGCTGCTGCTGAGCCTGGCTTATGCGGCGCGTGCCATCTTGCTTTCCTATGGACCGATCACTATTTTCAGTGTGGCGATTCCTGTGTTGGTGGCGCTGGCCGTGATCCGGCTTGGCGTCAAGGTTTTGCAAGTTGCCTTCAGCAATGCGCCGGTGGTGCGTGCGCTCGAGCGCACCATCTCCTGGCTGGTCTGGCTGGCAATGGTGCTGTGGGTCAGTGGCTTGCTGCCGCTGATACTGGATGAGCTGGACACCATCACTTGGCATGTTGGGGGTTCCAAGCTGTCTGTGCGCACGCTGATGGAGGGTGCGCTGACAACCGGCCTGGTTTTGATTGTGGCTTTGTGGGTTTCTTCAGCGATTGAAACGCGCCTGCTGCGCTCGGCCACCGGCAGCGACTTGTCGCTGCGCAAAGCTTTCAGTAATGCAACCCGGGCACTGCTGGTGTTTGTCGGCTTGCTGGTGGCCCTGTCAGTGGTTGGCATTGACCTGACGGCCTTGTCGGTCTTGGGTGGCGCGGTGGGCGTGGGCATTGGCTTTGGCCTGCAAAAACTGGCGGCCAGCTATGTCAGCGGCCTTGTCATGCTGACCGAGCGCAGCGTGCGCATTGGCGACAGCGTGCGGGTGGACGGTTTTGAAGGGCGTATCACCGACATCAATGCGCGTTACACCGTGTTGCGCGCGCTGAACGGGCGCGAGTCCATCGTGCCTAACGAAATGTTTATCAGCAACCGCATTGAAAACCTATCGCTGGCAGACAGCCATGTGTCCTTGTCGAGCGTGGTGTCCGTGGCCTATGACAGCGACGTGGACCTGGTGCTGCAACTGCTGACACAGGCCGCGGCGGGCCAGCAGCGCGTGCTCAGTGAGCCGGCACCCTCGGCCAACCTCAGTAATTTTGGGCCGGACGGCCTGGAGTTCACCCTGAATTTCTGGATTGCCGACCCTGAAAACGGTCAGCTCAATGCGCGCTCGCTTGTTAATCTCGCCATCTTAAAGGCCTTGCGTGCAAATGGCGTAGAAATCCCAGTGACTTCGTGCCCGGCACAGCCGCATAGAATGTAAGGCTGACGTTCACGTCAACCCCGATCAATCACTTTTGGAGACCTCAGATGAAGGTTCTGGTACCCGTCAAACGCGTGGTGGACTACAACGTCAAGGTGCGCGTCAAATCTGACGGCAGCGGTGTGGACATCGCCAACGTCAAGATGAGCATGAATCCTTTTGACGAAATTGCCGTCGAAGAAGCCACCCGGCTCAAAGAAAAAGGCGTCGCCACCGAAGTCATTGCCGTGAGCTGCGGCGTGACGCAATGCCAGGAAACCCTGCGCACTGCGATGGCCATCGGTGCGGACCGCGCCATTCTGGTGGACACCGCTGAAGAGCTGCAGCCGCTGGCTGTGGCCAAGTTGCTCAAAGCGCTGGTTGAGAAAGAACAGCCTCAATTGGTGATACTGGGCAAGCAAGCCATTGACGATGACTGCAACCAAACCGGCCAGATGCTCGCCGCCTTGCTGGGCTGGCCGCAAGCCACCTTTGCCTCCAAGGTCGAGATCGTCGACGGCAAGGCCTTCGTCAGCCGAGAAGTCGATGGCGGCTCCGAAACTCTCTCGCTGACGCTGCCTGCCATAGTCACCACTGACTTGCGCCTGAATGAGCCGCGTTATGTGACGCTGCCCAACATCATGAAGGCCAAGAAAAAGCAGATGGACACCTTCAAGCCGGAAGACTTGGGTGTGAATGTGCAACCGCGCATTAAGACCCTTAAGGTCAGCGAGCCGCCCAAGCGTAGCGCCGGTGTCAAGGTGGCCGATGTGGCCGCCTTGGTCGATAAATTGAAAAACGAAGCGAAGGTAATCTGACCATGACTGCTCTTGTCATTGCTGAACACGACAACGCCAGCATCAAGCCGGCGACCCTTAACACCGTGACCGCCGCTGCCCAGTGCGGCGGCGAAGTCCATGTGCTGGTGGCCGGCTTGAACGCTGGCGCCGCTGCCCAAGCCGCCAGCCGGATTGCGGGTGTGAGCAAGGTGATTCATGTCGAGGGTGTGCACTTTGAGCACGGACTGGCTGAAAACATGGCCGCCCAAGTGCTGGCCTTGGCGCCCGCTTATTCGCACCTCCTGTTTCCGGCCACAGCCTCGGGTAAGAATATCGCGCCGCGCGTGGCCGCCACCCTCGACGTCGGACAAATTTCTGACATCACCAAGGTCGAAAGCCAAGACACCTTCGAGCGCCCCATTTATGCCGGGAACGCGATTGCCACAGTGCAAAGCATGGATGCGGTCATGGTGATCACCGTGCGCACCACCGGCTTTGATCCCGCAGCTGCTGCGGGTGGCTCAGCCGCCATCGACGTGGTCAGCGGCGTGGCTGACAGCGGTAAGTCAATTTTCATGGGCAGCGAAATCGCCAAGAGCGACCGCCCCGAGCTGACCGCCGCCAAGATCATCGTCAGCGGTGGCCGCGCCCTGGGCAGCGCCGAGAAGTTTGACGAAGTGATGACGCCGCTGGCCGATAAGCTCGGCGCCGCACTGGGCGCTTCCCGCGCTGCGGTGGACGCCGGTTACGCGCCGAACGACTGGCAAGTGGGCCAGACCGGCAAGATTGTGGCGCCGCAGCTTTACATCGCCGCAGGCATCTCGGGCGCCATCCAGCACCTGGCCGGCATGAAAGACAGCAAGGTCATCGTCGCCATCAACAAAGACGCCGAGGCGCCCATCTTCAGCGTGGCCGACTACGGCCTTGAGGCTGATCTGTTTGTCGCCGTGCCTGAGCTAACGGCTGCACTGTAAAACCTGGAGTGTCGCAGTGAGCTACAAAGCCCCTCTCAAAGACATGCTGTTCGGCATCCGGCACCTGGCCGCGATTGATGAGTTGGCCCGTATACCGGCTTTTGAGGATGCCGGTTTTGAGACGGCGCAGGCGGTGCTCGAAGAGTGCGCCAAATTCAACGAGGGCGTGCTCTCTCCGCTGAACTGGGCGGGCGACCAGAATCCTTCGAGCTGGAAGCAGGGCGTGGTCACCACCACGCCGGGCTTCAAAGAGGCCTTCAAACAGTACGTCGAAGGCGGGTGGCAGGGCTTGCAACATCCGGTCGATTTTGGTGGTCAGGGCCTGCCCAAGACGATTGGTGCTGCTTGCGGAGAGATGCTCAATTCGGCCAACATGAGCTTTGCCTTGTGCCCCTTGCTGACCGACGGCGCCATCGAGGCACTGCTGACGGCCGGCTCTGACGCGCTCAAAGCTACCTACCTTGAAAAATTGGTGAGCGGCCTGTGGACCGGCACCATGAATCTGACTGAGCCGCAAGCCGGCTCAGACCTGGCGGCCGTGCGCAGCCGCGCTGAGCCGCAGCCGGATGGCACTTACAAAGTGTTCGGCACTAAGATCTACATCACTTACGGTGAGCACGATATGGCCGAGAACATCGTGCACCTGTTGCTGGCCCGTGTGACCGGCGCGCCCGAAGGCGTGAAGGGCATTAGTTTGTTTGTGGTGCCCAAGTTCATGGCGCAGGCTGACGGCTCGCTTGGCGCGCGCAACGATGTGCACTGCGTGAGCATTGAGCACAAGCTGGGCATCAAGGCCAGCCCGACCGCCGTGCTGCAGTATGGCGACCACGGTGGCGCGGTGGGTTATCTGGTGGGTCAGGAAAACCGCGGCCTCGAGTACATGTTCATCATGATGAATTCGGCGCGTTACGCCGTCGGCATGCAGGGCATTGCGATTGCCGAGCGGGCCTATCAGAAGGCTGTGCAGTTTGCCAAAGACCGTGTGCAAAGCCGCCCGGTGGACGGCTCGCTGCCCGGCAGCGGCCCCATCATTCACCACCCCGATGTCAAGCGCATGCTCATGACCATGCGCGCCTACACCGAGGGTTGCCGCGCCATGGCGGCTGTGGCAGCCGCAGCTTATGACGCTGCGCACCATCACCCCGACGCCGACACGCGCAAACAAAACCAGACTTTTTATGAGTTCATGGTGCCGCTGGTCAAAGGCTATAGCACCGAAATGAGTTTGGAAGTGACCTCACTGGGCGTGCAGGTGCACGGCGGCATGGGCTTCATTGAAGAAACCGGTGCTGCGCAGTACTACCGCGATGCCAAGATTTTGACCATCTACGAAGGCACGACCGCCATCCAGGCCAATGACCTGGTGGGGCGCAAGACCTCGCGCGACGGCGGTCAAACTGCCCGCGCTATTGCCGGGCAAATCGAAGTCACTGAGACCGAGCTGTGCGCACAAGGGGGCGCTGCCGCGCTGGCCGTCGCTAAACGCTTGCACGCGGCGCGGCTGGCTCTGCTCGACGTGATTGACTTTGTGGCCGGCAACACCAAGGCTTCGCCCAATGCGGTGTTTGCCGGCAGCGTTCCTTACCTGATGCTGGCCGGTAATGTGGTGGCAGGCTGGCAAATGGCGCGCGCCTTGCTGGTGGCTGAACAGGCGCTGGCTGTTGGCGATGCAGGGGATTTTGGCGCCGACTTCATGCGCGCCAAGATCACCACGGCCCGCTTTTATGCCGACCACATGCTGACCAAAGCCCCTGGTATTCGCGACAGCATTGTCGAAGGTGCAGACAGCGTGACTGCGCTGGCCGTCGACGCTTTCTGAGGACGCCCTGATCAGGCGCTGAAAAAATTCTTCAGCTTGTCGGTCCAGCCTTCTTCGGTCGGCGAATGTCTGGCGCCACCTTTTTTCAGAGACTCGTCAAACTCCTTGAGTAGCTTGCGTTGGGCCTCGGTCAATTTGACCGGCGTCTCAATGGCAATGTGGCAGTACAGATCACCGGGGTAGCTAGAGCGAACACCTTTGATGCCTTTGCCGCGCAGGCGGAACTGTTTGCCCGCTTGCGTGCCTTCAGGAATGTCGATGGCCGCTTTGCCTGACAGGGTGGGCACTTCAATTTCACCACCCAGCGATGCGCGCGGAAAACTGACGGGCACCACGCAGTGCAGGTCATCGCCTTCGCGCTCAAAAATCTCGTGCTTCTTGATACGAATCTCGATGTACAGGTCACCCGGTGGGCCGCCGTTGGTGCCCGGCTCGCCGTTGCCGGTGGAGCGGATGCGCATAGCGTCGTCGATACCGCCCGGAATTTTGACTTCCAGGGTCTTGTTGGTCTTGGTCTTGCCCACCCCGTGGCAGGCCACGCAAGGCTCGGGAATCAATTTGCCCGTGCCTTTGCACTGCGGGCAGTTTTGTTGCACGCTGAAAAAGCCCTGGCGCATTTGCACCACACCATGACCGTGGCAGGTGGTGCAAGTCGCCACCTTGGTGCCGGGCTTAGCGCCGTTGCCGTGGCAGATGCCGCAGTCGTCCCAGCTGGGGATCCGGATCTGCGCGTCTTTGCCAGCAGCGGCTTCTTCAAGTGTGACTTCCATGGCGTAGCTGAGGTCGCCGCCACGAAACACCTGACGGCCGCCACGCTGCTGGCCGCGGTTGGCATTGTTGAAGACATCGCCAAAAATATCACCAAAGGCTTCTGCAAAACCGCCAAAACCTTCAGCTCCGCCTGCGCCACCGCCTGCGCCAGCGCCGCGCATGTTGGGGTCGACGCCGGCGTGGCCATACTGGTCATAGGCGGCGCGCTTGTTGGCGTCGGACAGCATTTCGTAGGCTTCCTTGGCTTCTTTGAATTTTTCTTCAGAAGCCTTGGAGCCATCACCCTGATTGCGGTCAGGGTGGTGCTTCATCGCGAGCTTGCGATACGCTTTTTTGATGTCCTCTTCGCTGGCGTTTTTGGGTACGCCCAGCGTGTCATAGTAATCTTTTTTGGCCATGAAACTGCGTCGTCAGTGAAAGTTAAAGGGCGTGTGCCGGATGCACGAAAGCGGAATCAGGGCTGGGCCCTGATTCCGCTTTGAGGCATCGGGTTTGCACCCGAAGAATAGCCTTAAGTCTTTTTGACTTCTTTGACCTCTGCGTCAACCACATTATCGTCGGCTGCTTTGGCGTTGGCATCGCTGCCCGCTGCACCGGCGGCGCCGCCTGGACCTGCGGCCGCGGCCTGCTCGGCCTGGTTGGCTTGCATGTCGGCGTACATTTTTTCGCCGAGCTTCTGGCTGGCTTCCATCAGCGCGGTGTTCTTGGCTTCAATGGCGGCTTTGTCTTCGCCCTTCAGAGCTTCTTCCATGTCAGCAATAGCTTTTTCGATTTTTTCTTTCTCGCCGGCTTCCAGCTTGTCACCGTACTCGCCGAGCGATTTGCGCACGCTGTGGACCATGGCTTCGGCATTGTTCTTGGCCTGCACGAATTCGACTTTTTCCTTATCAGCCACGGCATTGAGCTCAGCGTCCTTGACCATTTGCTGAATCTCGGCTTCGCTCAGGCCGGAGTTGGCCTTGATGGTGATTTTGTTTTCTTTGCCAGTGCCCTTGTCCTTGGCGCCCACGTGCAGGATGCCGTTGGCGTCGATATCAAAAGACACTTCGATTTGCGGCGTTCCGCGCGAGGATGGAGGAATGCCTTCGAGGTTGAACTCGCCCAGACCCTTATTGCCCGAGGCGATCTCGCGCTCACCCTGGAACACCTTGATGGTCACGGCCGGCTGGTTGTCTTCGGCGGTGGAGAAGGTTTGTGCGAACTTGGTCGGGATGGTCGTGTTCTTCTTGATCATCTTGGTCATGACGCCACCCATGGTCTCGATGCCCAGCGACAGTGGCGTGACGTCGAGCAGCAGCACGTCGGTGCGGTCACCCGAGAGCACCTGACCCTGAATGGCTGCGCCGACGGCAACGGCTTCGTCGGGGTTGACGTCTTTGCGCGGCTCGCGGCCAAAGAATTCTTTGACCTTCTCCTGCACCTTGGGCATGCGGGTCATACCGCCAACCAGAATCACGTCATGAATGGCGCTGACATCAATGCCGGCGTCTTTGACAGCCATACGGCAAGGCGCGATCGTACGCTCGATGAGTTCGTCAACCAGGCTCTCGAGCTTGGCGCGTGTCATCTTGATGTTCAGGTGTTTCGGGCCCGAAGCGTCGGCCGTGATGTAAGGCAGGTTGATATCGGTTTGCGCGCTGTTGGACAGCTCGATCTTGGCTTTTTCAGCAGCTTCTTTGAGGCGCTGCAGTGCCAGTACGTCTTTACCCAGGTCAACGCCTTGTTCTTTTTTGAACTCGGCAATGATGAAGTCGATGATGCGTTGGTCAAAGTCTTCACCGCCCAGAAATGTGTCGCCGTTGGTGGACAGCACTTCAAATTGCTTTTCGCCATCAACGTCGGCGATCTCGATGATGGAGATATCAAACGTGCCGCCGCCCAGGTCATACACCGCGATCTTGCGGTCGCCTTTTTCTTGCTTGTCCATGCCAAAGGCCAGGGCCGCAGCGGTGGGTTCGTTGATGATGCGTTTGACGTCCAGGCCGGCAATACGGCCGGCGTCTTTGGTGGCCTGACGCTGCGCGTCATTGAAGTAGGCCGGTACGGTGATGACAGCCTCGGTCACTGCTTCACCCAGGTAGTCTTCGGCGGTCTTCTTCATCTTGCGCAAGATGTCGGCCGACACTTGCTGCGCCGACATCTTGGTGCCGCGCACTTCGACCCAGGCGTCACCGTTGTCGGCGGCCACGATCTGGTAGGGCATGAGGTCGATGTCTTTTTGAACTTCTTTCTCGGCGAACTTGCGGCCGATCAGGCGCTTGACCGCGTACAGGGTGTTCTTGGGGTTGGTGACCGCCTGGCGCTTGGCCGAGGCGCCGACCAGCACTTCGCCGCCATCCTGGTAAGCGACGATGGACGGCGTGGTGCGTGCACCCTCAGAGTTTTCGATCACGCGGGGTGTGTTTCCCTCCATGATGGAAACGCAACTGTTGGTGGTGCCGAGGTCAATGCCGATGATTCTTCCCATGATGCTTTTCTCCTGATAGATGTTGATTTTTGAGCCTGAGCAGAGGCTCAAGGCGCCTGGCCATGAGACCGTGGCCGCCTATGTAGATGACTTAGGGCTAAGTCTGCAAACTTCAAGGCCGCCAGCGACTTATTTGCGCTCGCTTATTGAGGCGCGGCGACCGTCACCAGCGCCGGCCGGATCACGCGATCGGCGATCTGGTAGCCTTTTTGCAACACGCTGACCACCGTGTTGGCTTCCTGGGCGGAGCCGGCCGGCAGCGGCACCATGCTGATAGCCTGGTGCTGATGGGGGTCGAACTTGGTGCCAGCAGCCGGGTCAATGGCCATCACCCGGTTGCGTTCAAGGGCGCTTTTGAGTTGTTGCAGGGTGGCTTCTGTGCCTTCACGTATCTGCTGGGCGCTGGCGTCCTTGAGCAGCAAGCCGGCTTCCAGGCTGTCGGTCACGGGCAGCAGGCTTTCTGCAAAGCTTTCTACCGCGAATTTTCGGGCCTTAGAGATCTCGTCATCGGCGCGGCGGCGGGCATTTTCAGCCTCGGCCTTGGCGCGCAGATAGTTGTCAGCGAGTTCGACGTTTTTAACTTTGAGGGCGTCTAACTCGGCTTGCAGGGCGCTTTGGGCATCGGCTTGATTGGCGGCTTGGGCTGCTTCAATCTCTTCAGGGCTGGCAGCGCCGGTCAAGGTGGGTTTGTTGTCGGAGGGCGTGTTGGGGATCATGCTGAGAGGGGTAAAAAATAAAACTGAATCGGTAATTGGGGTTGTCAAAGCCCTTTTCAAGACATGGCCATATGGGCTGCGGATTTTTAGGCGGCCTTGTCAGGCCATTTGGCTCCTGCCCCCGGTCACAGGAAAGCTGCTATTTGGATTTTTTGGCGCTTGGCGCAGCCTTAGCGGCGCTCGATTTGGCCTGGCTAATCGTCCATTTGGTGGCAAAGGCTTGCAGATCATTGAGCCGGTTGAGTAAATCAGCGCCCAAATAAGTCACCACGTAGCCTTCACCTCGGTGGTCCAGCAGACCGGCCGCTCTGAGCTCTTTGATGCGGGTGTTCAAGGTGTTGGGCGTGATTTGCCCGATGCTGTCTTGCAGCAGGCGAAATGTTTGCGGATGGCCGTCTTTGAGTGCCCACAACACGCGCAGTGCGTAGCGGGCTTCCAGCAACTCCAGCAGTTGCCCTAAAGCGGCATTGTCTTTCGCACTCATGGCGGCGTTTCCCTCAAAGTCATTGGATTGTCTGGCCAGAGGAATCCGTCGCCGGTGCACTGCTGAGCTCAGTGCTTACTATATCAAAACTTCAGGATTGCTACTTATTTGCTAGCTAAAACTGAAAAATTTAGAACGATGCGCTCACGAGTTGAGCGCTGGCGATCAGGGGCGCACCATGCAGGGCAACTTGCTGTTGAATTTCCAGTTGGGAATGAGGTACTGCATGGCGATGGCGTCGTCGCGCGCGCCCAATCCGTGCTTCAAATAAAGCTGGTGAGCTTTGTCGACTTCGACCATGTCCAACTCAATGCCCAGGCCGGGTTTTTTTGGCACCTCGATGGCGCCTTTTTTGATCTGCAGCGGCTCCTTCGTCAGGCGCTGGCCGTCCTGCCAGATCCAGTGCGTGTCCATGGCAGTCACTTGGCCGGGTGCAGCCGCGCCCACGTGTGTGAACATGGCCAGAGAGATATCGAAGTGGTTGTTCGAATGCGAGCCCCAGGTCAGGCCCCAGGTCTGGCACATCTGCGCCACCCGGACCGAGCCCTGCATGGTCCAGAAATGCGGATCGGCCAGCGGAATGTCGACCGACTGCAAATGAATGGTGTGCGCCATCTCGCGCCAATCGGTGGCGATCATGTTGGTGGCGGTGCGCAGGCCGGTGGCGCGGCGGAACTCGGCCATCACCTCGCGGCCCGAGAAAACGCCTTCGGCGCCGCAGGGGTCTTCGGCGTAGGCGAGTTCCTTGTGGCGGTCGCGGCACAGGCGGATGGCGTCTTTGAGCAGCCAGCCGCCGTTCGGGTCCAGCGTGATGCCGGCATCGGGAAAGCGCTCTGACAGCGCGACGATGGCTTCGATTTCTTCTTCGCCGCGCAGCACGCCGCCTTTGAGTTTGAAATCCTTGAAACCGTAGCGAGCGTGGGCGGCCTCAGCCAGCCGCACGATGGCTTGCGGGTCCATCGCCACTTCATGGCGCAAACGCTGCCAGTCATCGCCGGCGGGCTCGCTGCGGTAGGGCAGGTCGGTCTTTTGGCGGTCTCCTACATAAAACAAATAGCCGAGCATGGCCACCGAGTCGCGTTGCTGGCCTTCACCCAGCAGCGCTGCCACCGGCACGCCCAGAAACTGGCCAAGCAAGTCAAGCAGGGCGCTTTCAACCGCCGTGACCGCGTGGATGGCCACGCGCAGGTCAAAAGTCTGGTTGCCGCGACCGCCGCTGTCACGTTCGGCAAAAGCGGTGCGCAGGCTGTTGAGAATGTGGTTCCAGTTGCCCAGCAATTGGCCTTCAATGAGCGGGCGGGCATCTTCAAGGGTGTTACGGATTTTTTCGCCACCCGGCACTTCACCGACGCCGGTGCGGCCCGAACTGTCAGTCAGGACGAGCAGGTTGCGCGTGAAAAAAGGGCCGTGCGCACCGCTCAGATTGAGCAGCATGCCGTCATGGCCGGCGACAGGGATGACTTGCACACGGGTGATGCGGGGCGTGGTGGTGGGGGAGGCTTGAAGATCTGTCATGGCAGGGTGTTTTATCAGTTGTCTTATGACTTACGCGGGGTTTTGAGCTTGCCGCAGCCTTTCGCGGCTGTTCGACAAATGGGTTCGCATGGCTGCGCGGGCAGCTTCGGTGTCCTGCTGGCGGATGGCGTTGTAGATACTTTCGTGCTCGCTGTGCACACGTTGCAGGTAGCTCAGCCGGCCTTCGGGCGCGCTTTGCGGGGTGTCGAGCCGGGTGCGCGGAATGATCATGGTGCCCAGGTAATCCATCAGGTCGGCAAAGTGCTGGTTGCCGGTTGCGCGCGCCACTTCCATGTGGAACTGAAAGTCAGGCGGCACCCCGTCCGAGTCGGTGCCGATGGCGTCGTGAAAAGCTTGCAAGGCGCCGGCCATGGCTTGCAGGTTGTCGTCGGTGCGCCTTTGGGCGGCCAGTCCGGCGGCTTCTGTTTCCAGGCTGATGCGCAGCTCCAGCACCGAGATCACGTCGGCCAGCGTGGCAAAGTCACTGGCTGCTATCTTGAAGTTGGTCTTGTCTGCCGGCGGCAGGACAAAGGTGCCGATACCGTGCCGGGTCTCGACCAGGCCGGAGGCCTGCAGCTTGGACAGCGCTTCCCGCACCACCGTGCGGCTGACATCAAAGCGGGCCATGATTTCGGCCTCTGTGGGCAGTTTTTCGCCGGGCTTCAATTGCTCGTCGCGGATGTCTGACAACAGCCCCTCGACGATTTCGTCCACCAGGCCGCGTGGTCGGCGCGGCCTCTCTATGACAACAGTCTCAGTGGCTGTCTGAATCTCATTTATAAGTGTTTTCCCCATACTCATGGGAAATGCCCTTGACAGAAATGGGCAGGAACGAAAAGAATCAAAGTCATCAGACAACCCTAAGATTAAAGCGATCCTTTGACTTTAGCAAATTTATTAATGGAGAAACAGATGAAATTTGCATTATTTAGTGGGTCAACCCCGGAATGGTCGCCAGAAGCTCTCACAAAAAAGTTGGCTGTACAAGGATGGGATGGCGTGGAGTGGAGGGTTGTTGATCAGAAGCCTTCCGATGTCCCCGGATTTTGGGCTGGGAATCTAGCCACATATCCGCTAACTGACTTAGAGTCAAAAATTGATGCAATGAATAAAGTGACTCTGGGTGCAGGCTTAGCACATGCTGCAATAGCTGGCTATGTCGCTTTATCCGATAGAAGTGGTGTAGATAATATTCTTGCACTAACGGCAAAAATTGGTGCAGGTCAGGTTCGAATCGCACCCCCAAAAACCGGAGAAGCTCACTCCTATAAAACCTTATTCGATAAAACCCGAGCAGACGCAAAGTACGCATCTGAAAGAGCTAGTCATTATGGTGTAAAAGCATTAATTCAAATACACCATGGAAATATTATTTCAACAGCATCATCAGCAATAAGACTTATGGAAGGACTTGATCCAAATCATATTGGATTAATTCATGATTTGGGTAATATGGCTATCGAGGGCAGAGAAGGGCTTGGCACTTACACCCCGAGTATGGAAATATTAGGGCCCTACTTAGCCCATATTCATGTCAAAAATGCAGTATGGACTCCGTCACCCCCCCAGGCAGATGGAACCATAGATTGGAGTTGGAAATGGGCGCCGTTACCAACAGGTTTCGGAGATGTGAAGGCATATTTCAAATCTTTAAAAGAAATTGGCTATGACGGTTGGGTAACCGTAGAAAACTTTACAACTGAAGTGCCTCTTGAACAAAGGTTATCTGATGATTTGAAATATTTGAAAGATGTAGCTCGAGCTACTGGGTATTTAGTTAAATAAGATTTTCGAATATATGAGATAAGTAGTTTAAAAACATTTTCAAAGGGGCGAGAGCTGATTGGACTTAAATTCTGAAACTTGGTCAATCAGAACTTGGGCGAAAACTGCTATTGATATCCACCTTTTGAATATGTAATCTAATTATCAAAAAAATTTATAGGTTGGCAGGTACTTTTTGATCGAATTGAGATCGAAATAATATTTCAAAAGGAGAGTCATCAACTTATAAAAGCAAAGTGCTTAATTTTTTGTGCTGCTGAATTGTAATAAATTTTGTATTGTGAGCGAAAACCCTAGTTTTTTTTAGGTAAATAATAAAAAAATGGAAAAGGTTGAAATTTTTTAATTAACTTTTAATAAGGAAAATGATATGACAGAAAAAATTAATGTTCAAAAAAGAAAAATAAGTATCTCATTTGGCGCAATTGCAGCGTCAGCCTTGATTCCTGGAATTTCAATAAGTAACGTCAGCGCGCAAACCAACCCAAGTGGTTCACTCACCGTTTGGGTCGGAAGCTGGTGGGCGCCACAAATACCAGTGGCTAGTAAGTTATGGAATGCACAATACCCCAATGTAAAGTTAAACATTGAAGCTTTACCAATCAATGGATATTTAGATAAATACATTGCAACAGCTTTAGGCGGGTCGCCTCCCGATATTGTCGATGTTGATTCAACTTGGGTGTCGACAGTAGCTTCTAAGGGGTTATTTCAAAAACTAGATGACTTAGAAAAAGAGCTAGACATTGCAGATATAGATAAAGCAATGTTAAGTGCTAGTCGCTTTAAAAATAGTTTATATGCCGTACCCAATAGAGGCGGCCCTGAAGTTTATTATTACAATAAAACAGTCTTTGATAAAGCCAAAGTAGCATATCCCCAGGCAAATTGGACACATGATGATGTGGTACGAATTGCCAAAGCTCTAACAATTAAGGGTGACCAGTATGGTATGGGTGTCCCTGCAGATGCAAGTGATCCATCCAATGTACTCTCCTTGTTCTGCCCAATTTTATGGCATCACGGCGGAGAATTTTTAAATAAAGATAATACTGCACCTGCTATTAATTCACCGGAAGCAGTGAAAGCAATCACTTATTGGTCTAATTTTTACCTTAAAGATGGTTCTGCACCTCAAGGGACTCCGAATTTCTCCACAACGCGCGATCTTTTCCCACTATTTACAGCGAATAAACTTGGATTAATATCTAGCTCTTCAAACACTTTTGATGCATTATTAAATACACCCAATGTTAAATGGGGTGCTGTTTTATCTCCAGATAAAGTTAACCGTGCAGGGGGGTGGACGATGGGCATCCCAGTCGGGGCGAAAAATACAGCCAATGCAAAACTATTTTTGAAATGGTTGTCCAAGCCGGAAATTCAAGCTGTGGTAATGAACCGATACCCCTCAAGCTTAAAAGCCAGAAAATTAGCACCTTGGAACGATCCAAAGTGGGATATTTTCACCACTGCGGCGCCTTTCTCACGGTCAGTACCTGTGGTTGCAGGTTGGTTTGAAATGCAGACAGCCATTATTGCGGCATTGCAAAAAGTTTTAGTTAAGCAAGCAACACCGCAGCAAGCTGCAGATGAAGCTGCTGCAAAAATTAAAATTATTATTGCAGAAAACAAATAAGTATTAAATCAAATATCAGGGTAGGTAAATTTATATGAAAATTGGTTTCAGCACAATTGCTTGCCCTGATTTTGATGTCTCTCAAGTCATTCAAATTGCGAAAAAAAATAATTATGATTCAATTGAAATCCGTTTTTTAAAGGGAACTGTTGACTTAGCTTCGTTGCCAGAATTCTCAGAAGCAATGATTCATCAAACGAAAAAAAAATTCATTGATGCGGGCATTGAAGTCGTAGCAGTCGATACAAGTGTCAGGATGAATGCAAAAGATCCTGAGGTACGCAAAAAAAATCTTCTCTTAGCTCGTCAAAATATTGCGATTGCAAAGGGGTTGGGTGCCACCATGATTCGTGTATTCGGTGGGCCTTTATTGCCAGAGCAATCTGAAGAGGAGTCTTTAAATCTTATTGCTAAGGGTTTGGGCGAGATAGCTAGCATGTCCATGCAAAATGGCATACTGACATTGCTAGAAACGCACGATGATTTCTCTACTTCACCAAGATGTTTAGAGCTTTACTCTAGGGGCGACTGCAAAGACTTGTATATTTTATGGGATACCTTACATAGTTTTCGTCATGGTGAATCTCCAGAATATACGTGGGCTCAGTTAGGAGATCGTATAAAGCATATTCACATCAAAGACTCATTTGTTGCAAATAGCACTAAGTTTGATTTTGCCCCAACAGGTGAAGGTGTTATGCCAGTGAAAGAGATCATAAATCTGCTGAAATCTAAAAATTATTTAGGAAAATTACATTTCGAATGGGAAAAGGGGTGGCACCCAGAAATTGATGGGCCTGAAATCTCGTTGCCGCATTTTTCAAAATATATAACTAACATCACTTAAATTAATATTAAAAAAAGATGCCTATTTCATCCGTGAAAACGCTAATGCAAAGTAATGCTGGCCGTCGCTTGCGGAAATTAATGCCCGCATATTACTTGGTATTTCCTGCCATTTTACTTATTGGCATGATGATGATTTACCCGATTTTCCAAACTTTCTATTTTAGCGTAAGTAAAGTACAACTTCCTCAATTCCAAACTACTTTCGTAGGCTTTTCTAATTTTGAAAAGATTTTGTCAGATCCTGAAACATTCATGTTATTTATTAGAACAATAACATGGATTGTTGGAACAGTTGCCTTGCGTCTAATTCTTGGTTTGGCGGCAGCACTTACTTTTCATGCCAAAGTAAAAGGTACTATTTGGATGAGAGTAATTGCAGTTCTACCCTGGACAATTCCCTCTGTAGTTGCTGCAAATTTATGGCGATGGATAGTACAAACTGACTCTGGTGTTTTAAATCAAACACTTCGATCTTGGGGGCTAGGCGATTGGGCTTTAAATTGGCTTGCGAGCCCAGATACTGCCATGGCAACGGTAATTGTTGCTTATTCTTGGGCTGGGTATCCATTTGTGATGCTGCTGATTTTGGCACGTTTACAAGGAATACCTGAAGATTTATATGAAGCTGCAAAACTTGATGGTGCATCAACGTGGCAATTATTTCGATTTATCACGCTTCCAATGCTCGGGGGGGTCCTTTTAATTGCAACAATTTTAGAAATTGTGAGTGCTATTAATTCATTCGACACGTTAGTGATCATGACCGGTGGAGGACCTGCGCGGGCTACTCAAATTTGGGGTTTAGAGATCTACAAGTCTGGATTTGGAGAGTTCAATCTAGGCAAGGCATCGGCTTACAGTGTTCTTTTGTTTATAGGCATCGTAGCTATATTCATATTCTATTCGATTGTTGATAGTAAATTAAAAGCTCGAGAAGAGAGTTTGGAAAAATGAAACACATAAAAAATATTTCAGTATATATTGTTGGATTATTTTTCGTTATATTTAGTGCTTTTCCATTGTTGTGGGGAATAAGTACATCTCTAAAAAATAAAAATGAAATTTATGCATTTCCTCCGGTCTGGATACCTGATGAGATCACTTTTAAAAATTATATATCAATTTTAAATAATGGGGCATTATTCAATAGTTTTTTGAATACTTTGATTGTTGCGCTTTCAACAACGATGATTGCGCTTGTAGTTGGTGTCCTGGGTGCATATGGTTTCTCACGTTATCGTTTCCCAGGTAGAAATACTTTGTTGTGGTCTATCCTTTTCACTAAGTTATTTCCTAGGGTCGTTGTAATTGTCCCCTTCTTTGTAACTCTTAGAAATTTAGAGTTAATTAACACCTATCCAGGGTTAATTCTTGTTTATTTAATGGCGTTATTCCCGGTGGCGATTTGGTTGATTAAGGGTTTTTTTGATAATATTCCAAAAGAAATTGAAGAGGCGGCTATTATTGATGGGTGTTCAATACCACAGTTGCTATGGTATGTTATTATTCCTATTTCGAAACCAGCTCTCGTAGCTGTGGCAATGTATTCATTTATTATTGCTTGGAATGAATTTTTATTTGCACTGGTTTTTACTAGCGGCCTATCAAGAAGACCACTATCTGTAGCTTTGGCCTTTTTTATTGATGATGTAGGTATTCAGTGGGGTGAATTGATGGCAGCTTCAGTAATTATGAGTATTCCTGCTGTTTTAGTATTTACATTTTCTCAAAAACTTTTAGTTCGTGGCCTGAGCGATGGAGCGGTCAAAGGATGAATTTAAACCAAATTGCTTTGGTTACTGGTGGAAGCCAAGGTATTGGGCTTGCAACAGTTAATGCTTTGGCAAAAAATGGATATCAAGTAGTTGTAATGGGTCGTAGTGAGGAGCACTTTGGATCGGCTAAAAAAATAGTCCCTAAAGAACTAATCAATAATATTGATTTTATCAGGGGTGATGTTTGTGACGAGACAGACGTAAAAAGTATTTTTAAAGCAACCATAGAGAAACACAAAAGACTTGATGTGTTAATCAACTGCGCTGGCGTTAGTATGGATTCTAAAAGAAGCTTTGCCGATACTACGACTAACCATTGGAATAAAATCATTGATACAAATTTAACCGGTACTTATTTAATGTGTCGGGAAGCGTTGCCCCACCTAATTAAATCTGAATCTGGCTATATACTTAATATTCAATCAACTGCGTCATACAAGAGTCAGGCAGGTACTAGCCTGTATGCTGCCTCAAAATTTGGCGTACGAGCACTTACAGATTCTTTAATTGATGAGTATCGTAATTCAAAGCTTCGCATTACTTCTGTAAGCCCTGGTCCGGTTGCTACGACTATTTGGGACCATAAGTTAAGTCCTCCTAGTGAGCAGGAGAAATCAAAAATGCTTCGGCCTGAAGATATTGCTGATATTTTTATATGGCTGCTTTCAAGACCTGCTTATTTGCATATCCCTGATATTACTGTTACACCTTGGAACTGATTTTTTCTTCTTTTTTAAAGGATTTTCACAATGATATATGAACTGAACCACTATAACGTCGTTGTCAAAGATTTGGAAAAATCTATGGCTTTTTATCAAGATTACTTAGGCGGAAAGGTGGTTTTTAGAGGTTTTATACCGCCTACACAAACGGATGTGATTTATCTATATATTGCCGGTGGTTTGGTTGAGCTTCTGCATAGAAAAGACCCACCCGCAGATGAAATTTTTGGCATTACACATATTGCTTTTATGTCGAATGATTTAGATTCCGACTTTGAAAGGCTTGTCAATGCTGGTTTTGAAGGCTTGGTAAAGCCGAAGATTGCTGGAAGTGGGGTTGGACGTTTAGCTTTTGTGCGTGGTCCTAATGGGGCAAGAGTTGAGCTTTTGCAACGTGATGTTGAAATGCGTAAAGAAGTTTATAACCATCCATTTGTTAAATCTTTTGATCACATCTCTTTAATTTGCAACGATTTAAATAGCTCGGTTGATTTTTATCAAAATTTATTTGGAATGACATCAATTAAATCAATTCATGACAATGTTTCAAAAACAAATAAAAACTACCTTAAATATGATTTTGATATTCTCGAGCTTGTTCAGTCTACAAGTAAGGTAGATGGAAATGACATATATGCACATATGGCATTTCGCGTATCTGATGTTGACGTTGCGCTTTCGTCTGCTATTTCTAAAGGTTTTAAAGCCGATTCTGCTTCACGCGTTGATCCGATAATGTCTGGAAAAATTGGCTATGCAACTGATCCAGATGGAGTAAAAATTGCTTTTATTGACCGACCAGATTTGCGTATAAATTAACTTCAATTTCTCTTATGACAATTACCTTTGGAATTTTTGGCGCAGGTATGGCAACAAAACCTCATTTAGAGGCTTTCCAGAAACTATCGCCCGAAATTAAACTAAAAGGAATTACTTCACGAAATGTTGAAAAATCCATTCGTTTGTCAAAAGAGAACTCTATTTTTCATTACCCTGATGCAAAGAGCATGGCCAAGGATCCAGAACTCGATGCCGTTCTAATTGCAACACCACCAAATGCTCGGTTAGATTATGTTGAACTTTTTGCAAAAGCTGGTAAACATATTTTGCTTGAGAAGCCAATTGAGCGAACGACTCAAGCAGCAATTGAAATTGTTTCAATATGCGAGAAATCAAATATTTTTTTAGGGATCGTTTTACAGCACCGCTATCGTACGGCTAGTCTTCAGTTAAAGTTATTACTTGATGCTGGTAATCTTGGAGCCGTTCATGCTGTAAATATTCAAGTTCCATGGTGGCGTGAACAGTCTTATTATGATCCGCCCGGTAGAGGTACTTATGAGCGAGATGGTGGTGGTGTTTTAATTACGCAAGCAATTCATACTTTAGATCTCTTGCTATATTTATTAGGACCCATTGATCAAGTTAAAGCTACTGGTGGAACCTCAAAATTTCACAAAATGGAAGCAGAAGATTTTGTTAATGCTGGCCTGATTTTTCAATCAGGTGCGTTTGGTTCCTTATTTGCAACTACATCTGCATTCCCAGGTTCGTCTGAAAAGATTGAAATTTATGCCGAATTGGCTACAGCTACGCTTGGCGGTGGTTCTCTTTCTGTTCACTGGAAATCAGGGAAAACTGATCATTGGAAGGACGAGGGAGGTTCGGGTTCGGGCTCAGATCCTATGGCGTTCTCTTGTGAGCCACATCGTGAATTGATAAGTGACTTTTCAAAATCTGTTAGAGATGGTCATCAGCCCGGAACAAATGGGCGAAATTTTCTTTCTGTTCATCGTTTGATTGAGCAGTTAGCTTCATCAATAAGATTGCCTGGGCTTTCTTTGATATGAAGTTTTCTCAATATCCAAACATTGCTGTCATTGGTGTTGAACATCGTCATATATACGGCATGCTTGAGGGCATGATCGCTGCAGGTTGTAAAGTTTCTGGTTGGTGGACTGAATCTAGTAATGTGGTGACTGAAGGTTTTGTAAAAAGATTTCCAACGCTAAAACGTTTCAATACAAAGCAAGAGTTGCTTGATAACCAGGATATACAGGTTGTTTTGATTGCTGATATACCATCTCGGCGCGCTGGATTGGCAATTGAAGCCATGAATCATGGTAAGGATGTCATGACAGATAAGCCTGGATGTATCAGTGAAGAGGAATTGATTGCGCTCAAAAAAACTGTTTTTGAAACTAAAAAATTTTGGTCAATTGATTTTTCTGAACGATTTGAGGTTCCAGCTGTTTCTTATGCCGGTGAGTTGATTAAAGCGGGTGAAATAGGTACTGTCATTCAAACTATAGGTTTGGGGCCACATCGCTTAAATTTAGCAACTCGCCCAAATTGGTTCTTTGATCCTAAAAGTTATGGTGGGATATTGTGTGATATAGCATCTCACCAAATTGATCAATTTCTTCATTTCACAAATTCTATTTCTGCTGAAATTGTAACCAGCTCTGTTGCTAATTATGCTAACCCATCACATGTAGGTCTTGAAGATTTTGGTGAGGTTGTATTGCAAAGCAATGGTTCGCACGGATATATTCGTGTTGACTGGTATACGGCTGATGCCCTTCCAACATGGGGCGATGGTCGACTTTTTATTTTAGGTACTAGGGGTACTATTGAGATTCGAAAGTATATTGATATAGCTGGTCGCACTGGAACTGATCATGTTTTGATGGTTAATAATGAGCGCGTTTCTTATTTTGATGCTTCTAAAACTAAGCTAAATTATTTCTTTAATTTTTCTAATGATGTCATGAATCGAACAGAAGCCTCTTGTTCTCAAGCGCATACTTTTTTGGTTACAGAATTGGCGCTTAAATCTCAAAAAATGGCTTCAAGACTAGGCTTCTTATCTCCTAAAAATTAGTTTATTATTTTTTTTGAAATTCCGTAATTTCTGATGTAAATATTTAGAAAGTCAATCGCTATGTCATCCGTTTCAATCCAATCTGTACAAAAATATTTTGGTAAGACCCACATCATCAAAGGTGTCAGTTTTGATATTGCTGATGGCGAGTTTTGTGTGTTGGTGGGTCCTTCCGGGTGTGGCAAGTCCACTCTGCTGCGCATGATTGCAGGTCTTGAAGAAATTTCGGATGGTTCTATCTCGATTGGCAACAAGGTTGTCAATGACATGCAACCTAAAGAGCGTGACATCGCCATGG
>Ga0214921_10002797_pt1 | contig 27693 bp, 28 predicted proteins | sample LL1505_MetaG_FD_177992 | JGI IMG/M metagenome (GOLD analysis project Ga0214921, IMG submission 177992) | Freshwater microbial communities from Lake Lanier, Atlanta, Georgia, United States - LL-1505 | ecosystem: Environmental > Aquatic > Freshwater > Lake | place: USA: Georgia | collected... | reverse complement strand
TGTGATTAAACATACCCCCATTGAAGAACTTGTCATTAATGAATCTAGCGATGATGAGATTGATGAGGACGTGAATAAAATATATCAATCTGTCATAAATGCTAAATTAGCAAAATATGAAGCAGAAAAATTAGCAGAAAAAAAACAAGAAAATAATGAGGAAGAAGAAGAAGATGAGGATGAAGATGATGAAGAGGAAGATGACGAGGAAGATGAGGAAGAAGAAGTCGTAAAGGTGAAACGAGTCAAAATCAACAACAAAGATTATTTAAAATCAAGTAACAATGTATTATACGACATTGATACAAATGATGCGATTGGCGTTTGGGATGAAAACAAACAAGAAATCATATTAAATGAACTAGATGAAGATTCATATGCTGATGAAGACAACGGCGACGAAACTGAAGATGAGGAAACAGATGATGAAGATGAATAAAATATAAAAATAAAAACAAAAATGAAAAAAAGGCACACGAAAGCGTCCTTTTTTCATTTACAATGATATAAACATTTTGAAAAAATCACCGCAAAAATAAAAAATTGATTTACTTTTTCTCTCATCAACTCATTTTATAAAAACAACAAACAAACATCAACAATGAGCTCATTAGTACAAAAACAACTCGTTATGTCGGGGTTAAACTTACCCATGGAGATGATTGATATCATCAAAGACTATTGTTTTCATAAGATCGAAGAAGTGGCAAAACAAAACAAGAAGAAAGCAATTCGCCTTATTGGAAATGGTGAATTAACTCGAATCAATTACGATGATACCAACCCCAAATGGAGATTTGAAATTCCAAAGGGTAATATGTACGGGGATAAATTTATTTTAGACGCCGGATTTTGTAAGGATTGTGGTAATTATAAATACAATCAACTTCGTTATCATCTCACTGTATCGTGTTCACCATCCATATATTGTAACTGTTATAATGGTTATGACAGCGATGAGGAAGACCACTTTGACCCGTATGATTATTTATAAACTTTGAAACAAATGAAAAGAGTGACCTGTCACTTGACGGGAATACCTTTTTTCATTTTTTACCTAGTTTAAAAAAAATTGATTTACTTTTTCTCTCTTCAACTCAATTTATAAAAATAAAAAACAAGTCAAAAAATGATATTTACTATTTTATTCTCGACATTCTTATGTTTAATTTCTGGTATCGCTGTCAATACAAGCGATATTCACCCAGGTCACAGAGGAATTCAAAAACGAATTTACGACCAAAAGGCCCATAACGATGCGTTAATGGCAAAACCAACCATTGGTATTAATGACCGCATTTGGTACAACAAAGTAGTTCCTACGGAATTTCAAGAAAAATTATGTCCATACATACAAGAACTGTTGGTTTTCGAAGAATCCAAATACTATGTTGTCCTTGGATACACTTTGGAAAAATACCATGATTATCTGGTACAAAATGTAAGTAACTTTTACATGGAAGAAATCTATACGTTACACAATTTTCCTACCTATCGTGAAAATGTTACACTTGAAAACGTCACCATGGGAGATGTTTATACATACCACAAACAACAGTGTAAAAAATACCCTGTCAATGGAGCAATGATTAGTCGCTACCGAAAAATATACAGCAAATTATATGAAGGATTAGTGACAAAACATTTAAAAACGAATACGATTAATCCCAATACTAAAAAAATACCTCGTGCGTACAATAACAACTGTGATAAAAGAAATTCAATTGGTATAAATCCATTTGCGGTGTTTGTAGGATTATTTTGTGTATTTTCATTCCTTGGCGCTAGTGCTGGTTCCTCTAGAAAAAGAAGATAAAAAATAAAAATTTAAAAAAATATATAAAAAGGTGCTCACTGTAGCACTTTTTTATATTTTACAACTTTTTTCATTTCAAATGCGTATTTTTATATATTATATAATTTATAATTATATGAATAAATCAAAAATAAATAAAAGAACTAAAAATATAAAAATAAAAACATGATAGGTGGTATGAAAGTTTATAAAATGAATGGTGAATTTACTATAGACCCGGAAATATTACGCGAAAACAAAGATTTTTTTAGAAAAATGACAATAAGTAAAAGAGAAAAGGATATTTGTGAATTATTAATGAAAAATCCTCACAAAAATATTGTAAAAATATATGACATAGGTAAAGATTATATTGACATGGAATTATTGAATATTGACATAAGTTGTCAACAGGTGAATAAGGTAATTGCTCTAATGATGGGAGTAAAAACATATTTACAAAGTTTAGGAATTATGTATATAGATTGGAAGTTAGATAATATTGGTATAAGTGATGACGGACAAATTAAAATATTTGATTTTGATGTTTCAGGATTAATGAATGTTGAAACCAAAGAATGGATAATAAAACCCCCAATGTTTTGGTCTTATAATACAGCAATTCAAAATGGTATGGAAACACCAACCGATATAGATAATTATGCGTTTGATATAGGAATCAAATAATAAAGTCTATTTTTTCATATAAAACCGGTGTTTTAAATGAAAAAAGCTGTAATTAGTCTTTCAACCACGATTCACGTAATGGAATCATAGCGCAATCATTGTCATACGTTTTATTACCCCTATAATATGCTGGTTTTGTATCATTCAATTGTTGTACATGTTTAGGTGGTTGTTGTATTTGAGCCGCCGGAAGAGCCATTGGTTTCACATTGTAAATATCCAATATTTTTTCAATAACTGGACTTCTTTCAATATCTGTATTATTCATCTCCACAATTTTAATTCCATTATTATTCGAATATAAACTAGTCCGGTTGCGAATCATTTCTAACTGTTCATATAAATTAAATTTACGAATAAAATCGTATAATCCACTTTCCAGCCCCTTGTCGGATTGTTTCAAATCACCCGTAATTACCATTTTACTGCCATCACCAATTCGTGTAGTCAACATTAACATTTGATTTGGTGAGCTATTTTGCATTTCATCAGCAATAATAAAAGCGTTTTTAAACGTCCGCCCTCTCATGTATCCAAGCGGTGCGATTTCAATGACATTTGCGTGTATCATCGCATCAATATCCTTTTGCGAATAAAATTCCAAAAAAATATCAAAGATGGGTCGTGTCCATGGGTCCATTTTTTTATTTATATTTCCTGGTAAGAACCCAATATCTTCCTCCACCGGAACTACGGGTCGTGTCAATATGATTTTATTTACATTTCCAGATTGTAAATCTTTAATCGCAGTATTACACGCCAGCATCGTTTTACCTGTTCCCGCAGGACCAATGGCAAATAATAATTTAATTTTAGAATCATTCAAATAGTCGCAATACTGTTTTTGGTTATATGATTTCGGTTTATAATAATTTGACAATGATTTTAAAGAGGTGCTGGTTCGTTTTGCTGAAAAAGCGCGCATTTGAAATGAATTTTTAGAAATAAGCAACAAAGAAAATAGTAAACAAGACATTAACATAAGTTAATTATACTTTTTTGTTTAAGTTTATTTTATTTATAATATATAAATGGTTGATAACAAATATTTAATACCAAGTATTGTTGTTCCAGTAACTCTAGGAATTGCTGGTTTACTTTATTTTGCGACTCGAAAACCAAAAAGTGATGCTGATAAACATATTGACCTAGTAAAACAAAACCCAAGTTCGAATCTTGTCTTTGATGCGAAAAATCCAAAGTTCTTAACATTTGGTGGTTCAACCCGAAGACATAAAAAAGGTAATAAACATACCAAAAAACACCGAAAAAATTAATTTTTCTTACATATTAAGAAAAAACGTTTAAACTTTTTTATCCCATCCGGTGTATAACCATCACATTTTCGTATAGGCTTCATAACATACCCATAAACGTTTAAAATTTGCCTGACTAAATTCAATAAGGGCCACCTCTGGTTGTCTGTCGCATTTTTTTGTAGACTAGTTAAACTAGATGAACTCAAATGGTATTTCAACTCTTTCACGTATTTTTCAACGCTTTCATATTTCTCTTGACTCAATAATACATCTCGCTCAATAAGTATTTCACTATTTTCATCGAAAAAAATACCAATATCATTTAGTATTTTTTTACTGATTTCATCCATTATATTTTATTTTATAGATAAATAATATTTTCAAAGAATAACCGAATTTATAAATCACTGGTATTCCATAATATCGTATAAACGTCTTCTCCATTTTCCATTTTTGTTTTGGTATATTTAGAAATAACCTTTGGATTTACCTTGTTATTCACAATATCTTCAGCTTGGTATACATTACCAAACTTGTCTAAATAATAAACAATACCCATAATTTCTTGAGCCCATAATTCTATTTTCTGCATAGTCTGTTTGTTTTCTTCGTCCTCAACTAATCCATGCGGCGTGCCTTTCATGTGCGTTCCACAATATTCACATTCCTCCTTTTTGCGTCGAGTACATTGTTCCCCGTTCGCCCGTTTGGCACAACAACGTTCAAAATAAGGAACTACATTTTTCACACGCTTTCGTTTCATAAAATCATCCTTATTCAAAGTCATACGCTCATAATTGTAAATATATTGAATCAAATCATTCATTTTTTCATCATTCATGCCAAGTTCAATCGACTTTTCACGAATGTTTTCCTTTAATGTGGTAATATAATTTTCAAACTTTTTGTTAATACGTTTTTCCATCTTTAAATCTTATTAATAATTATATTAAAATATATTTAAATCAATTTTTAAATATATGTCAAAACAGTTTAAAGACGTCAATCATCCTTTATGTTTTCATCTATAATGAGCAAAGGTGAATCCTCAACAACAACGACATCTAATTCATCGATTGCGGCTTGAATATTTTTATCTTCTTGAGTATCAACATTTTCTGGATTCGTCTTTTCTTGTTGTTTCTTTTTCTTACGGGCTCGATATTTTTTCTTTTTTGAATTATTACTACCGTTTGATTGCGATGGAGTTTCCGTTATAATCGTTTCCACAGATAATTCACTTATTAAATCGCTTGGAATATCATTTTTGTCATCATGTGGTGTTTCAAAAAACTTTTCTAAATGAATTGTATTGTTTGAATTCGTTTTATCATTTTGAATAACTGCGCTTTCCTTAATTTCTCTCACATCAATAATTTCATAAGTCGCATTTTCATCATTTTTTTCTTCAAAATGAATATCGCTATTTATTTGATTCAACATCATATCTAATTTGTGATAATAACGCGTTAAATACTTGATATTTAATTTATGAAAAAAATCGAGATAATTTATAAAAAGAGATATTTTCTCTCTTAACATGATATTATTAAAATAAACTGTATTCACAAAATTATCAATATTAAATCCAATCTTGTTTTTTGCTTTGTGTTTCTCCAATTCTCGTTCTTTTACAGTATAATAATTATGTAAAGCATACAACAATTCAACAATTACATCGTGAATACTTTGAACTACCTCAAAATCATATATTTTAAACGGCTCCAAATCCCTATACACTGGAAATTGGTTATGTATATTTACCAATTCCAACAATTTTTTATCATTTATATTGGATTTGATGTAATCCACAATTATTTTATACAATTTAAAAAACTCGCAATACATGCGATTAATAATTGCTGAAAACAATCGTTTCACATCGTCATATTCAATGTCGATTATTTTTCCTTGAAAATACAACGAATCTAATCCAAATACACATAAGGTCTCCTTGTTACTTTTGATAAATTCGTTATACATGCCTTTTAATTTCACTATTTTCGCATCAAGGACGTTAATTTTTTTTTCATTTTCCATTTTCCATTCTATTATTTTGATAAATGTATTTTTGATTTCATTTAATCTGTTTTCGGTATCTTCCATATATTATTATGAAATTATATTTTTTAAAGAATTTTTATTTCGAAGAATTTTTATTTCGTTAAATATTTTTTATTTTAATATTATACAATGGATAATATTAAAGATAATACCGATACTATACTTTCATTATCAAATGAAGCGGTTTGGACGGTCGAGCATGAATCTATATTAATTGAATGGGCCGACAAAGCTATGTGTTACCGTTGGTTACATTCGCGCGCAAACATGTTATATTCTACCTTAAATGCGTGGTATACAATTCCAGTAATTGTTATATCCACATTAACTGGTACTGCGAATTTCGCACAAGAACGAGTTCCTTTAGAATATCAAAATTATTACGTCATGATTGTAGGCGGTTTTAACATTTTAGCGGGAATTATTACTACAATACAACAGTTCTTGAAAATAACTCAACTCAATGAGGCTCATCGTGTAAGTGGTATTGCCTGGGATAAATTCTATCGAAATGTCAAAATCGAATTAGCAAAACACCCAAGTGAAAGAATTCCTGTCACACAAATGATTAAATTGTGTAAAGAGGAATTTGACCGTTTGATGGAAACCAGTCCAGTAATTCCAGATAAAATTGTCGAAAGTTTTAAAAAGCATTTTAAAAATTCGGATAATTATGTAAAAATTGTAAAACCAGAAATATGCGATGTTTTAGTTTCTACAGATACATTTAGAAATACCTGGTTTAATGAAGAAAATACCAACAAAAAAGCACAAGAATTACTCATGATTCAAAGTAACAAAGAAAATATGAAACAGAAAATGAATGAATACAATCACAATGCTGTTAGTGAATTTAAAAAGATTTTTTATAATTTAAATAATCGTCCGCCAATGGATAGCGAAATTATAGATAATTTAAAAGAAAAAATCGAATTATCTACCCTGTTACAAATTATTGAAATACAACAAACAACTGAAAATACTATATAATATCAATACTACGTTACTACATTTTAGGGGGTGCGCTTGGGAACAAATTTTGACTAGGCATGTTGCCCGGCGATAAGATTTGTTCTTGTATATTTTCGGGTTTTGTCATAACAAGACCATTTGGTATATCTTTAGGTAATACAAAAAAACATGCTATCATAAAAATGAAAAAAGACAAATAAACAATGACCCCACTAATGTCCATATCAAAATATTTTATTATTTGTAAACTTGTATTTATTAATAAAACAATGATAATAATCGTAAACCCTACTGTAGTTATACTACTACCCCATTTTGAATCTTGATTTTTACTACTCATATATAAATTTAAGAAATAAAAATCCTAATTTATATATATAATTCACACAATGTTTAAATTAAAGAAAGTTTACCATTTATTAATAATTCTATTCATTATTTTTTTGTTCCTTATTTACATTACTCATTTTATTATTCATTATTATAAATTAAATCATATAATCTTTCTTGACAAAAAAGAACTTCAACATTTCTTAATGAAAGACCCAGACCATTATTATAAATCATTCTCTAAAAAAGACCTTTCTATGCGGAAAATATCATCGCAGGAAGACTATCATTTTTTAATTGAAAAAAGTTCAAGAGATTTTAGTGTTTATGAAAAAAATAAAATTATAAATTGCGTATCAAATGTGGAGTCCGTTTTAAAAAATGTAAATGAACCATGGTTTGATGGTGTAAAAGCATGTAAAACACCATGGAAATTCGGCTCTGTTAGTGGAAAATTATATGAAGGCGGACTTCCTCATACTAGATACGACGTTATTATTCTTCCTGAATATGCTATCACAAATTATACGGATGCCGAATTGTCTAAACTAATTCTTCACGAAAAAATCCACGTATATCAAAAAATGTATCCAAAAGACATTGATAAATATATTCAATATCATCATTTTTATAAAAAAATACATCGTAATCAGGTCAATGATGCTCGAGCAAACCCCGATTTAGATGAATGGATTTACAGTGATTCAAATAATCAGTCTTATATGGCATTATATAAGACAAATTCTAGTAATATAACTGATGTCACGTTTTATCCCAACAATTCTCATTTCTATGAACACCCTTATGAAAAAATGGCCTATGATATGGAAAAAAAGTTAACCCAATAAATAATATGATATAGGAACCTGTTGTTCATAACTTTTCACAACAAGTATTTCCTTATATATTAAGGGCCTCTTTTCATATGGTACTATTTCTAAATTCAAATATTTAATATACACGCTATCATATTCATTCGCCCAACTACCCGTTTCATCGGGTACAGCCACGTCATCCAGTGTTTTCCCCTTAAAAACCGCAAAACGATTAATACCTCCTTGTGATTTTGGGTCGGCTCTTTTATTAAACAACGCAATCGTCATAGCGTTATCATAATTCGTAAAATAATAATATGGACCCATATAAGTTTCACGCTGGGTTTTAGACAATCCAAATACCGACATAAATTCTGTATTCACCTTGGAAGAACCGCTATATCCAGCAACCGGTAATTCATAGTCATGTTCATACATATCCTTTAAATACAAAAAGTCTGGATTATTCTCAAAAAATATGGTTACATTTTCATGAATTTCTGTATCATAGATTTTACGTTCGACTACGATTTCACTTGATAATGCCAACCACATATGATTTGTATTCGTGACAGTTGAATCTTTGTTTAATGGTGTACAATCAAAAAAGATATACATGTTACAATCTTCATTTAAAAACCCGTTACATTCGAAATGATGATTTACAAAATTCGTTTGTTTTAAAAAGAGCACATTCAACATTTTTTGACAAGTCGCCATTATATCCATTCCATCCATATAAAAAAATTCGTAAAATTGAAAATACGTATCCAACTTTTTCGTAGATGGATTTGTATATATTTTTTTATTCAATACAAATTGTAAAAATGGCTGCATACCACTTGTCACCACCACATATGGGCATACATATATATGCCCAATCTTGTAATCATTTGTATATAATCGTAAATCGGTCTTTAAAGAATACTTTGATGAATAATTGTAATAATTCTTCATTGGGTCACCTAATAACTCGTCCAACACTTCCTCATTGTCTTCCTCCATTTATTATATTTATAATTATTATATTTTATTTTTAAACCATTATTTTCTATACTATAATTTATATAATAATTATAGTATGAATTTTTTCAATAATATTTATTACATGTATGAAATCTTTTACAAAATAATAAATGATTTTTCTACAGAGTCCAAAAATATAATAGACGCATATGGAGGATTTGGCGATGATTCATAAAATTTACTTGTCTATTTTACGTTTTATCGTCTCCTTGATTTGTTCTTCGCGATTATCCAATATATATTTGGTTAATTCTTCCGCATGTTTAGGTTCATTTTTATAATAATTCTGTAAAACCGACATTAATGTTTTTGAATTAATGGGTTTCTTTACTTTGTTTTGTTTATAAATCAACGCACCACCATTTATATCAAAACAATCGATTTCATTCTTTTTCATGACAGTCATTAATGTTTCCGATAAAGTCTTTTTTTTATTCTTGCGTTCTTTGATTTCCGTTTGAAGTTTTAATATTTCATTGTCTATTTTAATCCACTCTTTAATATTTGTGATTAATTCTTCTTTCGTGTCCATTATAAAATAATATATTATAATTTTATATTATTTTACAAATAAATAAAAATTGATTTACTTTTTTATACAAAACAACAATCATACAAAACAATACAAAAACACCCATTACAAAATGGGACAAACAACTAGCGCTTTTATGGAAGATGAGGAACATCAAAAATTAATCATTAACAATATTCAATCTCATATTTATTATAAATTTATAAACTGTTTGTTTATTCATAAAATAGACCTGCGCATTTTAGATGACCAATTCAATGTATTCTGTGAAAAATATAAAATTCAAAACCATAATGAATTATATTCATTACTCTTATTTATCAAGGAAGAAACCAATCATTTATATCACAAATTTACAGTGGATGACCCAGTGTTAATAGGTAACTTATTCATGTTTGTTATCTATTACATGAAATTAAATTCGTTATTCGCATATATGAATCGCGTGTTATATTTAATGTTGGCAACGAATAAAATGAGATTATCCATCAAAGGATGTTCTTTTGATGAGGAAAGTAAAGATTTTGAAATGAAAACAGATTTATTAATCGAAGAAACGATGGATAATCAAGAACGATTAGAAAAAATGTTACTTTTAAATAAAAAGATTGAAAATATAAGCAAACAAATGAACCCCAATTATGTGTATATGGTTGAATCAAATGTATATCACGACCATGATGGCGATGTTTTAAATTTTAGTATTATCGCATTAAATTAAAAAAATAAAAAATATATAGCCATCAACAATAATGGTTATATATTTTTTACTTTTACTTTTACTATGAAACAATAATACAACAATACAAGTAATAAATTTTTAGTGCTGGTATGTATCGTTTCTATCACAGAATCTATTTCATAATTATTTCTTCTTATTTTTTTTACACCGTACATCATTGGTAAAAAAATAAATGGTACAAATAAAACGTATTTTAGACCGAACAATTCTGTAATACGATACATATTCCACATAAAATTCATTTTCAGTATTCCACTTGCCGCCATTAAAGCATTGCTATTCCCATAAATTACCGGAATTGTTCTTATATTATTAACATAATCACCTTCTCGGTCTCGAACATCCAACAATACTTCATTAAATAATGACCCAAAAAATATCGTTTGAGAAAATAATTTTAATAAAAATATGTTTTGAACACTGACTGAATTAAATGATGATGAATAAACCATTGCCGAAAAATAACTGGCAAATGATACAACTAATGCGCAATATATATTTTTCAAAAAGGTCATTTTTTTTATTTTTGGCGTATAAATAAACAATGAAAATAATATGAAATGAATCATCTTTTGAAATTTTCTTGGTAAATATACCATGTTTAATAATTCCACACCCAAAAGTATTGCTGCGTTTAATATTTGTGCTTCCTTTTCACTCACTTCTCCAGTAATTAATGGTCTCGACGGATTATTTATTTTATCGATTTTTATATCAAACAAGTCATTCATAATCATACTACTTGACATGGAACCAATAATTATCAATGTTGAAACGATAAAGTTCCTTGATGTAATGATACTGTAAAAACTTGGATTCACCAAAAACGCTCCAGTAAAACTTAATCCAATAGTTGGTATAATATTTTTATAACGTATCAATCGCAAATAACTTTTTATTTTGGAAATACAATTATGCGACGAGTTATTCTCTTGTAAAACTCCCAAAAAATTATTATGATTAGATGTTATTACTGGTAAAGGTTTATACAGATGCGTAAATTTATACAAAAAAGAAAATTCATCATTTATTTTTTTTTTCATAGACAACAAACTTACACACCCCACATTTGTAAAACACAAGAAACTCAATAAAAAAAATATATTCATATTATTATAATATAGAATATATTTTACAAAGAATTTGTATTTATATTTTTTATGGACTAGTTATATTTGTTGTCGGCTCCATATTATTTTTGGGCAATGATAACTTATAATGACGACTACATAATCCATTACTGTCTGGAATCACTTGACAACCACAGGCTTTTCCCTTGTTTACACCCGTTTTTAATATACTCACACATGTTCCAAGCGCTTGTTTTTCTTCGAGTTTCTTTTGTTTTTCCGCATTTTTCGCCTCTTGTTTTTTCTGTTTCTCCTCTTGTTTTTTCTGTAATGCCGCCATTTTTTTCTTCATCTTTTCCTCCTTCATTTTTTCTTGTTTTTCCTTGATTATTTTATGAATCATTTGTGAATAATGTGTATAACAATATGATTTATTATTCGTCATCATAATTTTTACAAATATATTATCACATTTATCACAAGTTTCATCTTGATAACAACACTTTCCTCGTGTATAACCCATTTTCATATATTGTCCGTTAATATTTTCTTCATCTATATGATTTATACCATGAATTTTGGGAAATCCTTCTACGTGAGGCAATAATGTCCGTTGTATATTCCTACAATACGGACATCTTAATTCTGTCAACTTTAAAGTTCGTCTTTCCAATGTATTAAATTTTTTCTTATGATTCAATACATCATGGAAAATCGCATTATAATTAAACTTGTGCTTACATTCTAGCTGAACGTAATTTTCCGTGAGTGGTTTTTGAGTAATTAAGCAAAAATTATTTTCATTTTCGTTTGTTTCTTCTTCTTTGTTATCTTTTGACGAATCATTGTAATTATCCAATGATTTATATAATTCATCATAAAAATTAATGTTTCCTTCTATTAAATATTTTGGCATTATATATCTTTTGCATTTACTCTTTATATTTATTATCTTTTTTATTTATATTATGTCACCGGAAATATGGGGACCACCAATATGGACATTATTCCATACACTCGTAGAAAAATTACATGAAGATACATATACTGTTATTGGACCACAACTATTTGGACATATTAAGAGAATCGCTTCGAATCTACCTTGCCCAGAATGTTCTCAACACGCCGCGTTGTTTTTATCAAAAATAAATTTCAACGGAATAAAAACGAAAGACGATTTCAAGAAAATGATGTTTTTTTTTCATAATGTAGTCAATTATAGGAAAAAAAAACCAATGTATAATCAAATATTATTAAATAAATACGAAAAAATGAATGTCATTACCGCATACAACAATTTTGTTTCAGTCTACCATACAAAAGGAAACATGAAATTATTAGCTGAATCATTTCAACGAAAACTAATATTGAAAGATTTTAGACAATGGCTTATGAATAATATATCTAATTTCATGTAATATATGAATTATTTTATAACAGTTCCAACTACTTGACCATTATTCAAAATAGAACATTTAAACTTTTTTTTACCAACCGTTTTACATATATCGCTATTACTTGATAATTCATTAAAAAATAAATATTGAGACGCACCCATTGAATACATCAAAAATACGATGATTATTCCGGTAACAAATCCATTAAATATATTAGTCATTACTTGTCTAGTATCCCGGACACATTTGAATTTTACATATCTTACTCCTATATCAGTTCCTAAACATAACAATAACGAACTAAACACCAAATAATTTATATCCCGGTTTATCATCATTGGTAGACATACATACATAAATGTATACGCAATTACAAATAAATTAAAACCAGGGTTACCGTTTTTCACAAATCTACCAGTATTACATATTTTTGGTAAATTAGATTCCCATATTTTATATGGATTATTAATATCACTATTATCTTTCGAATTATTACCTGAAAAGAAATTTCTCAAAGATACAACAATGATTAAAAAAAACAAATAAATAAAACCTTTCAAATTTTGAAAAACAACGGATGAACTAAATACAATAAATGATATAAATAACGAAGCATTAAATACTAAAAAATATAATACATTTATTGGATTAGATGTAAAATCACTTAAATCTATGTTTTGGTTAATATCAGCCATATATTATAATAATTTATTTTTATTTTAACAATTTGTTAATAAATAACCAACATAATTTGATATAAATGCGCAACTATTCATCAATACAACAGCTATCAATACTGTCTTTAATGGTTTATCATTTGCTAAAATAGAATATACTGGGTCACCTGTAAAACATCTCCAAGGAATATAAATAAAAATACACCAGGCATACAACCATAATACGGTGTAATAAAAATCCATTCTGGTGAAATAATGATTACATTCATTTTCTGTCAACATACGATACACTATAATTAAATACACTAACCCATGATTTGACGCTGTCCAACATTTTTCAAATGCTAAAATATATGGGTCATTGTTTCTATCATCCGCGTCTTTCATTCCTAAAAATAATTTAGCAAACCAGTACGCATAGGTAATCATAAAATGAACATTATGTGCGAGTGGCAAGATTTGCGGATAAAAATAATACAAAAAAGAAACCAAATGTCCTGTATCAGTAAATCGTATAAATTGTTTTACCCAGTTGTAAGGGTGTGGAACATGATCGTATAAATGTTCGTAATGATAATAATAGTTTGCCACATATAATTTTTGAATGATAATAGTTGTCAAATAGAAATCTTTCAACGTGGCGTATAATAATACATTTAAAACCGGAATATAAAATCCGTCTCTTATTATCATTTCTTTGTATTTTTTAATTTTCCAATCATATACATGTAAATCTTTTATGCTCATGCTTTAACTATATTATTTTATATTTACTATTTAATATAGTTACAATTATTATTTATCCAAAATCAATTCAAATGCTTCGTTAATGTGACTGATCGGATAAAAATGAATGCCTTTAATCAATTCCGTGTCCTTGTATTTTTCCATAAAATCCTCGTAATCTTTCATGTTTTCTTGTGGAAAGATAAAGGATGTAATTCCCGCCTTAATACCGCCAATAAATTTATAATTCAACGCACCAATCTCATTTACACTTCCGTCCAAATTCGCCTCACCGGTGACACCAAAAGTATTTTTGATTTTTATATTGTTTAAAATACTATACAAACAAATCGTAATGGCAATACCGGCGCTGGTGCCACTCTTATTGATTGACCCGTCTCCACTATGTATATGTAATCCGTATTTGTGTTCTCCGTCGTATTTCTCTCTTAGCTGTATTTTTTTATCATCGGGTGTTAAATTATACGCCAGAGTAAGCGCAATATGCATTGATTCTTTCATCATTTCGTCCAATAAACCGGTTAATTTCAAATCTAAATATTTTCCACTTGGGAAAAACTTGACATTGGTTGGTAATATTCCACCCATTCCCAGGTTATTTGCCCACAAACAATTAATAACACCTACCTCACTTTTATCATGAATCTTCTTATACGTGTTCTCTCTTTTGTCTTTAAAATATTTTGTTTTGATGTCTTCAATGGTTATATTTATAGGAAAATCATAATCGACCTGAGAGTTTTTCAATACATCTAAATTAATTTCTCCCACCATTTCAAATAAAATCTCCTTTAATTTACGTACACCTGCTTCACACGTATAATTCTCAATAATAAATTTCAACACGTCATCGCTTATCTTTATCATATCTACCAATCCCATTTTTTTATATACCTCTGGCAACATATAAGTATTACAAATAACCAACTTGTCTTCCACTGATAAATTCGTGAATTTAATACGATGAATACGGTCCAACAATATTTTATCAATCGAATCAACATCATTATAAGACAATATGAATAGCGCTTTCGATAAATCCAAATCGATGCCGCTGAAATACTTGTCCTGAAAACAATCGTTTTGAGTCGAGTCCAACAAATGCGTCAAAATACCGACGATTTCCTTACCATGCTCTGTTTTAGATATTTTATCTAATTCGTCGATGAATATAATAGGATTCATACACTTTTTATCCATCAATATTTGAACAATACCACCCCAGGTCGAACCAACATAGGTATAATTGTGACCATGTAAAGTGCTACCATTTGAATCGCCTCCCATTTGTATCATTGCGAATGGACGGCTAACCCCGGCATCGTCTTTCAAACAATTGGATAAGCCATATTTCGCCAGAGTGGTTTTACCCAAACCTGGAGGACCCTCAAACCCAAAACAATAACCTTGTTGTTCGCCGTTTATCCACTGACCTATAATACGCTCCACCTGTTTTTTCGCTTTTTCATGCCCATGAACAGACGAATTTAAAATATTCTTTACCTCACAAATATAGCCGTTGATTTTTTGAAAGAGACTTTCAATGTCTTTTATTTTTTTCAAAATCGCATTATTTGTTTCTAGTATTTCGCTCAATATGAATTCATTGATTATTTGAGAATGTTCATCAATATAACTATCAAAAAATTCATTTATAGTGTCTTTTAATTCTTCTTTTTTCTTATTTATATACTTTACCTTTTCAATACATAAATTATTAACATTTATAAATTTATTCACTTTAATAATAAAGTTCACGAGAGATGTTTTGTCCATTGTACTCAACTTATTTTTCATTTTTTCATAATTTTCTGTAAAGCTCGTTAGTTTTTCTTTTAATTTCAACGTATACTTTTTAATTTCTATACTCGTATACGTCTCCTTAACTGGTATTTGACACTCATGTAATACATTTCCATTTTGTATAATTAATGAAAACTCCTGTTTAATCTGGTCCATTAAATACATGATGGGCTCTTTTTTATAAACATTAAAAGGCACTTTCAATAATCCATCCAAATATTGACGCGCTTTGGAACCCGAATCCTCCGACTTGGATTTAATTTCTTTCAACTTTATCATAGCCTTTTCTTTCACCACTTCATTCGCTTTTAACAGACAGATTTGTTGCTCCAACGGTATTTTATTGATATCAAAATTCGACAAATCATTCGTATATTGTATCGTCTTTTTCATCGCTTCCCGGAACGAATCTTTAATTGACCAAGGAAAACTGTCGAATAATATGATTTGTTCTTGAGTATCGATACTATTATTGGAATCATTCGACAATAAATCATACAACAAGTAAGAATTGTATTTATTCTCGTAGTTGTTATAAGAATTCACCAAAAACTGTATCAATACATTTCGTTTGGAATATAAATCACTATTTACAAAATCCTTCACCATTTGTAGTAACGTTTTTTGTTTCAAAGTCTTGATATTTGTATTATATCCAATATATTTATTGTAAATTTCTTGATGCTCATGAATCAATATATCCTTCAAGGTGAGAGAATGTATCATACTCGCAAAACATGACTTTTCTAAATCAAACAATTCATCTTTGGGCGCATTTTCTCTAATATTTTTTATCTTTACATTGATATACTTGTTACTCATAAATTTGATATTTACGTCATCCAAATAGCCATATATAATTAGACTTTTATTGATTTCACTATTGATTATGTACACTTTTATACCATATACTTTCATATGAAACTGTTTAAACTGAAGACTCAAGTCCAAACAATCTAAATGTTTGTTGTTTTCAAACGTCTCGTCAATATAATTTACGTTGTTTTTTTTTGAACCACTTGTTGTAGAAGTTTCTACACCAGATACGCCGCCAGTCTTTTCAATCTTATTATTTAAAATTCTGTATCCAGTGGGATGAAAATATCTTTTCAATAAATCATACTTGTGAATATCCACATCACTCGTCGATGTATTTCCAAAACAAATCAACAACAAGTCTTCCAATGTTTCCGTACCATAATTTTTCAAGATAGACGACAAATCGTTATTTATATTTTGTAAATTTGTAATCACTTCTTCCGTTTCTATAGTATTTATCTTCTCTACAAAACTATTTATTTTATCATTCAAACTACTTAAAGAATTTATACAATTATTCACCTCGCTTATTCCTAAAATATCATATGTCTTGTTTTTTTGAACGTGTAATATTGTTTTTTGTGTGATTTCTCTAAAACTTTGTACTTTTTTTTCAATAATCCCCAAAATATCTGTTTTATGTTTGGAATTTATATTTTTTGATTGATTATTTTTCATTTATATATATTTGTTTATACATTATATTTACGCAAATTAAACATTTAAATTTATCACTTAAATACATTACTATAATATAAGATAGATACCATGGGAATTCCAAGTTACTTTTCTTACATTGTTAAAAATCACATTCATATTATTCAAAAATACATAAAGAATAAAATGAATATACACAATTTATATTTAGATTGTAATTCTATTATTTATGACGCAGTACGTAATATTGATTTTTCTACGATTAAAGTGAATGACGTTACAACAAAAATGATTTCAACCAAGGTCATATTAAAAATAGAAGAATATATTTCAACAATCCAACCCAGTCAAAACATTATTATTGCCTTTGATGGTGTCGCACCTGTCGCCAAATTAGAACAACAACGCACACGCAGATATAAATCATGGTATCAAAACGAGGTTTCCAAAACTATATTCAAGAATTCGAAACCAGATGTTTGGAACACTACCGCAATCACTCCTGGAACCATTTTCATGAAAGAATTAAACGATTTTATTATGAAACATTTCATTCAGCCATCCAAGTATGGTGTCCAAAAATTAATTGTTTCTACCAGTAATGAATGCGGCGAAGGCGAGCATAAAATTTTTGATTATATTCGCGGTAACGTAAATGAACATTATGAAAAATCCACCGTGATATATGGCCTTGACGCAGATTTGATTATGCTTTCAATCAATCATTTGCCCATTAGTCCCCAAATATACTTGTACCGTGAAACACCGGAATTCATCAAGAGCATTGATAATTCATTAGAACCCAACGAAAGTTATCTCATGGATATTCCTGAACTGACCCGTATTATTACGATTGATATGAATCATGGGAAAGAATTTGTCAACGACCAACAGAAAAACCGGATTTACGATTATATTTTCCTTTGTTTTTTTCTTGGAAACGATTTTATGCCGCATTTTCCGGCGTTAAATATTCGCACTGGCGGTATTGATAAATTACTCAATGCGTACAAGGCGACGATTACCGAAAATGATTATTTAACCGATGGTAAAAACATTCAATGGAAAAATCTCAGGAAACTAGTCGCATTTTTGGTAGAACGTGAAGAAGAATATATTCAAAATGAAATGAAGCTGCGCGATAAACTTGCGAAAAAACATTATCCAGATGATACACCTGAACAAAGATATGCGAAGTTCGACGCTATTCCTACTTATGAACGCGAATTGGAGAAATATGTCAACCCTTTCAAAAAGGGCTGGCAAAATCGTTATTACAAGGCGCTCTTTAAAATCGATATTGACGATGAACGGAGAAAACAAATTGCGACGAATTATTTGGAGGGATTAGAATGGACCATGAAATATTATACAAATGGTTGCGCAAATTGGAATTGGTGTTATAAATACAATTATCCGCCTTTATTGGAAGACCTGATTAAATACGTGCCTTATTTTGAGACGGAATTCATCAAGGAAAACACGTATAAACCAGTCTCACCTTTGGTACAATTGTGTTATGTTTTACCAACGCAAAGTCTGGGTTTTTTACCAGAAAAATTATACAAGGAATTGAAAGAAAATTATTCCCATTGGTATAAAAACGATTGCGAATTTATTTGGGCGTATTCAAAGTATTTCTGGGAATCCCATGTGGAACTTCCAGAAATAGAAATTGACGAACTGAAAAATGTGGTTTCAAAAGTTCTACACAATGAGGGTTTGGTTGTAAACAAATCTCTTGTATAATGTTTTATAAACATTTTGTAATTTATCGTATTTCATATTGAATTTTCCTTCAATATGTTTTATATTTTCAACAATGGCTTTATCTTGTAAGACGGTTTTTATCATGGTATATTCAGTAATAAAATCGCCCACATTATTGTAATAATTGCCCAAATAAGTCGTATCGTTGGTATTCCAAAAATTGCGATATGTCTTGACAAATAATTTCGAATGGGTGTTGTTTAGAGGCAACGTGCTAGTTATCACGGTACTAATATAATCACCGAATAATACTCGTGCTACGGTCGTGTGTGGCAATATAAATTCATTTTCGATTTTCAATTTATCCACCATAAAGACCTGTTTTGCCATTGATTCGGGTCCAGAATTATACTCGTATTCCGTCTTGTAATGAAACGGATAATCTTTTAAGGCATACGGCGGAACCTCTTTGGTTGGACTAGGATTTTTTTTATTTCCAAAAGTATGAACAAATCCAATATGCATGACATCAAGTGAATTTTCACTTATGATTCGCCCAAATGCGTTAAAATCAAAATTCAACAATACTTGACTAAAACTGCTTGAGTATATTTCGGGTTCGCGATATATACGGATTTCTTTTGGTTCATATAAATTTTTACTGATTGTGTTCAAATAAACCCAACCATCTTGTTCCACAACATTATATGTCCGTTGATTTTGACAGGCTGTATTGGTGAAATTTAGTCCTGGGACTTTCACCAACACACCCGTGGAATTGAACTCATAACCGTGATATGGACATACAATATTGTTGTTTTTCATTTTACCCTGCGATAAAGAGGCGCCACGATGACTACAGGAATCGTCCATTGCGTAATAGGTCTTATTTTTTCTCCATACCACGTAGTCTTCCCCCCACACTTGGATTTTATATAAATGATTGTTTCTAAATGAGGATGTTTTTCCAATGACATACCAGTTTAAATTATATCTCTCATCCACTGTTAAATCGTGGATGTGATTAGTGATATTGACGGGTTGTATTTCTGAAAGAGGCTCGTAAGATGGTATGATTTGTTGTTTTCTTTTAAAACCGAACTTTGTTTCTACAAGGCGTTTTACTATTTTTGTTACTGTTTCTGGTTTTGGCGCGCGAAACAAAAAGGTTTCAATGGTATTAAATTTTAACAATAGTAGAAAAATAAATAGATTCATATTTATTATACTACCAAGATATTTTTATATTTGATTTAAATTTAATATTATTAATATATTTCAATACTATATATGAGTCGAAAATTTTCAACTCAAAAGCATCGAAAAAGCAAAAAAACTGGAAAAATTAGAAAAAATAAAACGCACAGAAAAAAGAAAACATTTAGAAAAAAGAATTATTCCCGATTGAAAAAAAAACTAGGTAAAGTATTTCAAAGAGGGGGAAGCGTGACTACAAATAACGGTTACGCTATGTTTAATAATGATGTAGAAACAACTATTACTAAAAGATTAGCAGAAAAAGAATTCTGGGACCCCAGGATTACAGTATCAGACCTGATGATTACAAGTAACATTAATCATATTGATGACCAAGCTTTTCGCGATGGAACAAACCGTCATCAAATAAGAAAGCTAATTTTCGAGAATGGTGTCAAAACTATTGGTACAGATAGTTTTTATAATAATAATATAAGTGAAGAATTAATTTTACCCGAGTCACTTTATCAAATTGGGTCTACCGCTTTTCAAAATAATGAAATAAAAAATTTAACAATACCGAATTCAGTTAAAGAAATTGGAGAAAACGCTTTTCAAAAGAATAGAATAACAAAAGTAACAATGCCTCTTAGATTTAAAGATAAAATACCTATTATATTTGGAAATGATATTCAATTACTAGAAGATGGATACTACCATAACAATACATTAGAGGGTCGTCCGGTTGTCGAATTTACATTTACTGAAGATATACAAACTCCTATTGAAAGTAACACTTATGAAGATGATGAAGAAAATGATGAAGAAAATGATGAAGAAAGTGGACCACCTCCACCCTCATTTGATGAATCACGACAACAAATTATATAAACATTTCTAACTAAATATAATATTTAATAAAATTGATTAAACATTATACAATATATTTAATTCAAAACAATCATGTCTGTGTTTATGAAAAAAAACGCCCCTACTTGCGATTGCCCAGAAATCGCGGAATTTAAAACAAAAGGTATTTCTTATTTGGATTCACTGAGTGAAACCCAATTATCCAAGATAATTCTTGTTGCGAACGACCATTATTACAATAGTACAAACGTCTTATTAACCGACAATCAATATGATATTGTTAAAGAATACCTTGAACTAAAATTCCCCAAGAACCAAGCATTAAAACAAATCGGTGCGCCTGCGAATGGAAAAAACAAGGTCACATTACCTTATGAAATGCCGTCCATGGATAAAATCAAACCCGACTCAAATGCGCTAGTAAATTGGTGCGCAAAATATGATGGCCCCTATATGTTGTCCTGTAAATTAGACGGGGTAAGTGGTCTATATTCAACCGAAGGAGGTGTTCCCAAATTATATACGCGTGGCGACGGAAAAGTAGGGCAAGACATCAGTCATTTATTACCCGTATTCAATTTACCCCAAGAACCCAATATTGTGGTAAGAGGCGAATTTATTATACCGAAAAAGGTATTTGACGAAAAATACAAGACCGAATTTGCCAATCCTCGAAATCTAGTCTCGGGGATTATTAATTGTAAAAATGTGGATGCCAAGGCAAAGGATTTACACTTTGTTACGTATGAAGTCGTCAGCCCACCCATGGCGCCATCTCAACAATTAGTTGTATTGAAAGTATTAAAACATGAAGTAGTGTGTAACAAATTGTTTTACGAGCTATCCAATGACACATTGTCTGATTTATTACAATACTGGCGCAAAACCTATGAATACGAAATTGATGGCGTCATTGTAACCGACAATAAAATATATGAGCGCAAAACGGGAAATCCGGAACACGCTTTTGCGTTTAAAATGGTATTAACAGAGCAAATCGCTGAGGCAAAAGTAGTGGATGTTCTTTGGTCGGCAAGTAAGGACGGGTATTTGAAACCACGAGTACGTATTGAACCGGTGAAACTGGGTGGCGTCACTATAGAATACGCGACCGGTTTCAATGGTAAATTCATTCAAGAAAACGGAATTGGTATTGGCGCCGTGATAGAAATCATTCGAAGTGGCGATGTGATTCCTTATATTAAAAGCGTTACAATAGCTGCGGACAAGGCAAAGATGCCAGACGTGCCTTATACATGGACATCTACCAATGTCGATATTGTCTTGGAAAACATGGAAGACGACATTACCGTCCGTGAAAAAAATATAACAGCGTTTTTCGTGAGTTTAAAAGTAGAGGGATTGTCCAGTGGAAATGTAAAACGGATTATGAATGCGGGGTTTGACACTATTCCAAAAATATTGAAAATGAAGAAAACTGATTTTGCGACGGTTGAAGGTTTCAAGGATAAAATGATTGATAAAGTATTTACGGGTATTCAAGAAAAGGTCCAAAACGCGTCTTTGTTGGAAATCATGGTGGCATCGAATTTGCTCGGTAGAGGATTAGCTGAACGAAAAATTCGACCTATATTGGAGAAATATCCAAATATACTAACGACTGGTGAATCGGACGCAGAAAAAATGACAATGTTACAAAGCGTTGATGGTATTGGTAGTGAAAACGCAAAAAGTTTTGTCAGTAATATACCAGGGTTTATCGAGTTTTTAAAGGAATGTGGTTTGACAGGAAAATTAAATGCGCCAGCCATAGTCGTTGTCCCCGTGAAACCGTCGACATTGACCGGTCCATTGTCCGGTAAAAAAATAGTCATGACCAAAATAAGAGATAAAGATATTATTGAACATTTGAAAACACATGGAGGCTCATTGGAAGACAATATCAAAAAAGACACGTTTGCCCTAGTTGTAAAATCACACGATGATGTATCCAATAAAACCAAATTTGCCCAAGAAAACAACATACCTATACTGACTGCACAAGAATTCAAGGACAAATATATGCAATAATTATCTTCGATACAAAAATCCAAAAAATATACAAATATTTATAGATTTTTCGAAGAATCTATCTATAAAAAATTGTAATTTCAAGACAAAAGTGATTGGAAAAAGTAAAAATGGACATTTTTGGTATGTCCATTTTTGAAAATCATAGAGATTCTCTTGAAAAACAGCGTTTTTTTGGTCGTTTTAGAGCATAAAGCTCTTGCTGTTTTTTCTTGGATTTTTCTATGAGAGCATAATTTTGTGAGCATAATTTTTATGTTTTCTAAGGAAAAGATTTAGAAACTTTTTTGTTAACAAAATATATTAACATATGTTAACAAAAGTTGCGGTCGATGAAAATAACAATATGTTTTCTTGTGAAAAATGTGACTATAAAACGTCACGAAAGAGTAGTTTTGATAAACATTTAATGACAGCTAAACATAGTGTTAACGCAACTTTTAACACAAAAGTTGCAAAAAGTTGCAAAAACATATTTTATACATGTGAAATATGTAATAAAAAATACAAATCACGTGTTGGTTTATGGGGTCATAAGAAAAAATGTACAACTATAATAACTGAATACGGAAACGAAAACGAAACCGAAAAAGAAGACCTTCCAGAAAACGAAAATAATTCAACTACAGAAAATACAACTCAAATGGACATGTTAATCAACTTGTTCCAAGAACAGCTTAAAGAAAACAAGGAACTCAAGGAACTCATTATTGAACAACAGAAAAAGATTTTAGAAATGGGGGTCTCCACAAATATTACAAATAATAACAACATCACCCAAAACAATAACAAGTTCAACCTGAATGTGTTCTTGAACGAGACTTGTAAAGATGCGCTGAACCTAAGTGATTTCTTAGAATCGTTGATACTAACCCTAACCGATTTTGAGAATTTTGGACCCCTCGGGTATTGCGGTGGAATAAGCAATATTTTAGTAAAAGGATTAAACAATTTAGATATAAGTAAACGACCGATTCACTGTAGTGACCTAAAGAGGGAGGTCATTCACATTAAAAACAACGATACCTGGCACAAGGACGAAGATAAGCAGCAGATGATAAAAGCCATCAAGGCGATTGAACACAAGAATGTCAAGCAAATGTCGCTCTGGGCAAAAGCCAATCCGGAATACAAAGACCCAAATCATAAAAAGAGTGACCTATATACCAAACTAATCGACCAGAGCTTGGGTGAAACTGATAAGGAAAAAGCATTAAAGAATTACAATAAAATCATTCGAACCGTCGCCAAGGAGGTCCTGGTGGATAAAGATAAGTGAAAAACCGGTTTAAAGATTTCTCTTCTTTATTATAATATAAAAATCATGAGTCATCACAACGGGTTAAATAAGCAAATTATTAGTTCATTTGAGACTCGCGATGAATTCATGAATTTACTCAAGGTAAATCCAGGTTTAGTCATTGTGAAATTAGGCGCTACTTGGTGTGGACCATGTAAAGCAATTGCTCACATTGTAGAAGCATTTTTCGCATCATCTCCACCAAATGTAATTTGTGCAGATATTGACGTAGACGAAAGCATCGATTTGTACGCGTATTTAAAACAGCGAAAAATGGTCAATGGTATTCCAGTTATGCTGATGTATAAAAAGGGTAATGTTTCTTTCGCGCCAGATGATAGCGTTACCGGCGCGGACCCTGCGCAATTAGATGCGTTTTTCAAGAGATGTGGTCTACATTTATTGGCATTAGAAAAGGCGTATGGTAAATAATATTACATGAATTAAAAAAACAATTTAGAATAATATTCACATAAAAAAGTATATGAATATTTTTCGCATTTTGAGTCTACTTGTATTACCGTTCTCTTTGTCGGCATATAAATTGCCTGGAAGAATGACGAAAATGTCTTTGAATGAAAACACTGTGCGACAAATCGTACAAAAAAACTATTTCATAAATAAATATGACTACAATACTTTATTGGACAAAATCGATACAGGTGAAATAGAGGGTGTTTACTTTTTACCCAAATTAGATACTGTCATTGCTGAACAAAAGGAAAAATCGGGTGAATTATACAAGGATTATTCAATCACCCGTATTACACCTTTTGTCGCAGACAATATTGTAACCGAAACCACTAAAAAACACGTTGAAACCGTATTTTTACAAGAACCATCCCAGGATTTAAATCAGTTTCAAAAATACGCGGGTGATTTGTTTGGGTTCGCAAATAATTTATTTATTGGATTATTTATATTTTCTTTAATAGCAAATGGTATTCGTTTTTTTCAACAACAACAGATGCCCAACAATGGAGGATTAAACAATATATTTACGACAAAAAATATAAACAAAGATATTCCTACCATTCAAAAGGCGAATATTTCTTTGAGTAGTTTTGCGGGCAGTCCAGAAATATTTCAAGAATGTACCGAGGTGGTTTCTTATTTGAAAAATTCGACGGTATATAAAAACGCCGGGGCTGAAATACCAAGAGGTATTTTGTTGGAAGGACCCCCCGGAACAGGTAAAACTCTATTGGCAAAAGCAATCGCAAGTGAAGCCGGTGCGAATTTTATTTCCATCACAGCGAGTGAATTTGTAGAGGTATTTGTCGGCGTAGGTGCGTCCAAAATAAGAAAATTATTTGAAAACGCGCGTAACAACAAGCCATGTATTATTTTCATTGATGAAATCGACGCGGTGGGTCGTCAAAGAGGCGCCGGAATTAATATGGCAAATGATGAGCGAGAACAAACATTGAATCAGCTGCTTGCGGAAATGGACGGTTTTGGTGACAATGAAGGAATATTAGTGATTGCAGCGACAAATCGAAAAGATGTCCTGGATAGTGCGTTATTACGACCTGGTAGATTTGACCGTTTAATTACTGTGCCGTTACCAGACCGCGATTCAAGAAGACAAATATTACGCGTCCATTCAAAAAACAAGGTGTTTTCCGAGGATGTGAATCTCGATTTGGTCGCGGAATTAACTAGTGGATTTTCTGGGGCTCAATTAAAAAATTTATTGAATGAAGCTGCCATATATGCAGCACGAAATGGAAACACGGTCATTGATGAAACGAATATCATGAACGCATTAGATAAATTGATTATTGGGTTAATTAAAAACAATGATACGCGCGATGATGTATCCAAAAGACGTGTAGCGATTCACGAGGTGGGTCATGCTTTTTTGGCATATACATTTAATGATTATTTTGATTTGAAAAAGGTAAGCATCGAAAGTACCTATAATGGCGCGGGTGGATACACGGTTTTCAATGAATATCAAAATATTACCGACAGCGGTTTGTATACCAAGGATTTATTGTATAAAAGACTGGTGATTACCATGGGTGGAAAAGCGGCCGAAAGAATCTTTTATGGCGAAGAATACGTTTCTTTAGGGGCGAATCAAGATTTGAAACAAGCAAATTCTCTGGCGCGGAGAATGATTGGTAATTTTGGAATGGGAACGCGCCTGGAAACTTTTTATAATGAAAATATAGACAATGATGCGAATCCATTTTTGGGTCGAACTTTCGGGTCATCTGATAAATATTCAGAAAGCACCAAGGAAATCTTTGATAAGGAAGCACTTTTGCTGATTGACAGTGCCTACATGGAGGCAAAACAAATATTACACCAAAATATCGATATGCTTCATATTGTGATTGACTTTTTATTGAATGATAAATATTTATCGGGACAAGAATTCCGTAATATCATAGAGGCAAAAGAAATATTTGATTAGTGTAACTATAAAAAATTTACATTTTGTTGTAATCAAAATAAAATTGAAATCTTTTGGGAAGAGGTTCTTTAAATCACTCAACAAAAAGTATTTTGAAACAACTTAAAGAAAATGACAGAAACAAATATCTTACAAAATCGAGTGATTGATTTAACAAACGACGCAGCGAGCAATCGTGTATCTGTACCTGATTTTAGTAGAATATTTGCGACAGAACGTCTTGATCCTGCGTGTTCATTCTGTGAATGCCCAGGGCATAATGTACGAACATGTAGGCATCCGGACCGGGAAAAATTACACGAATGTGCTCAATTTATGTATTTAACAACTTGCCATTATTTGAAGAGTCATCCGAATACAGAAAAAACTCATAAAATATGGTTGGACAACTTATCAACGAGCGAATATAAAATATTAGCAAAGTTAAATCGTTTGGAAACAGACTCAAAAACGACTCGTGCGCAATACCAAGAAATATTACATGAGCATTATATTCAATATGCTGAAGAAGAATTGCATAATGTCACTTCAACAAACACAACCATTTTGCATATCTATATTAACATTCTTTTGAGAGGACTTGTCACGGACATAGACGCGATGAGGTATGCCGTAACTAAATTAACAATCATCATAAAAAACAGCGGAAGATATCTTATGGATATGCCACGTTTTCGCTATTGGTTAGGAAACCATATGGATAATTATTACGGATTTCGTCAACTTCGAGAAAATCGCAAACAAAAGCCGACAATGACTCATACCCCG
>Ga0214921_10002796_pt1 | contig 27696 bp, 25 predicted proteins | sample LL1505_MetaG_FD_177992 | JGI IMG/M metagenome (GOLD analysis project Ga0214921, IMG submission 177992) | Freshwater microbial communities from Lake Lanier, Atlanta, Georgia, United States - LL-1505 | ecosystem: Environmental > Aquatic > Freshwater > Lake | place: USA: Georgia | collected... | reverse complement strand
AATCCATTTTTAGAAAATCAAACTAATGGCAGAAGACTTAATCATCCAAGATGGAGATAAAAAATCACAGTACGAATCATTGATTCCTCAAATCAAAGGTTTGATGGCTGGAGAGCATAATTTAGTGGCCAACCTTGGTAATATTACTGCAGCTCTAAAAGAGCAGTTCAATTGGTTATGGGTGGGCTTTTATTGGGTGGAATCGGATGAATTGGTGCTTGCCCCATTTCAAGGCCCTGTGGCTTGTACAAGAATTAAAAAAGGACGCGGTGTTTGTGGAACATCTTGGGAAAAAGGCATCACTTTAATTGTGGATGATGTTGAAAAATTTCCTGGACATATTGCATGTAGTAGTGCATCCAGGTCTGAAATTGTGGTACCTGTTTTTCAAAATGGTCAAATAGTTGGCGTTTTAGATGTTGATAGTACTGAATTAGCTCATTTTGATGCAATTGATCAAACGTATTTAGAGGAAATTGTCGGGTTGTTAGACCAATTTTAAAAAATATCTATTAAGTTTGCAGCCCCTAAGCGGATGTGGCGAAATTGGCAGACGCACTAGACTTAGGATCTAGCGCCGCGAGGCGTGTGGGTTCGACCCCCTCCATCCGCACAGAAAAAGGCCCCAAATTGGGGCCTTTTTCTTGTCATAATGCCTTATTTAAAATCAAAAATTGTACCTTCGCCCCCCTTAAACATTTCAATTAAGAAGAAAAGCAAGACCTATGGCAACCATAAAAAGAACAAACATTGCGCCGTTAAATGATCAATTAACGGTGACAATTTCAAAAGAAGACTATTTGTCAACTTACGAGACAACCTTAAAAAAGCAAGCCAAAACGGCTAATATTCCAGGATTCAGAAAAGGAATGGTGCCTGCTGGTATGATTAAAAAAATGTATGGACAAGCTGTTTTCACCGATGTAATCTTAAAATCGGTAGAACAAGAGATGAACCAATATATTTCTAAAGAGCAGATTGACATTTTTGCACAACCACTCCCATTGGCTACTGCTTTTGCCAACATGGATCATAACAATCCAACTGATTATGATTTCTCTTTTGAAATTGGATTAAAGCCAAAATTTGAAATTAAAACAAAAGACATCAAAGTAAAGCGCTATAAAATTCAAGTAACAGACGAGATGATTCAAAGCGAAGTAGAGCGTCTGCAAATCAGAAATGGCAACATGACTGAACCTGAAACTTCAACAAGTGAAGACAATGTATTGAACGTGACTTTCATTGAATCAGATAAAGACGGTCATGAAATTGAAGGCGGTATAAAAAAAGACAACTCTTTATTGATCAAATACTTTAGTGAAAAACAAAGAAAACAATTCATTGGGTTAAAGAAGGAGGATACCGTTATTATTCAATTAAAGAAGGCTTTTGACGATAAGGAATTAGATATTATTTTAAATGATTTGGCATTGACAAAAGAGGATGCTGAGAAATATTTTAAACTTTTGATCACTAAAGTTGGTCTAGTTGAAAAAGCACCTATAGATGAAACCTTATTTACAGTAACCTACCCTAATCAAGCCATCACCAACGAAGCCGAATTTAAAGCTGCAGTAAAACAAGATATTGAAGGGTATTATGATCAACAAGCAAAAAATCAAGTGCATGACCAAATTTATCATGGTTTAATTGAGCAAACTAAAATGGACTTTCCAGTTGCTTTTTTAAAGCGTTGGTTACAAAAAGGTGGAGACAAACAAAGAACAGAAGAAGAAGCAGAAAAAGAATACCCAGTTTTCCAAGATCAATTAAAGTGGACTGTAATTAGCACACAATTAATCAAGGACTATAAAGTAGAAGTAGTAGCAGATGATTTAAAGAATTTTGCAAAGCAACAATTGATGAGTTATATGGGTGGACAATTAGGTGCATTGGGTGACAATGACCAATGGTTAGAGGACTACGCTGCTCGTATGATGCAAGACAGAAAATTTGTAGAAGATAGTTACCACAGAATTAGCACAGATAAATTATTCAATGCTTTAGAGGCAGAAGTGACTGCCAAAGAAGAACCAATTGCAGCAGAGAAATTTGCAGATTTATTGAATAACCATAAGCACTAATTAGCACATTTTTTATAGTAAAAGCCCCCATTTCGGGGGCTTTTACTATTTAGCCTAATTTAAAAAAATTATTAGGCTAAATAGCAACATTAATGATTTTGAAGCCCCCATTTCGGGGGCTTTTGTGCTTCCCCGTTGTTTTGGGCCAAATTTGGCACCCTTTTTGCAATAGCTTAGGAGAATAGGTTTTACCTTTACAATCTGAAAAAAGCAATTATGAACATAGGAAAAGAATTCGAAAAATACGCGATCAAACACAGAGGGATCGGAAGTAACAGTCTTCATCAATATCAAAATAGTGTGACCAATTTGACACCCTATATTATTGAAGAAAGACCAATGAATGTAGCAAGTATGGATGTGTTTAGCCGTTTGATGATGGACAGAATCATCTTCCTGGGTGAAGGCATCAATGACTATGTAGCCAATATTGTTACAGCACAATTGCTTTTCCTTGAAAGTACAGACCGCACAAAGGACATTCAAATGTATATCAATAGCCCAGGCGGAAGTGTCTATGCTGGATTAGGCATTTATGATACCATGCAATTCATAAGCCCAGATGTGGCTACCATTTGTACAGGTATGGCAGCAAGCATGGGAGCCATTTTATTGTGCGCTGGTGTGGAAGGTAAAAGAACTGCACTAAGACATAGTAGAATCATGTTACATCAACCTAGTGGTGCAATTGGGGGACAAGCATCTGATATTGAAATTACCGCTAGAGAAATCAAGAAGTTAAAACACGAACTATACGAAGTCATAGCCACGCATACCCATAAGGATGTGGAATTAGTTGCTAAAGATTGTGATAGAGATTTTTGGATGACCGCTGCAGAAGGCAAGGCATATGGATTGGTAGACGAAGTATTGTTAACCAACCCAAGAAAAGTAAAGAAATAATTAAAATAATTTAAACTGTTTATATGATACTGACCAATCGTTTTTTAATGGAAGATGAGGAAGACCACAAAGAAGAAAAAAAAGAAGACAATGCGCCATCCTTTTTGAATAGAAAAATGGAACAAATCTTTTTTGAAAAAAGATCCATCTATTTATGGGGTGTTGTAGACGATAAGTCTGCAAAGGATATTGTGACTAAACTTTTATTATTGGATGCAGATAAACCAGGCGAGCCAATCCATTTTTACATCAATAGTCCAGGTGGCGTGGTGACAAGTGGCATGGTGATGTTTGATACCATGAACTTAATTAAGAGCCCTGTGCATACTATTTGTATGGGCTTAGCAGCAAGTATGGGTTCGATCTTATTGAGCATGGGCGAAAAAGGAAAGCGCACTATTTTCCCACATGGAGAAGTGATGATACATCAACCAAGTTTGGGTGGTTATTTTCAAGCGACAAGTGCTGACATCGAAATTCAAGCAGAACAAATAAGAAAGACTAAAGAATTGGGCGCGCAAATTCTAGCTAAGAACTGTAATAAATCAATGGAGCAGATTATGGCCGATTTTGACAGAGACTACTGGATGAATGCCAAAGAAGCAGTTGAATACGGTATCGTAGATAAAATTGCTAAGAGTTTATAAAAATTAGAATAATTAAAATGAGTAAGACAGAAAATATACAATGTTCTTTTTGTGGCCGAAGCAGAGCAGAAGTGAAAATACTTATTGCTGGACAAGAAGGTCATATTTGCGAGCATTGTATTGAGCACGCTCATGAAGTTGTCAATAAAGAATTCCATCAAAAAAAGGAAGCTGGCAAAGCTGGTACCTTAAAAGTACAAAAGCCTATTGCCATCAAAAAATTCATGGACCAATACATTATTGGCCAAGATGAAGCAAAGAAAATACTATGTGTTGCGGTATACAATCACTTTAAACGTATCAACCTACCAACCACCATTAAAGATGATGTAGAAATAGAAAAGAGCAATGTGATTATGATTGGTGAAACCGGTACTGGTAAAACATTGCTTGCAAAAACAATTGCTAAGCTTTTAAATGTGCCATTCGCCATTGTTGATGCCACTGTCTTTACTGAAGCGGGCTATGTTGGAGAAGATGTAGAGAGTATGTTAACCCGTCTACTCCAAAACTGTGATTATGATGTGGAGGCAGCGCAGAGAGGTATTGTATATATAGATGAGATTGATAAAATTGCACGCAAAAGCGATAACGCTTCTATCACACGTGATGTCAGTGGCGAAGGAGTACAACAAGGTTTATTAAAAATGCTTGAAGGAACAGAAGTTTTGGTACCTCCTCAGGGCGGAAGGAAGCATCCAGACCAAAAAATGATTAAAGTAGATACTAAAAATATTTTATTTATTTGTGGAGGTGCATTTGACGGCATCGATAAAATTATTGCAAGAAGAATCAATACCAATGCGATTGGATTTAGTGTTAATAAAGACGAGCAAGAATTACAACGCAAAAACTTATTGCGATTTGTGAATGCACAGGACATAAAAAGTTTTGGTCTAATTCCAGAGATGCTAGGTCGTCTTCCAATTGTAACACATTTAGAACCATTAGATGCGACTACTTTAAGAAGTATTTTGACAGAACCAAAGAATGCTTTGATTAAGCAATACACACAATTATTTGAAATAGAAGATATCAAGTTAATAATTGATCCTGAAGTATTGGATTTCATTACGACTAAAGCAATGGAATATAAACTGGGCGCTAGAGGATTAAGAAGTATCTGTGAGAGTTTATTCACGCAAGCGATGTTTGAACTTCCTGGCACTGATACCAAAGTGTTTCATGTGACTTTAGCTTATGCTAAAAACATGTTTGATAAAAGTAAGATAAGCACTTTAAAAGTAGCCTAACCAAAAAATAATCACTTTAAAAAATAAAATTTATGCAAGAACTAATTGACCGTTTAGTCAAAGAAGCAGGTGTAACGCCAGAACAAGCAAAGCAATCAATCGAAACCATTGCTGCTTTTGTAAAAGAAAAATTTCCAATGTTAGGTGGTGCTGTAAATCAAATTTTCAAGCACAAATAACCTTCTTGCCTCATTTGGCATAGCCATTAGAACCAATCTGAGTAATTTAAATGTAATTCAATTGCATTTTATTGACTCAGATTGGTTCTTTGTTTTAAGACCATCGCTTCTGCTTCTGTGAGGTCAAACTGAATCACCATTTCTGACCAAGTCAACCTACCCTGCTGCTCTTTTCTAAGCTTTAAGATTCGCCAAACAGCCCTTTCGTCAAATATGCCAAGTGCCATCCAATCCTCAAAGCGCATGGTTTGATAAGCCATCTTTTTGGATGTCTTGGGTTGATACTTGAGATAAGGATAGATCACCTCAAAATCAAATGCAGTGATGCCGTAAACCTTCTTTAAGCTTTGAATATTGGTGAACCCGCCTGTCCATTTTTGGTAGGTTAAAATCCGTTTCACTTTATAAGCTGGCAAACCTGTAATTTGAATCCACTGCGAAGCATTGGTATTATTGATATCGATTTTTTCGGTTGCATACTTTCCCCATGAGGGACGCCTATTTTTTTTATTGTAAGTGATTGAATCTTTTGATTGAATACGCACCCATGGTAGCAATGTATTTGCTTGCAGCTCTGATAAGCCATACCACTTTAAAAGATCTTCTTTTTTATTAAACCGTCCTCCTTTTTCGCGATAATGATAGAGGGTCGTCATTTGTTTTCTGGACAATCCCAGTTGGAATCCTTGAAGACTATCCAGCAAATTTGGATCAAAATAAAAAAGGGCTTTGGATTTATATTTAGCATTGGAATAATTAGCAATATTTGAACTTGTAGCCGGCAATAAATAATGCAATAATAAACTTAATGACAAAATACAACCAAGGACAATAATACCTTTTTGCTCTTTTGATGTAAAAATGAAATAGGATTTCCAATCAAATTGCATGGTTTTTTTACAAACCTATTTTTTTTCGACATGTAAAAATGGCGTAGAAATACTTGAATTATCTATATAGTTATGACCATCCCGTCAAAAGACATTCCAATACCTTTTGGTAAACTTGGTTCCACATTGGCGTGTAACCCAATCTGGTGGCTAAAATGCGTGAAATAAGTTTGAGGAATATTTAGAGACTGCGCCATTGCAATGGCTTCGGATAAGGTGAAATGTGTTGGATGCGACTGAGGACGTAGTGCATTTAAGATGAGTACTTTTGATCCTTTTATTTGCTTTATCGCTTCGTCGGAAATATAATTTGCATCCGTGATATATGTAAAGTCTCCAATTCTGAAACCAAGTACAGGCATCTCGCGATGCATCACTTGAATCGGTGTCAATTGAATGTCCCCAATCTTAAAAGGCGTTTCATGGTCAATGGTGTGCAATTGCATTGCTGGTAGTCCTGCATCCTTATTAGCTTCAAATGCATAATAAAAGTCACGCTGAATGGCTACCTGTGTAATTGTATTTGCGTAGATAGGCATTGACTTGCCCGAGAAGAAATTAAATGGTCTAATATCATCCAATCCTGCATAATGATCTCTATGAGGATGGGTGAAAACAACAGCGTCAATATGTGTTGTTTTTGTACGAAGCATTTGATACCTGAAATCTGGTGTGGTATCAATGATGATACAGGTGGTATCGGATTCTATTTTAATGCTGGTTCTTAATCGATTGTCTCTGGGATCATCTGAAGTACATACAGGACAAATACATCCAATGAGGGGTACCCCAGTACTGGTGCCTGATCCTAGAATAGTGATTCTTAACAAAACTTGTTAGATTAAAATTTATGCTTCTGTCAATGAAATGCGCTTCACTTCCTCATATAATTTTTGAGATTCAAGCGTCAATTTATCAAAGTCGATTGTTAGTTGGGGAATCAATTCAAGTAAAGTATTGATTCTTGCTTCCAAATTTAAAAACTTGTTCAAAACCACAATTTTCTTGAATTCAAGTAAACACCAGCCGCTCTGGAAATTACCACGCTCGTAACGAACTACATATTCAGATTCACCTAAAATATCTTCTAATTTATCTAAAGTGCCTTGTGTGATTTTCATAAAATTGGACAGTTTTAAGTATGTTTTTACTCCATTTTGCTGTGCAACAAAGATAGTTTTTTTGGATCAGTAGCCATTTAAATAAAACGCAGGAGTTATTCACATTTCGTACCTTTGTCAACACATTTAGCCTATGGAATTTTTGACTCGAAAAATGATCAATGATCCAGTACATGGATTTATTACCATCAATGACCCGTTGATATTTGCCATTTTCAACCATCCTTCTTTTCAAAGATTAAGAAGGATTCAACAAATGGCTTTAGCACAACTTGTCTATCCAGGCGCAGTGCATACAAGATTGCATCATTCACTTGGTGCTTATCAATTGATGTGTATTGCCATCAATGAACTTAGAGACAAGGGTGTGGAAATTACTCCAGAAGAAGCCCAAGCAGCAAAAGCCGCTATTTTAATGCATGATATTGGCCACGGACCCTATTCACATGCATTGGAAAATGTTTTGATAAATGGAGTGCAGCACGAGGCACTTTCTTTACTCATCATGAATCAACTAAATGAAGATCCAAACCCTGTATTGAATGGTAAATTAAAAATGGCCATACAGATATTTACAAACCAATATCCTAAAACATTTTTACACCAATTAATCAGCGGACAGCTAGATGTAGACAGATTAGATTACTTATCAAGAGATAGTTTCTTCACAGGTGTAAGTGAAGGCGTGGTTGGTTATGAACGCATTTTAAAAATGTTAAATGTAAAGGACAACATTTTATTGGTCGAAGAAAAAGGTGTCAATAGTGTAGAGAAATTTTTAGTCTCCAGAATGCTGATGTATTGGCAAGTTTATCGACACAAGACTGTTATAGCTGCCGAGAATATGTTGGTTAAAATTATACAAAGAGCAAAACAATTGGCGAAAGCAAATGACCCTTCCATTGCAACCGGTGGTATTTTAGATTATTTTTTATCCAATGAATTTACCTCCATTGAAGCAATTGATTTAAAAGCCTATTGTCATTTAGATGATACAGATATTATGTTTGCTATTAAGAAATGGCAATCCCATTCAGATCCTATTTTATCTTTATTATGCAATCGATTATTAAATAGAAAAATCTACAAATGTCAATTACAATCTGAGCCCATTACCGATGCTGCCTTAAGTCAATCTTTAGAAGCAACCAAAGCGAGGTTCAATGTGGATGATGCAGATGCTGCTTTCCTATGTTTTAAAGGAGCAACAAGCAATACATTGTACAAGAATGACAGTGAGAATATCCATATTTTGCTAAAAAAGGGCGGAATTTCAACTATTTCAGAGGTGCAGAACGCATTAATTGTCGAAAGTCTTTCTACCCCAATTAAAAAATTTTACATTTGTTCATTGAACGAATAATCCCCAATTCAAAAAATAACGCAAGGTATGCTAGAATTTAGTGCCCAACAGATTGCAATGATGATTCATGGTCAAATAGAAGGTGACGCATCTGTAACTGTTCATAATTTCGGTAAAATTGAGGAAGCCACCGCTGGACAAATTTCCTTTTTAGCCAACCCTAAATATGAAGCGTTTTTGTATACGACTGCTGCTTCCATTGTCATCATTGGTGCGCAACAACAATTAAAAGAAAAAATTAAAGCAACTTTAATTAGAGTGCCTGATGCCTATGCCGCATTTGCAACCTTGCTTACAAAATATCAGGAATTAAAGACCCAACAACTAGAAGGAATTCAATCCCCTTCCTTTATTGCTCCAAGCGCTAAGATTGGTGAGAAACATTTTATTGCAGCTTTTGCCTATATCAATGAAGGCGCTACACTTGGTGAACATGTAAAAATATTTCCTAATGTAGTGATTGGAGAAAATGTAAAAATTGGAAACCATGTCACCATTTACCCAGGGGTAGTTATTTATGCAGACTGTGTTATTGGCAACCATGTTACCATTCATAGTGGAACTATTATTGGAAGCGATGGATTTGGATTTGCCCCTAAAGAGGATGGCAGTTATCAAAAAGTACCACAACTTGGTAATGTAGTCATTGAAGACCATGTTGAGATTGGTGCTAATACGACCATCGATAGAGCTACCATTGGATCAACCATTATTCGTAAAGGTGTAAAATTAGATAACCAAATTCAGATTGCACATAATGCAGAAATTGGAACCAATACAGTGATTGCTGCTCAAACAGGCGTTAGTGGTAGCACAAAAATTGGCGACAATGTAATGATTGGAGGACAGGTTGGTCTTACTGGTCATATTCATGTGGCAGATGGGGTAAAAATTGCAGCTAAAAGTGGTGTTACAAAAACAGTTAAAACGGCAAATGTGACCCTAACTGGTAACCCTGCAGCAGAACAAAAACAAAGCCTAAGAAGCCAGGTTTACGTCAAAAATCTCCCAGAATTGGAAAAAAGAGTCCAAGAACTCGAAATATTAGTGCAGCAACTGTCTCAAAAAGCATAAATCAGGCGTATTTTTGCTTTAAATCAAGCTTTTAACTAAGCTATTCTAAAATTGTTACACATGGATCAACATTTCAATCCCGACAAACAACATACTTTATGTCAAAGTGTTAGTATTAGCGGGACCGGTTTACATACTGGCATTTTAGTAGATATGACTTTGCATCCTGCAAATCCTGGTTTTGGCATTCAGTTCCAAAGGATAGATTTACCAAATCAACCGATGATTAAAGCCGATTGTGATTTAGTGACTGATACGAGCCGTGGAACAACTTTGCAAGTGGGTGATGCCAAAGTAAGCACAGTAGAGCATATCCTTGCTGCTTTAGTTGGTTTAGGTGTTGACAATCTTTTGATTGAATTAAATGGACCAGAAATTCCAATCATGGATGGTAGCTCTACTCAATTCATTGAAGCAATAGAGAAAGTAGGTGTACTAGAACAAGATGCTGCAAAAGCATGGTACAGTATTGATGAAAATATTTTTCATTATGACGAGGATAAGCGTGTAGAGATGGTAGCATTGCCTGCATTAGATTATCAAATCACCACACTGATAGATTTTAACAGTCCAGTATTAGGCACGCAACATGCAGCACTTAAAACAATCAAAGATTTTAAATCAGAAATTGCACCATGTAGAACTTTTTGTTTTTTACATGAATTAGAAACGCTCTTAGAACATGATTTAATCAAAGGTGGTGATATCAATAATGCGATTGTAGTAGTTGATAAACCTGTGACTGATGAAGAAATGGGCCGCTTGGCCAAAGTATTCAAAAGAGATAAAATTGAAGTAAAAAGCGAAGGCTATTTAAATAATTTAGAATTAAGATTTCCAAACGAACCTGCACGTCATAAATTATTAGATGTGGTTGGTGATTTAGCATTGATAGGCTATCCAATTAAAGCAAGAATCATAGCCAATCGTCCTGGACATAGTAGCAATGTAGAATTTGCGAAGAAAATAAAGCAGTACATCAAAAAAAATAAAAATATTAAAGATGTGCCTGTGTATGATCCAAGTGCGACACCTGTTTATACTTTAGAGCAAATAGAAAAAACTTTACCACATCGTCATCCTTTTTTATTGGTAGATAAAATCATTGAATTAACAGACACTTCGATAGTGGGTGTAAAGAATGTGACATTCAATGAATGGTTTTTTCCAGGACATTTCCCAGGCAATCCAGTAATGCCAGGGGTTTTACAAATTGAGGCATTGGCACAGACTGGAGGTATCCTTTGTATCAATGCCATGCCTAAAGGCAAATATGATACTTACTTTTTAAAAATTAATAATTGTAAATTTAAACAAATGGTAAAACCAGGCGATACCATGTTGCTTAAATTAGAATTGATGGCTCCAATACGCAGAGGTATTTGCGAAATGCGTGGCACGGTCTATGTAAATGGGAAAGTTGCTACAGAGTCAGAACTAGTTGCTCAAGTTGTAAAAAGAGCAGAATAAAATTACCACAATGACACATCCATTTACTTATATCGACCCAAATGCTAAAGTAGCACCCAATGTAAAAATAGATCCTTTCACAGTGATTCATGGTGACGTAACAATTGGAGAAGGTACTTGGATTGGCAGTAATGTCACCATCATGAATGGTACAACAGTTGGAAGAAATTGTCGCATCTTTCCAGGCGCTGTCATTGGCGCTGATCCTCAGGATTTAAAATTCAATGGTGAAAAAACGACTGTAGAAATTGGTGACCATACGACGATCAGAGAATTTGTAACAATCAACAGAGGTACATCTGACCGTTGGGTGACTAAAGTGGGCAGCCATTGCTTGATTATGGCTTATAGTCATATCGCGCACGACTGTATCATTGGCAACCATTGTATTTTAAGCAATAGTGTGCAGGTGGCAGGTCACGTTACATTGGGAGACTATGCTTGGATTGCTGGGGTGAGTGCTGTACATCAATTTGTGCATATTGGACAACATTCCTATATCGCTGGGGGTAGCTTGGTTAGCAAAGACGTACCTCCTTATATTAAAGCTGTTCGTAATCCATTGAGTTATGGAGGGGTGAATAGTGTTGGATTAAAAAGAAGAGGATTCGACTTAGAAAAGATCAATCATATTTTAGATATCTACCGTTATATTTTTAACAAAGGCATGAACACCACACAGGCACTTGCTTTTATAGAGGAAGAGTTACCAGCAACAGATGAGCGAGATGAAATTGTTACTTTTATTAGAGATAGTGGAAGAGGCATCATCAAACGTTTTATGAAAGGTGCACTAGAAGATGAATAATATGCGAATTCAAGTTACCGCTGCATCCAAAAGATTCAACACAGAATGGATTTTCTCCAATCTTAATTTCAATTTTACCACTGGTCAACATTATGCATTGATTGGTAATAACGGATCTGGTAAAAGTACGTTGTTACAAATTATTGCAGGATATATTGGACTTACAAAAGGAGACATTCAATGGATAAGTACAAGTAATGAAACCATTGACAGTACAAATATTTTTCACTATATAAGTATTGCTGCTCCTTATTTAGAACTGGTAGAAGAGTTCACTGCCTTAGAACAAATCGCTTTTCATCAACAATTTAAGCCCCTTCAAAATGGATTAGAACCAATTGAACTATTGGAAAAAATTGGTCTTAAGAATGCAGCGAAAAAACAGATTAGAAATTTTAGTAGCGGGATGAAACAAAGATTAAAATTGGCTTTGGCTATTTTTGATCAAGCCCCTATCCTATTGTTGGATGAGCCATGCAGTAATTTAGATCAAGAAGGCATTCAAACTTACCATCAATTAATGCAAGCATACGCAATGCATAAATTAATAATTGTAGCCAGCAATGACCCGCAGGAATATCAATTTTGTAGTCAACAACTTTCCCTCTCAAATTTTAAAAGTTAGAGGAGTGTATTAGCTCCTACTTGCAATCAACAAATTCAAATCGGTATATTTTAAGTTGCATTTCTGACTTATGTAAAAATCAGTCAATGAACCCTTATACAAATAGACCCCCTCTCGAAGATGTAGTTGATGCCAAATAAGTTCTTCTAAGCCACCTTGATCTCCAACTTCCATCATCAAATGCATTAAAACATTGCTAATTGCTTGGCTTGCGGTTCTTGCAAATCCGCTTGGGATATTAGGTACACCATAATGAATCACATCATGCTTGATGACGATTGGATTTTCATGATTGGTTAATTCAGTGGTTTCAAAACATCCGCCCCTATCCACCGCTACATCAATGATAATACTACCTGGTCGCATATTCATCACCATTTCCTCTGTGACAACAATCGGTGCTCTGCCAATTTCATTTCTCAACGCGCCAATTGCTACTTCGCAGGTCTTAAGTTGTTTTGCCAATATATTAGGTTCAATTACAGAGGTCCAAACACGTTGCCCTAAATTATTTTGTAGTCTTTGTAGTCTTGAAACATTGTTATCAAATACTTTCACACTTGCACCCAATGCCAGAGCATTGCGCACAGCAAATTCTCCAGTGATATCTGCACCAATGACCACTACTTTGGTTGGTGGCACACCACTGATACCGCCCAACAACACACCCTTACCCGAATTGAAGTTACTTAGGTATTGCCCAGCAATCAACATCACCGCACTACCCACAATCTCATTCATACTTCTTAAGATAGGATAGTTTTGATTTTCGTCTTTGATATTTTCAATTGATAAAGCCGTAATTTTTTTTGCCATCATCGCAATCAATACTTCTTGATCGATTGCAGATAAATGCAATGGAGATATAATCGTTTGATGCATCTGCAAGAAAGGCAAGTCAGACGAAACTGGGGGTGCTGTCTTAATTAAAATAGGACATTGATACACTGCTGCTTTTTCAAAAGCAATTTCTGCGCCGGCGTCTGCATAATCTTTATCTGTATAACGACTTCCTTTTCCTGCGCCAGATTCAACCAATACACGGTGTCCATTGGCTACCAAAACGCCAACTGCTTCTGGGATTAAACCAACCCTATTTTCTTGGAACGCAGTTTCCTTTGGGATTCCAATCAACAATGGTTTTGCGTTATGAGGAATGTCCAATACCTCTTCCTGAGTTTCATAGGAAAATGAAGGATGAATTTGTGGCTTGGTTACACTCATATGAAATATTTTCATGAAGATACAAAAATACCAGAGATCCTAGAATAGGGAAAGGCCTATTCCAGTGAGGTCTCTTAATGGTTGATATAAATTCTTCTACGATTGGGGTCAAGTATTTCAATATGGATCAATACTGCGTTATCAGGCACCAGATTAGGTGCTTTTTCTGGCCATTCCACCAAGGACATATCGGCTTCTTCTAATGCTGCTTCTACCCCAGCTTGTCTTGCCTCAGCCTCATTTTCTAAACGATACCAATCCATATGGTATATCAACTTGCCCTGTACTTCATATTCGTTCATGATGGAGAATGTAGGACTTGACATGGCTTCTTGAATACCCATTGCCTTCCCTATTGCAGCAATCAGGGTTGTCTTACCAGCACCCATCGGTGCTTGAAAGACCCAAACAGATTTTGATGCATATTGCTGCACCAATTGGGTGGCAATTTCATTGGTCTGTTCAAGGTTGTAGATGGAATCCATATTGCAAATATAAAGCTTCAAATACAATCCTAAAATGGTTTCGTACCTTTGTCAAATAAATACATCATCATGGAAAACATTCAATGGAAGGTAGATGGTATGAGTTGTACCAATTGTGCGTTATCCATTCACAAATACCTTAGTAGTCAAGGCATCCATGAGCCAAAAGTCAACTTCATGGAGGGCGAAGTGCAATTTGAATTGGCAGATGCCAGTCAAAAAATCAGTTTAATCAAAGGAATACAAGGCTTAGGCTATAAAGTAAGGGGCCAAGACACAGAAGCATCAAGTAAAAAATGGTTGGACAATAATAAAGAACGTGCCTTCTTCTCTCTGATCTTTACCATTCCACTCCTTTTGCATATGATACCTGGCCTACATATACATTGGTTAATGAACCCTTATGTGCAATTGGCATTGACATTACCGGTTTTTATTGTAGGCATGAACTACTTTGGGAAAAGTGCATACAATAGTTTACTAAATGGCATTCCCAATATGAATGTATTAGTCTCTATTGGCGCGGTGGCATCTTTTAGTTATAGTTTATACGGTACCATCATTGGACAAGGAGCACAATTTGCTTATTACGAAACAACAGCAACGATTTTAACCTTTGTATTTTTTGGTAATTATTTAGAAGACGCTTCAATTGCATCTACCCAACGTGCTTTAAAAGATTTAGTAAAAGCACAGAAAGTAATGGCCAATATGATTGTCTTTGATGAACATCATAAAGAAATTATTTTTAATGTAAGTGCAGATACTTTAAAAGTAGGTGATATTTTATTGATTAATTCAGGCGAAACGGTGCCGATGGATTGTAAAATATTATCTGGGGAAGCAGAAGTCAACGAAGCCATTGTGACTGGAGAAAGCATCCCAGTGCATCGTGCCATGAAGGATATATTATTGGGAGGTAGTACAATCGAAAATGGTACAATTAAAGCATATGTAACTGCTGTAGGGGATCAAACTGTGTTAGCGAATATTTTAAAAATGGTGAAAGCAGCACAAGGCGAAAAACCACCTGTACAAATTTTAGCGGATAAAATTAGCGCCATTTTTGTACCATTGGTGCTGGTAATCGCTTTACTTACTTTAATTGGGAATTACTTTTTAACCAACATTGGATTTAGTGAAAGCATGTTAAGATCTATTGCGGTATTGGTGATTTCTTGTCCATGCGCCATGGGATTGGCAACGCCAGCAGCAATAGCAGTAGGACTTGGCAGAGGTGCCCGAAATGGAGTCTTATTTAAAAATGCAAAAAGTTTAGAAACTTTTAAAGACATCAAGCAAGTTGTTTTTGATAAAACTGGCACCTTAACAACTGGTCAATTTGAGCTAAGTGGTTTTCATATTGTAGAAAATGAGCAAGCTCCAATTTCAGAAGACGCATTCAAAGTACTCGCCTACTCTTTAGAAAAATATTCCAATCATCCCATTGCCAATTGTATTAAAACAACATGGACTAGCAAAGAAGGCATTCAATGGGCACAAATAGAAGAAGTGAAAGGGATGGGTATTCAAGCTACAGATAAAGAAGGAAATACTTATTGGGCAGGCTCCTTTAAAACATTAAGTGATAAAACAACAGAAGATGGTCATAATATCTATATTCAAAAAAACAATCAATTGATTGGATGGATTGATGTGGCAGATCAAATTAGATCAGAAGCAAAAGAAGTCATTGATCATTTACACCGTCAAGGCATCAGTACAATTTTATTAAGTGGCGATAGGGCATCAAAATGTAAACTAGTCGGAGAAGTTTTGGGGATTCAAAAAATTATTGCAGAACAAAGTCCTTCCGAAAAATTAGCAACACTGGATGCACTAATTAAAATAGCACCTACTGCGATGGTGGGTGATGGTATCAATGATGCACCTGCATTGGCAAAAGCCACTATTGGTATTTCATTGAGCAATGCATCCCATATAGCCATACAAAGTGCTCAGGTGGTCTTAATGAATAATGGTTTAAAGAATCTACCTATGTCCTTGGTATTAGGAAGGAAAACATACGAGACCATTAAAGAAAATTTAGCATGGGCATTCTCATATAACATCATTGCGATCCCTGTGGCCGCTCTAGGATTTCTTGGTACATGGGGGCCAACCTATGGCGCCATGATTATGGCACTAAGTGATGTGGTATTGGCCTTGAATTCACTTAGGTTATTTAAAAAGAAATTAAATTAAAAGACTCAATACAATGATAAATTGGAAGCCTTAGTTGATATTTTAAAAAAGCATTGGAACTATGATGGCTTTAGGCCGCAGCAATTAGCTGTGATTGAATCCATCCTTGCTGGTAAAGATACGCTTGCACTACTGCCAACCGGCGCGGGAAAGTCTATCTGCTTTCAAGTACCCACCATCTACCAAAGAGGCATCTGTATTGTGATTAGCCCATTGATAGCACTCATGCAAGACCAAGTGAAAGACTTAGTCTCAAAAAACTTAAAAGCTGTTTTATTAGGGAGTCAATTAACTGCGTATGAGGAGTCTATCGTTTTTAAGGATATTGAAGCAAAAAAATACCAATTCATTTATTGTTCTCCAGAAAAATTAGCACAAAAACATTTTCAAACTTTACTAAGCGGACTACCTATTCAATTGTTTGCTATTGATGAAGCACATTGCATATCACAATGGGGTTATGATTTTAGACCAAGCTATCGTAAGTTAGATTTTATAAAAAAAACTTTTCCTACAATTCCCATTTTAGCAATGACGGCTTCTGCCATTCCCTTAGTACAAAAAGACATGTTGGTGCAATTGGGCGTGCAGGATGCCAATTTAATTACAGATCAATTTTTAAGACCAAATCTTAGCTATCAAGTCAAAAAAGAAACAGTTAAATTATTTGTATTAAAGAATTTACTAAAAGACATGAGTGGATCTGTGATCATCTATTGCAATACTAGAAACAATGTGGCCCAACTTACTAGCATGCTGAGCAGTTATGGTTTTAATGTGGCAGGTTACCATGCGGGCATGGAATTAAATGAACGCAAAAAAGTGCAGGAAGATTGGATGCAAGACAAGACTCAGGTGATTGTCTCTACCAGTGCATTTGGGATGGGTATTAATAAAACCAATGTGCGTGCAGTGATTCACTTTGACATTCCTGGAAGCATTGAACAATATTACCAAGAAGCAGGTAGAGCAGGCAGAGATGGATTGCCAGCAAAAGCCATTTTACTCTACCAACAAAATGACCTAGACTATTGGAATCAATTACAGGAAAAAAAGATACCCCCAATTCAGGTGATTAAAAATGTATTTCAAGATTTAGCTAATTTTGTTCAGTTGCCGGTCGGCATGGGTGAACAACAACAGTTTTTATTTGACTTCGAGCTATTTTGTTTACAATTTAAATGGGATAAAATCATCGCAAGAAATGCATTGCAATGGATAGAACAAGAGGGGCATGTAAAATTTTCACCAAGTTCTTTCAAGCCCACATTAGTTCAAGTTATTGAAAACAGAATTAGTATTCAATTATTTGAGAAACAATATCCTGAAACTGGTTTTGTTTTACAAACCTTATTGAGGACCTATGGAGGTATTTTAGATAGTCCTCAATATATCAATGAAGGTGTACTTGCAAAATTATTGCAACGTGATATTGAATTTGTTCAAACTCAATTATACCAACTGCAACAATATGGCATGATTTCATTGGAGCAAAAAGCAAATCAACCGATTGTGCAATTTAGGTGGAATAGGGCATCTGCAGAATTCATGACCCTTAATTTAGACGAATACCAAGCTAGGAAATTAGCGTTTGAGGACCGAATTCAAGCAATGAGAGATTATATTTGCAATAGATTAGTGAGATGTAGAAACGTATTTCTTGCAAAATATTTTGGAGAAAAAGCACCACAAAGCTGCGGAATATGCGACCTTTGTATCACTAATATGCATTAGATAACTAATAAGCATTAGGTATATTTTTAACAAAAGATTGGAATCCCATTTTATAGTTTAAAAAATAAAATGTGTTTCTTTACACAAAGCATTTAAATATGGAAGAAAAGAAGAAGTATAAAATCCTTTTATGCGAAGACGATAGCAACTTAGGTTTGGTTTTAAAAAACTTTTTAGAACTAAATGATTATGAAGTGACCCTTGAAAGAGATGGTAGACTTGGCCTTGGTGCTTTTCAACGCGAAAAATTTGACCTTTGTTTATTAGATGTCATGATGCCCAATGTAGATGGTTTTACATTGGCCGAAGAAATTAGAGATATTGATCCAGATGTACCTTTGTTCTTTTTAAGTGCGAAAACATTAAAAGAAGATATCCTACAAGGATACAGATTAGGTGCAGATGATTATATCACTAAGCCATTTGATAGCGATGTATTAATGCATAAAATCAAAGCCATTATCAAACGCAACGAGGAAGATCATAAAGTAACAGACAATCTTGAATTTGAATTAGGCGCTTATCATTTCAATCCAAAGTTGAGAGAATTAAAAATCAAAGATGTTACACAAGTGCTTTCTCCAAAAGAAAATGAATTATTAAAAATGCTTGCAGAATATAAGAACGATTTATTGACCAGAGAAAAAGCATTGAAAAAAATATGGGGTAGTGATACTTACTTTAATGGAAGAAGTATGGACGTGTATATTGCTAAGTTGAGAAAATATCTAAAAGAAGATAGTACCATTGAAATTGTTAATATCCATGGAAATGGATTTAGATTAGTGGTACAATAAGTTTTATTGTAAGCTTTATTGTTTACCTGAATAGTTCTGGATTGTCTCCAAAGCCTTGTCCCTTATGCTTTCCAAGGTGCTCATAGGCTTTAAAAGTCACTTCCCTACCTCTAGGTGTTCTTTGCAAGAACCCTTCTTGAATTAAGAATGGCTCATACACTTCTTCGATCGTGCCCGACTCCTCACCGACTGCCGTTGCAATGGTCGTAATCCCAACCGGCCCTCCTTTGAATTTTTCGATAATTGCAAGTAAAATACGATTGTCCATTTCGTCTAAGCCATGCTCGTCTACATTCAATGCTTTTAGTGCGTGTTGTGTGATTCCTAAATCAACAATACCGTCGTTTAAGACTTGCGCAAAATCCCTTACCCTTCTTAATAAACCATTGGCAATTCTTGGTGTTCCCCTGCTCCTTCTTGCAATCTCTCCAGCAGCACTTGAATCTACTTTTACTTCTAGGATGCCTGCGCTTCTTTCAATAATTTTTTGCAAAACTGGTGCTGGATAATATTCCAATCTTGATTTAATGCCAAAACGCGATAACAATGGTGCTGTCAAGAGACCACTTCTTGTGGTGGCGCCGACCAATGTAAATGGATTTAAATTAATCTGTACTGATCTTGCATTGGGTCCACTATCAATTAAAATATCAATCTTATAATCTTCCATGGCAGCATATAAATACTCTTCTACCACGGTACTCAATCTATGAATCTCGTCAATAAACAATACATCGTTGGGTTCTAAGCTAGTCAATAAACCAGCTAAGTCACTTGGTTTTTCAATGACTGGGCCAGAAGTTTCTTTAATCTGAACACCCATTTCATTCGCGACGATTCTACTTAATGTCGTTTTACCTAAACCTGGAGGTCCATGAAATAAAATATGATCCAAAGCCTCTCCCCTCAACTTTGCAGCTTTAATGAAAATACTAATATTTTCAATCAACTGTGGTTGACCAGCAAAAGCATCCATGGCTGCAGGACGAATGGTATTCTCAAATTCTCTGTCCTGAGATGGTATATTTTGAAATGGCCTATCCAAGTTTGGGTTTGACATTATTAATATTATTTTGAAGCAGGCATTGCCTTTTCCAATAAGTGTTTGTAAATGAATTGATTCTTCAAGTCGTTAAAATGCTTTCCTTTTGCACCACCCCAACCATGACGGCCACCAGGATACAACATGAATTCAACTGGTTTGCCTTGATCTTGTAATGCACTCAATAATTGAATTGAATTTTGCATATGCACATTGTCGTCCATTGTACCATGCACCAATTGCAATACACCTTTAAAGTTTTTAAGATGTGTCATGACATTACTAGACTTATATCCTTCAGGGTTTTCTGCTGGTGTGTCCATGAAACGTTCTGTATAATGTGAATCATATAATTCCCATGCCGTTACACTTCCACCTGCCATAGCATGCGTGAATACAGATGCACCATATGTCAATGCATAAGCACTCATATAACCACCATAACTAAATCCAGTGATTGCAATTTTGGTAGGATCTGCTTGTCCGTTGGCGATAAACCATTTTGCCATAGTCATATAATCTTCCATTTCCCAATGGCCCAAGTCACGGTACATGTAGTTCACACCTTCTTTTCCAAAATGTCCACTCGCACGGTGATCGAATGCTACCTGAATTAATCCTTCTTGTGCCCAAGCTTCTCTTGTTGGATTGGAAGACCAGCTGTCCATCACTGTACCTGCATTTGGACCACCATAAATGCTCACCAATAATGGATACTTTTTATTTGGATCCATGTTTTTAGGCCAGGTCACCAAGGCTGGTAATTCAAATAAACCGTCGGCGCTCTTAATGCGAATCAATTCGGTTTTAGCCAATTTGCTTGCATCAAAATTAGATGGTGTTGCAGTGCCTAAAACTTCTACTGTTTTCTTTTGTGCGTTGATCAACGCCATTGTAGTCGGAGTTTGTATATTGCTATATACTGTTACAAAGTTTTTTGCATCAGGTGCTAAATAAACTTGCGCATTGTTAAAATCTCCAACAGTTAATCTTTTCTGATTTTTACCATCAAAACCAATCGAGTATAAATCAATTCTTGCACTATTTTCAATACCTCTAGCTGTAAAATAAATGGTTTTGTTTTTTTCATCAATCTGGCGAATACCTAATACTGTAAATTTACCATTGGTAATTGGATATTGCAATTTGCCTTCCATGTCATACATGTACAATTGATTCCAACCACTCGCATCTGCCTGTGCAATATATCCTTTGTTGTTTGGGATAAAATTAATTCTGCCGCCATTTCTGTCTTCTAAATCAATCCAAGTTTTTTGATATTCTGTATACACAGGCTTTTTTGCACCTGTGGTCATATTTAATTCATAAATTTTAAGGTTGTTTTGACCACGATCCATCCAGCTCAACCACATGCTGTTGTTATTTGGATTCCAAATAGGCCATCCAAAATATTGATCTTCTGCCTCATTAAAATCGGCCCATGTAATGTTTCCACCATCAGGTGAAGTCCATCCAATTTTTACTGTTGGATTTTGATCACCCGCTTTTGGATACCTTGTTTCTTCTACAAAGCCATGCTGTCCTTCACTATTATAGATAGGGAACATAGGCACTTTACGCTCATCAAAACGCATAAACGAAATATACTTACTATCAGGACTCCACCAGAATGCGCGATACTGAGTTGGTCGACCAAAGATCTCTTCAAAATACACCCAGCTAGCATAACCATTTAAGATACCTGTAGCGCCATCATTGGTGATCGCTACTTCCTTTTTTGTAACTAGGGATAAAGTATATAAATTATTGTTCTTAGTATAGCCTACATAATTACCATCAGGTGATAAAGTTGGATTTTTTTCTTCTGCAACATCAAATGTCAACTGCAGTTCTGTTCCATTTTCTTTTAAAAAGACATCCCCTTTTTTAAGGTAGACCGTTTTTTCGGTTGGTACCACATCTGCTGGTGCAATCGTGTATTGTTTGGTAGTAAGATTGTACACGTAATTTTTTGGAGCAGCATCGTCTCCTCTTTTTGTGTTCAGGACAAACTGGTTATTGTCTACCCAACGAATAAAACGCGGTAAACCACTTTGAGGCATTTGTGCAATCCCTGAAAAAGAGATCAAACTGAAAACGACTGAAACTAAGATTGTTTTTTTCATAGTATTTTAAATTTATGCTAGAGCACTACATTGATCATTTTACCTTTTACGAATATGAGTTTTTTTATTGGTTTTCCATCAATCCATTTTTGAATTAATGCATTATTTAATACAATTTCATGCACCTGCGCCTCGGTTGCATCTAAATCAATCGAGATATTGGTCCTTACTTTTCCATTGATGCTCACTGGATACTCTTTTGAAGTTTCAGTAACATACTTCGCATCAAAGATTGGGAAGGTCGCATCAATTACTAATCCTTGGTTGCCAATTAAGGACCAAAGTTCTTCACTAATATGTGGCGCATAGGGTGCCAATAAAACAAGAACTTGTGCTAAGATTTCTTTTTTATGACAACCTAAATCAAATAATTCATTCACACAAATCATAAAACTACTCACAGCTGTATTATAACTATGTCGCTCCGTATCTTCTTCTATTTTTTTAATGGTCTTATGCAGCACTTTTAATTCAGCTGGTGTTGCTTTTTCATCCAACCAAACCTGGCCTTTCATTTCGTCGTAGAATAACCTCCATAATTTTTTCAAAAATCGGTGCACCCCTTCAATGCCTTTGGTATCCCAAGGCTTACTTTGTTCCACTGGGCCCAAAAACATTTCATACATTCTAAATGTATCTGCACCGTATTTCTCAACAAGCACATCTGGATTTACCGTATTGAATTTAGACTTAGACATTTTTTCTACTTCTACACCACAGATATATTTTCCATCTTCTAATTCAAATGTGGCATTGGCATAATCTGGTTTCCATTTTCTGAACGCATCTATATCTAATACTTGACCATCCACAATATTCACGTCTACATGCAATTGATCCACTTCCATGTTTTTTACTAATCCCGCGGAAACAAAAATCTGTGTACCTCTTTTACGGTATACAAAACGGGAACTTCCTTGAATCATTCCTTGGTTCAATAATTTTTTAAATGGTTCATCAAAACCAATATGTCCTAAATCGTATAAAGCCTTGGTCCACATCCTACTGTACAATAAATGTCCTACTGCGTGTTCAGTTCCACCAATATATAAGTCTACCTGACCCCAATAATCACTCACTTTTCGATCACAAAATTCAGTGGTATTATGCGGATCCATATACCTTAAAAAATACCAGCTACTACCTGCAAAGCCTGGCATGGTATTGGTTTCAAAATGATTGGCCTTCCAGTCTTCGATATTTGCGAGTGGCCCTTCTCCGTCTGGACCTGGCCCGTAGTTTTCGACTGTTGGCAATAATAAAGGCAGCTCGCTTTCAGATAAAGGACATGCAATCCCATTTTTCCATTGAATTGGAAAAGGCTCTCCCCAATAACGTTGTCTGCTAAATGCAGCATCACGCATGCGGTAATTGACTTTCTTTTTTCCGATACCCATTGCTTCTAATTTTTCAATTACAATCGCAATGGCGTCTTTTTGAATCATTCCATTCAAAAAATCACTATTAGATAAAACACCTTCCTTGGTAGGATTCGCAGCAGTACCGTCATAGGCATCTCCAATAATATTGGTTATTGGAATATTAAAATGTTGTGCAAATTTAAAATCACGGTCATCACCACAAGGCACCGCCATAATTGCACCTGTGCCATATCCGGCAAGCACATATTCGGAAATCCAAATTGGAATGCGTTTTTGATTGAACGGATTCACCACATATGCACCTGTAAAACAACCTGTAATTTTTTTCTCTGCAATACGCTCACGCTCGCTTCTGCTTTTCACATAAGCAATATAGTCGTTCACTTCTTGCTTGTGTGTTGCAGGCACAATCTCTTGTATCAATGCGTGTTCTGGCGCTACTACTAAAAAATCTACCCCAAATACAGTATCAGGTCTTGTGGTATACACAGTAAGTACCGCATGCTGATCCGCCACTTTAAAATCAATTTCTGCTCCAAAGCTTTTACCAATCCAATTCGCTTGCATTTCTTTCATTGCATCACTAAACTGGATAGTGTCTAAGCCCGCCAATAAACGATCTGCATATTCTGTGATACGTAAATACCATTGACGTAATTTCTTTTTTTCTACTGGATGTCCGCCTCGCTCACTATATCCATTGATCACTTCGTCATTGGCTAATACAGTGCCCAAAGCAGCGCACCAATTCACTTCCCCAAAACCACAAAATGCCAATCGATATTGCATCAACACATCTTGCTGGGCTTTTTCATCCCAACTATTCCAATCTGCTGCAGTAAAATTCAAATTAGGATCCGCAGGGCAGCTATATTTTAGATTTCCTTCGGTTTCAAATGCTTTCACCAATACATTGATTGGATTGGCCTTATTTAAATTGCGATCAAAATAACTATTGAATAATTGCAAGAAGATCCACTGCGTCCATTTATAATAGGTGGCATCACAGGTTCTTACTTCTCTATCCCAATCATAGCAAAATCCAATATTATCTAATTGACTTCTAAAATTATCAATATTGCTGTGGGTGCTTTTAGAAGGATGTACCCCATGCTCAATGGCATATTGTTCTGCAGGTAATCCAAAAGCATCATATCCCATTGGATGTAAAACATTGAATCCTTTTAATCTTTTATACCTGCTATAAATATCAGAAGCAATATATCCTAAAGGGTGCCCCACATGAAGTCCTGCCCCACTCGGATAAGGGAACATATCTAAGACATAACATTTTGGCTTATTGCTTTGATTGGAAACCTGATATGCCTTTTGATTTTTCCAGCTAGTTTGCCATTTTTTTTCGATTGTCCTAAACTGATACTCCATCTGCTAAATTTTCTTAAAAATCTGTAATTATACGGTTTTGATTCTATCGGCCCACTATACCCCCTATTTTTAACAAAATTGGGTATAATTCGACCTTTGCAAATGTAAGTCTTTAGCGTTCAAAACCCTACATTTGCAATGCGAACAAGTAAAATTTTAATGCCATGGCAGTATCCGGAAATGGATCTTTAAAGAGAAGCAAACCAAACTATATCTACAGCATTATTGGAGTAGCCATTGTGTTGTTCATTATGGGGATCATGGGTTGGTTTTTCTTAAACCTCCACGCTATTGGAGACAATTTCAAAGAGGATATCAGAATTAGTGTTTACCTAAGGACTGCAGACAAAAATACAGTGGGTAAAATTCAAGCATTTATTGCTGCTGCACCCTACGCTAAAAATGTTGAATATGTGGACAAGGAAAAAGCAAAAGCAATTTGGAATAAGGAAAACAATGAGGACTGGTCAAAAATTTTAGATGTGAACCCCTTGCCAGAAAGTATTGATTTTTTTGCCAAAGCTGACTATGTGAATCCAGATAGCCTATCTAAAATAAGCACAAGCATTTCTAGCAATTTCAAAAATGATGTGGCGGATATACAATATCCAAAAAGTCTAGTGACAAATTTAAACGAACGTGCGACCAAGGTTGGTTTCATCTTTTTAGTGATGTCACTTATTCTATGTACAATCGTGATTATCAGTATAGACAATACCATTCGATTGGCGATGTTTAGTAATCGTTTTTTAATTAAGACTATGCAAATGGTTGGTGCTACAAGAAACTTTATTTCAAAACCTCTTGTTATACGCGCCTTATTGAATGGCTTGATCAGCGCATTCATTGCTATCTTTTTATTATTAGGATTGATCCAGTGGGCCACTTCACAATTTCCTCAACTACAAACTTTACAAGGTATCGGCAATAGCTTATTGTTATTTGGAGGACTGATTGTGATTGGTGTGAGCATCTCTGTATTTAGCACTTACCGAAGTGTGGTGAAATATTTAAAAATGAAATTAGACGAACTATATTAATCTATAATTTATGAAAGAAAAAAGCACAAAACGCTCTTTAGACCTATTTGGTAAATCCAATTATACTTGGATGATAATTGGCGCCGTACTTATTATTGGAGGCATGTTGTTAATGGCTGGAGGTAAAAGTGCAGACCCAAATGTATTCAATGAAAATGAAGTGTATAGCTTCAGACGTATCACACTTGCACCATTGTGTATCATAGCAGGATTTATTGTAGAAATATACGCTTTGTTTAAAAAAGCTTAAACTTCATTTTACATATTAGAGCGATGCCTGCATCGCTCTTTTTTTAATCATACCATGAATACTTTACAAACCATTTTAATAGCAATCATTGAGGGTATCACTGAGTTTTTACCCATATCAAGTACGGCGCATATGAAATTTGCTAATCCTTTTTTGGGGATTGCGGATAGTGCATTTGTAGACCTTTATGAAATAGTGATTCAATTTGCTGCAATCCTTTCGATTGTGGTGATCTATCGTAAGGAATTCTTCAATTTTAAGGATTATCGTTTTTATTTAAAATTACTTTTAGCAGTCTTACCAGCATTGCTTTTTGGCGCTTTACTTAAAAAATATATTGACGCTGTTTTAGATAACCTATGGGTAATAGCAACTGTAATGGTATTAGGTGGCATTGCTTTGATATTTATAGATCGATATTTTAAAAAACAAGTCGAGTCTTTAGACCAAGGACCTATTCAATTTAAACAAGCTTTTTGGGTTGGATGTTTTCAAGTATTGGCCATTGTGTTACCTGGTCTAAGCCGAAGTGCTGCCACTATTATTGGTGGATTAAGCCAAAAATTAAGTAAAAAAGCTGCTGCAGAATTTTCATTTTTTTTAGCTGTGCCAACGATGCTTGCTGCTTCTGCAAAAAGTACATTAGACGTATACCAAGACCACCCGGAAGTATTTGTAACAGATAACTTTATTAATTTATGCATCGGAGGATTCGTAGCATTTATTGTGGCATTGATTAGTGTTAAATTCTTCATTCAATTTGTCCAAAAAAGAGGCTTCTCTCTATTTGGTTGGTACAGAATTGCCCTAGGCTTATCAATGCTTGCATGGCTCTTCCTTCAAAAAGCTTAATGGATTTAAAGATAGATTAGCATTTATTCGTATTTTGAGTGAAACCCCTTGCGATATGCAAACTGCTTCTAAAAAAGTAATCAATGGTTGGGCCATGTACGATTGGGCCAACAGTGTCTATAGTCTTGTGATTTCCTCAACCATATTTCCAGCATTTTATGAGGCTGTTACAGGTGATGGTAAAGAGGATACTTTAGTCGATAAAGTTACCATTGGATCTTTTGAATTCATCAATACTGCTTTGTACAATTATGTATTGGCAATTGCATTTATTGTTGTTGCTATTCTATCTCCGCTCCTTTCTTCGATTGCAGATTTCAAAGGGAATAAAAAACAATTTCTTAGATTTTTTTGCACAGTAGGAAGTTTAGCATGTGCTAGTCTATACTTTTTTGATTCAGCACATATAGGATTAGGATTAATCTCTATGATCATTGCCTGTATTGGATTTTGGAGCAGTTTGGTATTTTATAATTCCTATTTACCAGAAATTGCTGCACCAGAAGACCAAGACCGTGTAAGTGCAAAAGGTTTTATGATGGGTTATATTGGCTCCGTTATTTTACAATTAATTTGCTTTGTCTTTGTATTAAAACCAGACTTATTTGGCATCACAGTGGGCAAAGCTTCTCAAATATCTTTTTTATTAGCAGGTGTTTGGTGGTTTGGTTTTGGACATTGGGCCATTACTAGATTACCTGATAGCCAAAAAAATTTAAAGACAGTCCAATCAGATAATTTTTTTGTTGGAGG
>Ga0214921_10002795_pt1 | contig 27699 bp, 26 predicted proteins | sample LL1505_MetaG_FD_177992 | JGI IMG/M metagenome (GOLD analysis project Ga0214921, IMG submission 177992) | Freshwater microbial communities from Lake Lanier, Atlanta, Georgia, United States - LL-1505 | ecosystem: Environmental > Aquatic > Freshwater > Lake | place: USA: Georgia | collected... | reverse complement strand
ACAATAAATATATAGTTACAAAGATAACAAAAAAAAGGATGCTTGTTTATACTTAGATTAATACTTAAATTTAAAGTTCCAATTCATTTATGACAAGGTTAACCCTACTTCTCTTTTTGTGCATCATTTCTGTCCATTTAAGTGCCCAAAACTTAACTGGAAGATGGCAAGGAAGTTTTATTGCCAACGGGGATGCCCTGATCAATAATTTCACCTATGAGCTGATCATTAAGGAAAATGCAAGTCATCAAATTACAGCACAAACAATTACCAAGAGAGCAGACCAATTTTATGCAAGTGCCTTTGCTAAAGGAACCCATAGTGTACGCACCCAATTAGTCCAAATTGATGAAACAAGTTTTGAACAGATTAAAATAGCCAATGAACTTGAAGCATGTTTGATGTCCAATTTTTTGACATATAAAAACATCAATGGTCATGAGATTTTAGAAGGTAGTTATATGTCTACTGTTATTGGTGGTCAAAGGAATTGTGGAAGTGGTAAAGTATTTTTAGAAAAAGTATCCAGCATACTAACTGTAAATAATCCTAAAGTAGATATAAAAAATACAGACACCCAAAAAAAGAAACAAATTGTCACACAAAAAACAATCACAAAAAACAATTCCACACTTTTAAAAAGTACAAATACACCTATTCCAATTCCAACCAATAAATTGATTCCCTCAGTTGACAAGAATAATTTAAAGACAGCTTCAAACACAATAGTAGAAGCAGATACCGACGAAGTGATTATTGAAAATGAAACTACCCCAACCTCAAATACCCCACAAAATTCAATCCGAAATCAACCCATCAATCTGCCTTGGGTTTTAGTGGGTAGAGAAAACAAATTGGTAAAAAAAATCATTACGAATAGTAAAACTGTTAGCATCGATTTATTTGATAATGGCACCATTGACAACGATACGATTATTGTTTTTGATAATAAAAAATTACTGGTTAACAAGAAAAGATTAAGCTATAAAGCCATCCACCTTGAATTTAATTTTACTGAAAATTTAAGGGAGCATGAAGTCATCATTGTAGCACATAATATGGGTACCGTACCTCCAAATACGGCGCTGCTTTTATTAAAAGATGGAAAGAATAGACAAGAATATTTCATTACTTCCACCAATAAAATCAATGCGAAATTATTGATTGTGTATGAGCCTCCCTTACCTGATTAGTTGACTTATTTTAATTCCTGTAAAACTTGAACTGCTGTATACATTTCATCCCTGCGACTTATATACGGATTACTCGATTTATTTTTTAATCCAATCCAATGACTTTCATCCTTATCAGAGAAAATATAGATGGTTTGCTTTTGATAGCCAATCGCAGCCAGAAAATCTATCCATTGTAAGCTCAACATCTGAACACCCATGATACGTTCTGCTGGGTTAGATTCCATCAATATTGCAGTCATTTCATATTGAATATTGATCAAACCTTGTATTGCCAAATTTTTGGTTGCAGTATCTAGGGATAAATTTTGTTGAATCAAGCTATCCGTAAGCTTGATCATATTTGTGCCATATAAAAGTAAATCCGTACTGTCCTGTTCTTGCAAATACGACATAACAGCAAAATATTGGTTCAATAATGGCTGTATCTGTTGATCTAAATTAGGGTCGTGTCTTTCACCACTAAACTTGGTCACAACTTTGTTCATTGATTCATTTTCCTCATTTCCACAAGCCATTATGAAACACATTAAAAGCGGTATTAACAATTTAGGCATACAGATTTTTTTCAAAAATATGCATAAATAGCCACCACATCTCTGTAACTTTGCGCACAGAATTGAAATAATATGTTAATAGGATTACAAAATGTAACTTTTGAGTTTGGAGCTAGAGCCATCGTAACGGATGCCACTTGGCATATCCAGCCGGGTGAAAGAATTGGATTAATAGGTTACAATGGAACTGGAAAATCAACCCTATTAAAGCTTTTAGTTGGACAATACACCCCTTCAAAAGGTACCGTAGAAAAAGGCCGTGATACCACCATAGGTTATTTACACCAAGATTTATTGAGTTTTGATACAAGTGAAACCATCACCGAAGTTGCTTTAGGTGCCTTTGAAAGAGTTCGTGCATTAGAGAAAGAAATTGAGGCACTTGGTATCGCTTTAGAAGCCAACCCCGAAGACAATGATATTTTGATCAAGTACACCGATGCTTTACATGAATTGGATGTATTGGATGGTTATAATATTGAACATAAAGCCGAAGAAGTATTGCATGGTTTAGGTTTTACCACCAAAGATTTAACTCGTCCCTACAAAGAATTTAGTGGAGGTTGGAGAATGCGTGTGTTGTTGGCTAAAATGATTCTACAAGCACCCGATGTACTCTTGCTAGATGAACCTACCAACCACTTAGACTTGCCAAGTATTGAATGGTTAGAAAAATATTTATTGCATTATAAAGGCAGTGTGGTGATTGTAAGTCATGATAAATACTTCTTAAATAAAATGGTGAATAAAATTGTTGAAGTTTACCAACAACAACTTAATTTTTACACTGGCGATTATGCCTATTATGAAGTAGAAAAATTACAACGTATAGAGATACAACAAAGGGCTTTCGAAAATCAACAAGACTATATCAGACAGCAAGAACGTTTTATTGAACGTTTTAAAGCCAAAGCATCTAAAGCTGCACAAGCTCAATCTATTCAAAAAAGATTAGACCGTCTAGATGTGATTGAGGACGTACAAATTGAAAGACCCAATATCAGAATCAATTTTGCAATAGATAAAACACCAGGTAAAGTCTTAGTAGACTTAAAAGGTATCAGTAAATCCTACCCTGCTCAAAGCATTTTAGAAAATGCATTTGCAGAGATAGAAAGAGGCGATAAGATTGCTTTGATTGGTGCCAATGGTAAAGGGAAGTCTACACTATTAAGGATTGTAGCGGGTATGGAGAGTTATGAAGGAGAAAGAGTTTGGGGCCATAACGTAGATGAAAGTTTTTATGCACAACATCAATTAGAATCTTTAAACCTGAATAATACTATTTTACAAGAAGTACAGGAATGTGGCACTAAAAAAACAGATCTAGAACTTCGTGCATTATTGGGTTGTTTCTTATTTGGTGGAGATGAAATAGACAAAAAAATCAAAGTGTTGAGCGGAGGAGAAAAAGCGAGAGTTGCATTGGCTAAAACCATTATTAGCAAAGCTAATTTTTTAATGCTGGATGAGCCTACCAATCACTTAGATATGGCCACTGTGGAACTATTGGCAGAAGCATTGACAAAATACGATGGTTCAATTATTTTGGTAAGTCATGATCGTTATTTTATTTCAAAAACAGCAAATAAGATTTGGGAAATAGAAGATGAAAAAATTATTGAATTCAAAGGAGATTATACAGAATGGGTTGCTTGGAAAGAAAGAATGGCAAAGCAAAAAGCACAATTAGCAGAACCTGTTAAAAATATAGGATCGAAGGATTCAAATAAACAAGGCAAACAAGAAGCTACAGTCGTTACAGAAGTGAAATCTCAAGCTATTAACAAGGATTTACAAAAGCAGATTCAAAAATTACAAAAAGTCATTGCACAAATTGAACATAATATAGAAACCTTACATACAGAAAAAGCAGCAATAGAATTAGAAATGGCCAACCCCGATATTTACTCTGATCCTGCCAAAATGCATGTTATAGAAAAAAGCTACCAAGATAAAAATGCATTAATTAGGTCTATGAACAAGGAATATGAGATTGCTTTCAACGATTTATTGATATTAGAAAGCAAATAAAAAGGCTTAAATTTATTTTAATCTAAATTGAATATGGAAATTTTAATGGTTCGACCTTTTCAATTTTATTTTAATCAACAAACGGCAGCAAATAATTTTTTTCAATCAAATATTAATATTGAAAATTCCAATGAATTAGCCATTGCTGAATTTGATGCTATGGTGGAGCAGTTGCGCACACATAAAATTAAAGTACAGGTAGTACAAGACACAAAAGACCCGTCCACCCCCGATTCTATTTTTCCCAATAATTGGTTTTCCACGCATGCTGGCGGAACCCTATGTTTGTATCCCATGTATGCAGAAAATAGAAGAGCTGAAAGAAAATTAAGCGTTATTGATTTTTTACAAAAGAATTATAAAATTGAAAATTTACTTGATTTAACCGATTTAGAAAAAGAAGGAAAATTCATAGAAGGTACTGGCAGTATGGTACTCGATCACCAAAATAAAATCTCCTATGGTTGTTTATCTGAGAGATTAGATAAAGAGGCATTCACCTACTGGTGTAATAAAATGCAATTCAAACCTATAAGCTTTAAAGCATTGGATCATAAAGCTCAATCCATATATCATACTAATGTGATGATGTGTATGGGCAATCAATTTGTAGTGATTTGTTTAGAAAGTATACCTGATGAACAAGAAAAGCAAATTGTGCTTGAAAGTTTTTTACAAACCAACAAAGAAGTCATTACAATTAGTCAGGATCAATTAAATCATTTTGCAGGCAATATGTTACAAGTATTTGATGTGGACGAAAAACCGCATTTAATCCTATCTAATCAAGCCTATAAAACACTCAATGTAGCACAGCTAAAAAGCTTAGAAAAATACAACCCGCTTCTTCCCATCTCTATCCCCACTATTGAAGCACTAGGGGGTGGCAGCACAAGATGTATGATGGCTGAAATCTATTTAAGACCTGCCTAATATTGAATTAGACTCCATATTAGTCTGATTGAACACACTTTAGAAGGTTTTTACCCTTTATTAATAACAGACGTTAGTATGACAAAACTGTTTATAAATTGAATGGAAAATTGCTTTCAATTGTTTAATTTTGGGGCTCCGTTCTTTTGGTAACCAATTGATTTATAATTGTAAATCAATCCATTAAATGACAAATTGAATCAACATGTCTACTAAAAAAGTACATAAAATTGCTGTTTTAACATCTGGCGGTGACGCCCCCGGAATGAACGCCGCTATCAGAGCAGTCGTTAGAACAGGATTATACCATGGTTTAGACGTATTTGGAGTAACTAGAGGATACAATGGAATGATTGAGGATGATATTTTTCAAATGAATTCAAAGTCGGTAGCCAATATTATTCAAAGAGGTGGAACAATTTTAAAAACAGCAAGAAGTAAAGATTTTTTTGAAGCAGAAGGACGAAAGATTGCTTACGATAATCTTAAAAAAAGAGGCATTGACGGTATTGTAGTTATTGGTGGAGACGGAAGCTTCAAAGGCGCACAAAAATTTAGTAATGAATTCGATATTCCTTGTATTGGAATACCAGGTACCATAGATAAAGACATTGCAGGGAGTGATTTTACCATTGGTTTTGATACTGCTGTCAATACAGCTGTAGAAGCAATTGATAAAATTAGAGACACTGCAGATGCACATGATCGTTTATTTGTAGTTGAAGTGATGGGACGTGACGCTGGGTATATTGCTTTACATAGTGGTATTGCAACAGGTGCCGAAAATATTTTGATTCCAGAATCAAAAACAGATATGGAAGCTTTGGTTGCTAATTTGACAGAAAAAGAAAAGAGAAGAAAATTAGTCAACCTTATTGTAGTTGCCGAGGGAGATGAATTTGGAGGCGGAAATCAAGTGGGCGACTATTTAAAAGCAAAACTACCTAATGCAGATATTCGTGTTTGTATTTTAGGACATATACAAAGAGGAGGCGCCCCAACCTGTTTAGACCGTTTGATAGCAAGCAGAATGGGTTACCATGCTGTTGAATGTTTATTGAATGGCAAACATAATGTCATGGTGGGTATCGAGGATAATAAAATGAAATACACCCCATTAGACAACGCCGTAAAAGCAAAACAAAAAATTTCAGAAGAGTGGCTTAAGATTGTAAAAATCCTAGCTAGTTAATTTAAACAAGCAAACAAACAACCCCAATAATTACAATGAGCGCATCTACTTACAAACAAAAACACCATAAAACTAAAATCGTTGCAACAGTTGGTCCAGCTTGCGAAACCTATGACCAATTAAAGAATTTAGTCATTGCAGGTGTGAATGTTTTTAGATTAAATTTTTCACATGGAAGTCATGAAGACAAAAAGAAAATCATTGACTATATTAGAGACATCAATAAAGCATTAAATTGTTCAGTAGCCATTTTAGGAGACTTACAAGGTCCTAAACTAAGAGTAGGTGAAATTGAAAATAACCGTTTAGAAGTTAAAGAAGGCGATATCTTAACATTCACTAACACAAAATGTGTTGGAAACTTAGAAAAAATATATGTCTCCTACCCTAACCTTGCAGGTGATGTAGTTGTGGGAAATACAATCATGATTGATGATGGAAAGATCGAAGTAATGGTGCACAGTGTAGAAGCGAATGGAGACGTAAAAGTGAAAGTGACACTAGGTGGTATTATTTCTTCTAAAAAAGGGATCAATTTACCTGATACAAAAATTTCTTTACCCGCATTAACTGAAAAAGATTTAGAAGATGCTGCATTCATTATTAAAGAAGAGCTTGACTGGGTTGCATTAAGTTTTGTCAAGCGTGTTGTTGATATCGAAATGTTAAGAGCGATTTTAAATGAGCATAAGAGCAATGCTAAAATTATTGCTAAAATAGAAATGCCAGAGGCTTTAACGAATATCCGAGATATCATTATTGCAAGTGATGCGATTATGATTGCACGTGGAGATTTAGGTGTGGAATTACCAGTTGAAAAAATTCCATTAATCCAAAAAGAATTGATCAGAAAATGTATTCATAGAGCGAAGCCTGTGATTGTGGCAACACAAATGATGGAATCCATGATTGACAGAGTAAAACCAAACCGTTCAGAAATCACAGACGTTGCCAATGCAGTAATTGAAGGTGCTGATGCGGTGATGTTGAGTGGGGAGACTGCGACTGGTCAATTCCCAGTATTGGTAATTGAGACCATGCGTAAGATCATCACTGAAGTAGAAGAAAATGGATACAAATACAATCGTTCAGAAGACTTAAAGCCACAGCCACACTCTCCTTCCTTCTTAAGTGATGCCGTTTGTTATAACGCTTCTAAATTATCAGAAGATAGTAACGCGCATGCTTTAGTCGGCATGACACAAAGCGGTTACACTGCATTTATGTTAAGTAGTTTCCGTCCTCAATCACCCTTATTTATCTTCACAAAGCAAAAAAGTTTAGTGAATCAATTATCATTAAGCTGGGGTGTTAAAGCTTTTTACTATGATAAAGAGGAAAGCCTAGATGAGATCATAAAAGATCAAATCCAAGTATTGAAAGCGCAAGGTTTTGTTAATACTGGGGATGTGGTAGTCAATACAGGCAGTACCCCTATTCAATTACATTTACCAACTAATATGATTAAAATCAACAAAGTTGATTAAAATTTAGGCCTCATTATTGAGGCCTTTTTTATAACTTTAACATTCAAATTTACAATTCATCATTATGCTTGAATCATTTGAGAAAATTCCAGTCAAAATTTACAAAGATGTCGCATCTGGATCCAACGCAGTTGCTGCTCAAATTGCACAGTTAATTAAAGATAAACAGGCTAAAGGTTTACCATGTATTTTAGGGATGGCTACAGGTGTAACTCCTATTTTATTGTATAAAGAATTAGTAAGATTGCATAAGGAAGAAGGGTTGAGTTTCAAAAATGTGATCACAGTGAATTTAGATGAATACTACCCTATTCCACGAGATGCTTATCAAAGTTATTGGAGTTTTATGCATCGTCATTTATTCAACCATGTAGATATTGATACAAAAAATATTCACATACCAAGTTCAGAATGGAGTGAAGAGGAATTAAAAGAAAAATGTGTTGCCTACGATCAAACCATCGAAAAATTGGGCGGTATAGATTTGCAAATTTTAGGAATTGGTAAAAATGGACATATTGGTTTTAATGAACCAGGCTCTAGTTTCCACTCTAAAACCAGAGTCATCCATTTGGATCAATTAACTAGAATGGCTAATGTTTATGAATGGCATGATTTAAACAAAGTGCCTAAGTTAGCGATCACAGTTGGTATTAGTAGTATCATGAAAGCAAAAAAAATTGTACTACTTGCATGGAGCAATAAAGCAGATATTGTTGCCAAAGCTGTTGAAGGAGCAATCACAGAACAAATCCCTGCTAGTGTTCTACAAAATCATGATGATTGTACTTTTGTAATTGACGAATTGGCTGCAACAGAACTTACCCGACATAAAGCACCTTGGTTAACTGGAGCGAATGATTGGACACCACAAATGATTAAAAAAGCAGTGATTGATTTAGCATTGAAATTAAATAAAACTGTTTTAAGCTTGACCTCTAATGATTATAAAGAGAATAGCTTATCGGACTTATTGGTACTAAAAGAATCGGTGTACGATATTAATTTGCAAGTTTTTTATATGTTACGTGATTCCATCACTGGATGGCCTGGCGGAAAACCAAATGCAGTAATTCCAGCACACCCTGAACGTAGTGAACCACATAGTAAAAAAGTATTAATCTTCTCTCCACATCCAGACGATGACATTATCAGTATGGGTGGTACATTCATGCGTTTACACGATCAAGGACATGATGTGCATGTGGCTTACCAAACCAGTGGCAACATTGCTGTTACAGATGAATTTGTAACTCGGTTTTTAGATTTTGCTGTAGGATTCGAAGACCTATTTGGAATTGATAATAAAAAGAGCCAAGAGATTCTTAGCAATGCAAGGGCATTTTTAGCAAACAAAGCAACCAATCATTTAGATACAGCAGAAATCAGGGCCATCAAAGGTTTAATAAGAAGATGTGAGGCTAAAGCAACATGTAGGTATGTTGGTATTTCGGAAAACAATTATCATTTTATGGATCTACCTTTTTATGAAACGGGTATGATTGATAAAAAACCTTTGAGCGAAACGGATATTGAAATTACAATGGCACTATTGCGTAAAATTAAGCCACACCAAGTTTTTTGTGCTGGTGATTTAGCAGATCCTCATGGTACACACAAAGTTTGTTTAGAAGTGGTTTTTGAAAGTATGCGTCGATTAAAAGCCGCTGGTGATAGTTGGGTAAAGGATTGTTGGGTTTGGTTGTATAAAGGCGCTTGGCAAGAATGGGATATTTCTGAAATTGAAATGGCTGTTCCTATGAGCCCTGACCAAGTGATGAAAAAACGCTTTGGCATATTCATCCACCAATCTCAAAAAGACAGTGTTCCTTTCCAAGGAACTGATTCAAGAGAGTTCTGGCAAAGAGCTGAGATTCGCAACGCCAACACGGCTAATTTGTATGCGAACCTTGGTTTAACTAAGTACGCAGCAATGGAAGCATTTGTCCGCTGGCACTATTAATTGCTGGTTTTAGAAGTATTATTTACCCTTTTCCTTTGGTAAAATGGTATTTTGAGGTATATTTGCACCCCTTATTGATCTGGGTTAGTAAGTGGAATGGCCCCGTAGCTCAACTGAATAGAGTATTTGACTACGGATCAAAAGGTTTCAGGTTTGAATCCTGACGGGGTCACAAAGCCCACGCGAACAGCGTGGGCTTTTTTGTTTTGAGCAGACGTCAAGAGCTCGCTCTTGTAAGGATGCGAAAAGCAAAAAAGCCAAGCAGCAGGAACTGCTGCGCAGGGCTTTGAGTAAGACCAATGCGAAAAAGATGTTGCGAAGCAACCATCCAAAAAACAGCCAATCCAAGTAAAAACACCTCCCTGCATTTCAAATTATTTATTACATTTGTAAAGTAATTACATTGTAATAACAATATTATGAAAGCAAAAATCATCAAAATAGGCAATTCAAGGGGCATTCGACTACCCAATGAAATAATTAAGGAATATAAACTTGACGAAGAAGTCACATTAGAACTTCGTGAGGACTGTATTGTTATTAAACCTGTCGAGGTAGATCCAAGAGCAGGATGGGAAGAAATTTATAAAAAAATGGATCATACCCTTACTCAAGAAGATAAGGATTGGATGGCATTTGAAAATGAATTTGATGAGGAGGATTGGACATGGTAGTTTTAAAGAACGAAGTTTGGATGACCACACTAGAGCCAACACTAGGTAGTGAAATTAATAAAACAAGGCCTTGCATTATTGTTTCACCAGATGTGTCAAATAAGCATAAAAAAAGTGTGGTGATTATACCACTTACTTCTAAATTAAAAGATTTTCCTTCGAGGGTCAACTGTACATTTCAAAATAAGCAAGGGCAAATTGTAATAGACCAAATAAGAACAGTGGATAAAATTAGACTTGTTAAAAAGCTTGGTAACATTGACGATGCGACAAGTAAAAAAATATATGAAATGATTAAAATTTATTTTAAATAAAATGAAACTCTCCATTTTCTCCGTTGGCAAAGCCAACGAGTCCTATATTAAAGAAGGCGTGGAACAATTCACAAAAAGAATTGGGCATTACTATCCTATCGACTGGCAATTAATCACACCATCTAAACTAACCGAGCCGGCACAAATTAAAAAAGCAGAAGCGGCAAGTATATTAAAGGCAACGGCACCAACTGATGTATTAATTTTATTAGACGAAAAAGGTAAGATGTTGAGCTCCCCTGGCCTAGCCAATTTAATCCAGCAAAAAGCCAACCAAAGTGCACAGAAAATCATTTTCTTAATAGGTGGTGCTTATGGTGTAGATGAAACCATACAGCAAAGAGCCAACTTCACCTGGAGCATTTCTGAACTCGTCTTTCCACATATGTTGGTTCGATTGATGCTTGCAGAACAAATCTACCGCGCTTGTAGTATCTTAGCCAACGAAAAATACCACCACGAATAATGAGCATTACTTTATACATCACCGTAGTCACTGTCATTGTATCTGTCTTAGCATTTTACAATGCCGAACTCATGGATAAATTAATTTTTCACCCCTATTCCGTGGGTAGAGACAATGAATGGTATCGTTTTATTAGTTGTGGATTTATCCACGCAGATTTTATGCACCTTGCATTTAATATGTTCTCCTTCTATATGTTTGGAGATTATGTAGAGCAATACTTTAACATGCTATTTGGACAAAATGGTAAGTTACTTTATTTATTTTTATACTTATCATCCTTAGCTGTTTGTTTAATCCCAACTTATCTTCAACAAAAAGACCGTTATAATTACAATAGCTTGGGCGCATCTGGTGCAGTGTCTGCGATTGTATTTGCAGGTATCTTTTTAATGCCCACTATCCAAATTGGCTTTTTCATTATACCGCCAATCATTCCTGGTTTTATTTTTGGGCCAATCTACCTAGGTATTACAGCTTATTTAGCAAAGCAAGGACAAGGAGGCATCAATCATAGTGCGCATCTTTGGGGATCCCTTTATGGTGTTGTATTCTTGATTGTAGCAGCTTACTTTATTGCACAGTTTAATGTGGTCGCAAGCTTTGTAGAGCAGATTAGGATTTACTTAGGAATGTAATTTTTAATACAAGCTTGGTATTGGGTGTAATTTTAAAGCGCTCGTCAATTCTTTGGCCTACTACCCATGCAATTTTACTGTCTGAACAAAGCACGGTGGTCATCGCCTTGATGGCTGGACTTAATTTTAGGCTACCTAAAAAATGATTCAGTTTCTTTTTTTTACGGAGACCTAATGGATAAAAATAATCTGTCGCAACCCATGACCTGTTTAACAAAGGCCAATTTAATTGATCTGCATCTAAATACGCCATGGTCGCACTTGTATCTAATTTAAGTTGCTCCCTATTTTCTATCCATTCTAATTGAAATTTTCCAAATAAAGTATCTAATACCTTCTGGTCTTTTGAAATAGTATCATATACTTTGTCTTCTTGATTAGACACAATTTGAATAGAATCATCCCACTTAATCAAACGATGGGATGCAGAAGCAATATAAGCACCCTTTGCTGCTCCTGCAATTTTATGAATCTCTTTTAATTGGGTGGCTTTGAATCCATATGCCTTTACCAATCCCCAAATATAAGTTGCATTGCCTTTCAATTGATTCCAAGTAGATAGTTTAATTGTTGGTATCCCTTTAGGAAAACTAATATGCTTTTTCCAAAAAGATGTCACAGTTCTATCTACAATATCTTCTGCTTCTTTTAACCTGGAAATAGTATCCAATATTTGTTGATTGACATTGGGATAAATTATTTCCATTTGTGGAATCAATTGATTACGTATTAAATTTCTGGTGTAATCATTTTTTAAATTAGAACTATCTTCTACATAGTCTAGTCCATTTAATTTTGCAAAGTCTTTGATGCTTGCTTTACTAAATGGTAATAGCGGTCTAATTAAATCGATATGATCTGTGGCGAGTGGATTTTGTTGATGTGATCTCATAGCTGGAATACCAGTCAATCCATGTAATCCTGTGCCTCTAAAAAACTGCATCAATACGGTCTCAACTTGATCGTCTGCATGATGTGCTGTAAGTAACATAATATTAGCATTGGTTTGATGACCCATATCCTTAATCAAAGTTTCAAACCAAGCATACCTAATTTCTCTTGCTGCTTGCTGGATGCCCATTTTGTATTGTTCCGCAAAAGCCAATGTATCAAATCGTTTTGTTAAAAATGTCATGCCCATTTTTGTTGCAAATGCTTGAACAAAACTTTCGTCTCGATTGCTTTCTTCCCCTCTTAATTGAAAATTAGCATGCGCAATAGAACATTTGGCACCCATTTGTTGCATCAAAGCTGTAAGCACAATACTATCTACCCCACCACTCACTGCAATAATAAAATGCGTATTGTAGAAAGTGATACCTGGAAAAGTATTTGCCCAATGGCTTTTAAATTGTTCCAAGTTCAATAACATCATGACAGTTTGAATTATTTCTTTTGTTCCTTAGCCCAAGTGTCTTTAAGGGTCACTGTTCTATTGAACACCAATTTATCTTTGGTGCTACTCGTATCCTGATAAAAATAGCCCTTTCTTAAAAATTGGAAACGTGCTTCTAATGGATCATTCAATAATGCAGGTTCTCCCCATGCTGTTGTTACGGTATGCAATGAATGTGGATTGATATAGGACTTAAAATCACCTTCTGCATTACTTGGATCTTCCACATTGAATAATCGATCATACTCATTTAATTCAACCGGAATCGCATGCTTTGCACTTACCCAATGTAATGTGCCTTTCACATGAATACCCGATGTATCTGAACCCGATTTAGAATTAGGGAAATATTTAGCATACACGGTTGTTACTTTACCAGTTGCATCTTTATCAAAACTTTCGCATTCAATAATATAAGCACTCTTTAATCTTACAGACAATCCAGGGCCTAATCTAAAATATTTCTTAGTTGGGACCTCCATAAAATCATCCGATTGTATCCATAATTCTTTACTAAATGGAACTGGTCTTGTACCTCCATTAGGATCTTCTGGATTGTTTTCAGAAACTAATATTTCTTCGGATTGCTCATAGTTGGTAATGACTAATTTAATTGGATCAGTTACTACCATTCTTCTTTGTGCAATTTTATTTAAATGCTCGCGAACACAAAACTCGAGTAAACTAAAGTCAATGATATTTTCTCTTTTAGCAATACCAATACGATCACAAAAATCACGGATACTTTCTGCAGTATAGCCTCTTCTGCGCATACCACTGATGGTAGGCATTCTAGGATCATCCCAACTTTGCACATGGCCTTCTTGAACCAACTGTAATAATTTACGCTTACTCATGACTGTATACGTCATGTTCAAACGAGCAAACTCATATTGATGTGAAGGGAAGATACCTAATTGCTCGATACACCAATCATATAAAGCCCTGTGCGGTATAAATTCAAGTGTGCAAATTGAATGGGTGATATTTTCAATAGAATCACTTTGTCCATGCGCAAAATCATACATTGGATAAATACACCATTTGTCTCCTGTGCGGTGGTGATGTGCTTTTTTTATGCGATACAACAAAGGATCACGCATATGCATATTTGGACTTGCTAAATCAATTTTAGCACGCAAAACTTTTTCGCCATCATTGTACTTACCTGCTTTCATTTCGGCAAACAAGGTTAAGTTCTCTTGGATGCTTCTTTCTCTAAATGCATTTCCTGTTCCTGGTTGTGTTGGTGTTCCTTTTTGTTGTGCAATCTCTTCGGCAGTGCTATCATCCACATAGGCCAATCCTTTTTCAATTAATTGTACAGCAAAAGCATACAATTGATCAAAATAATCGGAGGCATAACATTCTTTAATCCAATTAAAACCTAACCATTTTAAATCGGCCTTAATACTATCTACATATTCAGTATCTTCTGTCACTGGATTGGTATCATCAAATCTTAAATTCGTAGCACCACCAAAAGTTTCAGCAAGCCCAAAATTTAAACAAATACTTTTTGCATGACCAATATGTAAATAACCATTTGGTTCTGGAGGGAATCTAGTCAATATACTTTTATGTTTCCCGGTTGCTAGGTCTTGGGAAATAATTTCTTCAATAAAATTTAAACTTTTTTCGTCGCTCATAGGATATTATCTATTCGGGTAAAGGTACAAAAACCTACCCCAAAAACCTATCGCATTTTAGTATTGTAAATTATCCCTTAGTTCCGTATACTTTTTGTACTTCTAACACCAATTTTTCAATCTCTTGGTCATCCCCGTTAGGACTATAGGGTTGCTTTAAACTACTTCCAAAGACAAAGGCAACAGTTTGCCATAAACCAGCATTCAATCCACCTTTATATTCCTTGATTAACTGGTAACAATTATTGCCTGTTTCACGATTGATTAATTTCATGAGGACTTTGCCTTGATAAACAGATAAACTTGTCACTTTATCAGCAAATTCTCTCTTCAATTCTTTTTCTCTAAGCTTAATAATCTGCTTTCTTAATTTTTCATCCTGTACACCTGCCAATTCTGCATTCACCGATTGAATCACTTTACTAGCTGATCTTGCATATGGATAAGTCACATATACCGCATTGCGCAATCTTGTCCAATTTTTCCAATAGTTTTTTAACGCGTTGGTTTGAACCGCAGACACCATGACTGTAGGTAACCAAGATTGAGGAATCGTGTCTCCCTCTGGTGTAATATATGCTTCTACCCTTACTGTATCATACTGACTCGTCTGCGCAAAAAGCTGCTTTGGCAAGCTGATTGTGGTTACAAATAGTAGTATACAAAAGATGGTTCTCATATGCATTGATACACTAATATACAAAAAGTAACCCTATTTCTTAAATCGATAATAGGCCCCCATCATAAATCCAATGGTCGTCACGATCACCCCCAACCATAATAAATTGATCCAAGGGAATTCATACACTTTTAAAGTAATGAGGTTCGTTAAAGCAGTTGACTCTTTCACCCCTATTTCTAAAATACCTTTTTCTTGATCAATCACTTTATTAAAACTCAATACTAAATTCTGTGCCTTCACTGTATCCACTTTAGAAGTCAGGTTCAACCCTTCTAGTAAGATACCAGGTTCTGCGACATATTTTAAACCCTCTTTTGAAACCACATTCAATTGTAATCTCAATTCATTCACCCCAGCTGGTCTATCACCTGGAGGATTTACATTTACTTTTTCTAGTTTAATATAGCCATTGCTATAAAATATGGAATCACCAACAGTAATATTAATTGGCTTGAAGCTTGTAGTATCCTCCTCTGTATGGTCTTGGAAAGAGGTCACGTACACAAAGATATCTTTGTGTAAATAATGTTTAGAAGATGGATTAGCTGAAAAACCCTCCATCCCTTTATTATTTTTTAATACATCAGGATATAAATTAAATGTCTCTCCTGTTTTCTTTTCCTTAAATTTCAATTCAAAATATCTTTTCCCAATCGCATCAAATGTATCTCTTTCATAAGTCACATTATACTTGCCCATATCCGTTTCGATGGTTTCGAATAAAGTCAGGTTTTCTCTTGGGTCACCAACTGGACTATTCTTTTGGGTGGAGTCCACTCTCAAAGGACTTATTCCTGTTGTATTATAGCTCAAAGTGGTTTTATTTGCAGAAGATATAAATATACCTGTCAAGACTAATCCAAATCCAATATGTCCAATGGATGAGCTCGCTGATTTTAATTTTCCTTTTAGGACCACAGACCAATAAGAGATATTTCCAACGATCGCAAAAACAGAAGTCACAATAGCAATGTAAATAGCGCCTAAGAATCCAGCACCTTTATCACCATAGGCAACACCTACAAAAACAAAAATAACAATGCTAATAAGGATAGTGATAATTAATGGCCAGATCATTTGTTTTTTGAAATAAGCCAAAGGAGTTGTTTTGTATTTCAAGAACTGACCTATTGCTGTCAAAGTACCAATAATGATGGCTACAAAAATTTGTACTTGATTGTGCGCAAACTCTGGATCTTCTGGTGGTGCAATTTTAGTGTCAAATATTTTATTGAATACTGGTGTCGAAGTTTTAAGGATAATTACAACTGCAGAAAGTACTAATACCAATGATCCAATCAACATCCAAAATTCTCTACTATCAATTGCATCCTCCTTCACAGGTTCCAGCATTTGTTTGTAACGCACAAAATATAAAACAAAGAATGGAATGACAAAGATGAATAAGAAGAATAGCAATTGTCCATTCATGCCTAAATCGGTGAAAGCATGTACGGAAGTGTCTCCCAAAATACCACTTCTTGTTAAGAAAGTTGAATACACAATTAATAAGAAACTAATACCAAGGAATAAATAAGTGGCTTTTAAACTAGCACCAGTTCTCTTGTATATCATGGCCGTATGAATGCCCGCAACCAAAGTCAACCATGGTACTAAAGAGGCATTCTCTACAGGATCCCATGCCCAATAACCACCAAAGGTCAAACTCTCATAAGCCCAGGCAGCCCCCATCATAATACCTAAGCCCAATATTCCAGCAGAAAAATTGGCCCAAGGCAAAGCAGGTTTAACCCAGTGATGTTCTTTCTTTAATAAACCAGCAACAGCATATGCAAATGGAACAATGGTACTAGCAAATCCTAAAAATAAAATAGGCGGATGAATGACCATCCAATAATTCTGTAATAAAGTATTTAGTCCTGTACCATCTTTTAATAGTTGCACATAATCTGGTCTGGATAAAATTGGCCAATTCATTTCATGTCTCAATAATATAAATGGACTAGAACCAATTTTCACATCAAACACGTACAAGCCAATCACCATGGAGGCAAGCATCAACTGCGCAAAACTTATGACCATCATCACACCAGCTTCATGTGCTTTGGCGCTTTTAATCAAAATCAAACCCAAGACTGCATGCCAGAAACTCCATAATAAAAAACTACCTTCCTGTCCTTCCCAAAAACAACTCAATAAATATTCAAATGGTAAATTTTTATCGCTATGCGTATAAGCATACTTATATTCAAACAAATGATTGTAGATCACATAAAATAAAACCACAAAACTTCCAACCACTGTCAATGCCTCTATCAAAAAAGCGGTTCTTGCTAATTTTTTCCAACTTGCTTCCACCACCAGCTCTTTTGCATAAAATGCTTTTGCAAATGAAAATGTCGCAATTAGAGAAGCAACAAAAGATAAGATGGATAAAAAATAACCTATTTGACCAGGTAACAAATGTTCCCCAATAAACTGAGTTGACTGCATGTTGTAATTTTGATTAGTTGGTAATGGTTACCGGTTGCTCTTTCATTGCATCTGGATTGTCCTTGTATTTAGAAGGGCATTTCATCACTATTGAGCTACACTCAAATGCATCCCCCTGAACACGTCCTTTCAATACCAAACGTTCAGACTTTTCCATATCTGTGGGCATGGTATTTCGATAAACCACTGCAATTTTTCCGCCCAAGCTATCTTCTACATTAAATTTTAACAAATTAGGATCTTTTACTGGATCGTATTGAACAGGCACAGATTTATCCATTTTTACGATCAAATTCACATATTTCCCTTCTTTTTGCTTTGCAGAGGCAACTGTTTCATAGCTACTTAAATCGCCTGTATAGCTTATTAACACTACAATTGCTGCAGCAATTAAGACCAATAAAATAAGATGTGTTTTCTTCATACCGCAAAGTTAACTAAATGGCCTTAAATTGCATCAAATTTTACGCATCTCATAAACTATAATTATGCGCCTTTTTGACTATATCATTGTATGCAAAAGTCCGGATTTTAAGAACGTAGACCGTGTCAGTCAATTGATGCTTCTGATCACTTTAATGGCGCTTTCTTATGCCCTTTATGCTGGCTTATATCCAAGTCCTGGCTTATTAATTGCCATCATGACTTCGGTGGCAAGTTGGTGGATTTTTTGCGTTTACCAGAAGATAAAGGGAGGCGTCCCTTATTACCGTTTAGGATTGGTATTTGCTTCTTGGGGATGGTTTTTACTACCCAACGCTTTATTGATAGCTGGTGTGTTCCTGATTGCAGCGCTTTTTGAACGTCAAGTGAAATTTCCATATGAATTAGCAGTAGACCCTGCAGGTGTCTTAGTGAACACCTTTCCCAAAAAATTGTACCCATGGGCAGAAATCAATAATATGCTGATTAAAGACGATTATATTACAATCGATTTCAAGAACAATAAATTGATCCAAAAACAAATCAACGAGCCTGTGACTGAAACAATCAAAAACGAATTCAATGCTTTTTGCGCTGAGCATCTAGCTAAAACCAAATAATTATGGCATTAACTGAGTCCCCTTATTTATTGTATTCTGACGGAGAAGGTAACATTTTTGAAGATGAAACCTTGTATGTGGTCGGCAGAGCTGGATGGGACGCCTATCCAATTCCAGAGGAAGACTGGATACCCTTACCCGAAGGTGGAAGCTTATATGAATTACCAGGCAGAAGAGGCATTGGTATTGATGTTGAAACTGGTGAAATGCGTTTATGTGAAAAAGGATGGGCTGTTGCAGCTTTCATCCCTCCTGCGCATACTGGATTGTATATTGCAGCGTACGAGTCTTTACCAGAAGCCCCATTGTTACCTTTATTTTGTTATACCGCTGTGGGTTGGTTAGATGGTTTGAATTATGTTCCAGCAGTAAGAATTGAAGAAGATATTCGCCAAGATTGTGAAGGCTATGATCAAGAAAGAATTGATGATGGTGCAGCACATTTATTAAAAACATATGAGAAGAATAGATTGGTACAACACCTGATGCAAAACTGTTGTATGACCTATCATTGTCCAGCTGCAAGAAATTTTGCGATGGGAAGATGGGAATGCCCCATCCCTATTTCACCCGCTTGTAATGCGAATTGTATTGGCTGTATTTCTTTCCAACCAATTGAAGAAGAAATTGTTTCTAACCAAGAGCGTTTATCTTTTAAACCTACTGCTGCCGAAGTGGTCGAATATACAGTTCCACATTTAATGTCGGCACCATATCCAATTGTAAGTTTTGGTCAAGGATGCGAGGGCGAACCTTTGTTAATGTGGGAGACCATCAAAGAAGCGATCATTGAAATCAGAAAACATACAGACAAGGGCAGTATCAATATCAATTCAAATGGCTCTAATCCTGTTGCAGTAGCTGCCCTAGCTGCCGTTGGTTTGGATAGCTTAAGAGTGAGTACGAATTCTGCTAGACCTGAAATTTACAATGCTTACTATCGTCCAAATAATTACACCTTCCAAGATATCGTTGAAAGTTTAAAAGTCATGTCTGCCGCGGGCAAGTGGACAAGTATCAATTATTTTGTTTTCCCTGGCATGACAGATACGGTTGCAGAATACGAAGCACTTAGACAATTGATCAAAGACACTGGATTAAAAATGATTCAGTGGCGTAATTTCAATATCGATCCAGATTGGTACCTAGGAAAAATTGGTGTGACTGAACCAGGTGAGATCATGGGCGTAAAACAAATGATGGAATTAATTAGAGAAGAATTTCCTGATTTAAAATTTGGCTATTTTAATCCTCCCATAGAACGAATCAAAGGAGATTATATGACTGAATTTGCACATCATTAATATGGATCAATTTTGAAAAGACATTACAACAAAGAAGTTCAAATAGGTACCATACTTGCTATCATTGCATGTATTATATGGTCAGGAAATTTTATCGTTTCTAGGTATTCAATACAATTGACTGGCCCCATCAGTCTTGCATTTTTTAGATGGTCTATTGCGACCATTACCATGCTTCCATTTGCGATCAATAATTTCAAAAAAGAAAAGCAATTGTTCAAGAAAAATTTTAGTTACTTTTTTTGGATGGCACTGGTAGGTATCTCTTTATACAATACGATGATTTACCAAGCTGGGCATTATACCACTGCCATCAATATGGCGCTGTTTGGATCAACCATTCATCCAATTGTTGCAACATTACTTGCCGCATGGATAGTGCAAGAAAAATTAAATTGGAAAAGTATCGCGGGGATTATCTTAGGTATTATGGGCATCTTAGTTTTATTAAGTAAAGGTGATCTAAATACTTTGCTCCATTTTAAAATTGCGACAGGTGATTTATGGATGATTGGTGCTGGTGTATGTTTTGGAACTTATAATGTATTTGTTCGAAAAAAACCAATTGGCATTTCAAACAATAGTTTTTTACTTGTACTTTTTGCAATTGGTACTATTTTATTATGCCCATTTGCAATTTATGAAATGAATTATATCCAACCTGTTCATTTTAACAGGCAACTTTTATTGATTGTCTTATATTTAGGAATAGGTAATTCCACAATCGCCTATTTGTTATGGAATAATGCTATTCACAGAATGGGATCGGCTAAGACTGCCTTGTTTGGTACTTTAATTCCATTTCTGAGTTCTATAGAAGCGCTCTTTATTTTGAATGAACAATTTAATATTTTTCAAATCATTAGTGGTGTGATCATTGTTTCCGGAATCGTCATCAACACCTGGCCATCAAAAATAAAGCATGGAACTTAGCACCATCATTTTACTATGTTTGATTGCCTTTTTAGCAGGCTATGTAGATGCTGTAGTGGGCGGCGGTGGATTAATACAAGTTCCTTCGGGACTTATTCTGATGCCAACACAAGCTGTTTCTACTATCATTGGTACACTTAAAGTACCTTCTTTTATTGGTACTTGTTTTGCAACCTATCAATATTTACAAAGCGTTAAAATTCCTTTTTTAAGGATACTTCTATTTACAAGTATTGCATTCATTGCTTCTTTTTCAGGTTCTTTATTACTCACCAAAATGAGTAGCCAATTTATGAAGCCTGTGATTTTTTTTGTATTGCTAGTGATGGCGATATATACATTTACCAAAAAAGACCTTGGACAATCTTTGCAAAAAAATCATATAAAGTATGCTACACTCAAAGGCGTATTGATTTGTTTAATCATCGGATTTTATGATGGCTTTATTGGTCCTGGTGCTGGAAGTTTATTTGTATTGGCCTTTATTTCCATTTTGGGATACGACTTCTTAAATGCGAGTGCCCATGCTAAAATTGTAAACCTTTCAACAAATCTTGGGTCCTTGATCTTATTCATTGGTAAGGGCGTGATCCTTTGGCCGGTAGCCATCCCCATGTCTATTTGTAATGCCACTGGTGGATTTTTTGGATCTAGAATGGCTTTAAAGAAGGGCAACCAATTTATTCGTAAAATTTTCTTAATAGTGATCGTAGCCACCTTGCTTAGATTGGGATATGACGTTTTTTTCCATTAATTTTAAACTATGCAATTGAGTTTTGAACAAGAAAAGAATATTAAAGCTGCTGTCTATACTGGACTGATTTGTCTTGGACTCTCATTGATCTTTTTTGTTTTCAAATTTCAGGAACCTGCACCTACAGTGGTTCCCCCATTGCCAGAACATATGGAGGTAAACTTAGGCAATAGCAATACTGGTGCTGGTGAGATACCGCCGATGTCTAAAGCAGCTCCTGCCCCAGAACAAGGCGCAACTTCGAGATCCGCTAAAGTAGCATCAAGTAATGCTTCCAAAATAAATACAGTTTCCAATGATCCAAACGACGAAGCAATTCGTTCTGGTAAAGTAAATAAAATCACAAAAAATAATCCAGCTCCTATTCCCGCTAAGCCTAAAGCTTTAATGGGGAAATATGCAGGTGGCAACGGCACTGGCGGAAACAATCAAGATAGTTACAATGCAGTGAAGGATCAAGGCATTGCTGGTGGCAAAGGCGATCAAGGCGTGACAAATGGCTCCATCGATGGTAAAGCCTACACTGGTAGCGGCGGACCTTTTGTAACCAAAGGTGACCGCAGAATTACAAAAACCTATTCATTTAATGGAGATGTTCCCCCTGCAACCATTTATGCAGAAATAGAAGTGAATCCAAATGGTGTTGGAAGGTTTATCCAAATTTCAAGAGGCTCCTCCTCTAATGACTCAAAATATAAAAGAGCAATTGTGGAATACTTGACAAAAATTAATTTCAATTCAGCTGATCATAGTTCCATTGTGACAGTGAAATTCAAATTCGATCTTCAATAAGCCACCCAATTTATATGCGGTATCAAGAAACGATTGACTATTTATATTCTAGACTACCCATGTTTAGTAGAATTGGTGCTGCCGCTATCAAACCGAATTTAGACAACACCATTGCTATTTGCAAATTCCTTGGACATCCAGAAAAAAAAATAAAAACGATTCATATAGCAGGCACGAATGGTAAAGGCTCAACAAGTCATATGCTTGCATCCATCTTTCAAGAAGCTGGCTATAAAACCGGATTATACACTTCACCACATCTGTACGATTTTAGAGAGCGTATCAAAGTCAATGGTCAAATGTGTAGTCAAGATTTTGTGATTAACTTTACCAATAAAATAAAACCTTGTATTGAAAAAATAGAACCCTCTTTTTTTGAAATCACAGTAGGCATGGCTTTCGATTCTTTTGTGCAAGAAAAAGTAGATATCGCAATCATTGAAACAGGATTAGGAGGTAGATTAGACAGTACAAATGTGATTCGTCCAGAACTATCTATCATTACCAATATTGGATTCGATCATATGGCTTTACTTGGAAATACTTTAGAAGCCATTGCTTCTGAGAAAGCCGGGATAATTAAAAATGCTACCCCCGTTGTCATTGGCGCATTAGATCCTGCTACAAAAAAAGTATTTGAAGACAAGGCCGATAAAGAAAATGCCCCTATTTATTTTGCAGAAGATTTTATTGAATTTAAAAACTTTCAAAACAATTGGCAGAATGCCTTATTTGAATTCAATCAACCCCTTATTCATTTATTAAATGCCCCCCTATTTCCAAAAAACTTTACCATCGCTTGTGATCTTCCAGCAAAATACCAAGCTAAAAATTTAAAAGCAGTATTGGTGGCAGCACAGTTACTTTCAACCATGGGCTGGAAGCTTACTGCGAATAAAATATTAAAAGCATTATCACAGGTTAAAAAAAATAATGGCTTAATGGGCAGATGGGAATGCATTCAAGATAGCCCAAGAGTGATATTAGATGTGGCCCATAACGAACATGGTATTCATGCTTTATTAGAACAGTTGGCATCTTTGCATTATCAACAATTACATATTGTTACTGGCATGGTGAAGGACAAAGATGTGCATGCTGTGCTTCAATTACTTCCTAAAAATGCATTGTATTATTTCACACAATCTCATATTCCAAGAGCATTGCCAGTAGCAGAACTTGCAGCTAAAGCAAAACCAATTGGATTAAATGGACATGCCTTTGAAGATGTCAATATCGCTTTAGACGCTGCTATAAAAAATGCCAACCAGCAAGATTTAATTCTTGTGATTGGCAGTGTATTTTTAGTAGCCGAGGTTGATAGATCTAAATTTTTATAAAATTACCATCCATTATTGGCTCTTAAAGTATTGATATGTGCTACATGATGTTTACCATGCCATGCATAGATAGCAAACAAATCCCATAAACTTACTTCGGCATTTCTACCTGGATGAAATAATTTTCTTTGCCATTGCTCTTCGGTTAAACTTGCTAATAAATTAGCCCATCTTTCATGCAATGCATGTAATAAAGTCATAGAATAATTGATTGGTGTATCTAAAACATCTGCCATAGACACCCACTTATTTTCATCATATGCTTTTATCGTTGGCACTTCCTCGGTCAATCCTAATTTAAATCTTGCAAAGGCATTCATATGACTGTCTGCAATATGATGCACTAGTTGTTGTACGGTCCATCCTCCTTCTCTGTAAGGTGTGTCTAAATGCTCTTTATCTAAATTCAATACTGCCATTTCTACATCTTTTGGCAAATGTCTTATTGCATTGATCCATTCATTTTTTGTCGCTTCTGAATATGGCTTCATTTCATATTTTCCAATGGGATACTTAGGGTCTAATGTCATAATTTTATTTTTAAGCTTCTCTTAATTGTTTTCCTGTCATATGGATAAATACATCTTCCAAATTGGCCTTCTTCACTTCTTTTACTTTCTCAAATCCACTTTCCACCAATTCATCTATCAATTGATTCGGTGAATTGATGCCAATTATTTTACCACTATCTATAATCGCAACTCTATCACATAATACTTCTGCCTCGTCCATATAATGTGTGGTGATGATGACAGTGGTGCCGTTGTTTCTAATTTCTAGAATCAAATCCCAAAGATTTCTTCTTGCTTGAGGATCTAAGCCAGTGGTGGGTTCATCTAAGAAAATAATTTTTGGACGATTGATCAAGGTGGTCGCGATAGAAAATCTTTGCTTCTGTCCCCCACTCAATTCTTTAAATTTGGATTTTGCTTTATCAACTAAATCTACTTTAGCCAATAGTTCCATCGAATCCATCTCCATCTGATACAATCCAACAAATAAATGTATGAGCTCAGTTAAATTCAAATTAGGATAAAAACCTGCAGTTTGCAATTGCACCCCAATGATTTTTTTAATGGCTTCTGGATCAGTATCTAAATTCATCCCATCCACCATCACTGTCCCTCCAGACTTTTGTCTTAGGGTTTCAATGATTTCCAAAGTGGTCGATTTCCCTGCACCATTAGGCCCTAACAAACCAAATATCTCTCCTTTATATACGTCAAAGCTGATGCCTCTAACTGCTTCAAAGTCGCCGTAAGACTTGGTTAAATCCTTTACCTGAATGATGGTTTCTTTCATGAATACTTGTATTAAATCGTTCTTTAGCAAAAATAACCTAACTAACTTATATTTGCCCTATCAAAATTAGTTTTATGAAGGTAGGTATTTTAGGCGGAGGACAATTGGGAAGAATGCTATTACAAGCAGCAGCAAACTATGATTTCACAACCTATGTTTTAGAAAAAGATCTCAACTGCCCAGCAGCGCATTTATGCCACCATTTTTCAGTAGGCGATATTTTAGATTATGATACGGTGTATCAATTTGGAAAGCAATTAGATGCTTTGACCATTGAGATTGAAGCCGTGAATGTAGATGCATTGACACAACTAGAAAAAGAAGGTGTTAAAATATATCCTACTCCTGCTGCCATTCGAACTATCAAAAATAAAATTGCACAAAAACAATTTTATGCAGACAATGCAATTCCAAGTTCCAATTTTGTGATCACCCATTCTGCCAATGAAATTCAGAAGCACTTAGATTTATTACCTGCAGTGCACAAATTAGCCGAGGGCGGATATGATGGTAAGGGTGTTCAAGTGATTGAAGACGAAAAATCCATTGCATTGGGCTTTAATGCCCCTGCGGTTTTAGAGGAAAAAGTAAATATTGTAAAAGAATTGGCATTGATTGTAGGTATGAATGCAAAAGGTGAAACTGTCATCTTCCCTCCTGCGGAAATGGTTTTTGATCAAGTCTATCATTTATTAGATTATCAATTAAGTCCTGCAAAAATTGAAGAGAAGCAACTCTGGAAAGCAGAAGCGATTGCCAGAAAAGTGGTGCAATCTTTAAAAAGTCCGGGTCTTTTTGCAATTGAATTATTTGTAGACCAAAATGGAGAAATTCTTGTCAACGAAACTGCACCAAGAGTGCATAATAGTGGGCACCACTCTATTGAAGCAAATTACTGTAGTCAATACGATATGTTATTAAGAATTATTTTAGATTACCCTTTAGGCAACCCAGCACCAATTTTGCCAAGTGCGATTGTGAATCTTATTGGTGCAGAAGGTTATAGTGGTGATGTAATGTATGAAGGTTTAGACGAAGTACTGAAGATGGAGAATGTATTTGTCCACCTTTATGGAAAAAACACTACAAAACCAGGCAGAAAAATGGGGCATGTCACTATTATGAGCAATGACTACCAGGACTTAACACATAAAGCAAATAAAATTAAACATACCCTCAATGTCATTTCTAAATAGGATCTTACTTATTCGCCACTTGACAAACTTGCTGCCTTAGACTTTGATTCAACTATTTTTTTCTTCACAGCAAGATTTCTGAAATAACCAATTCCAATAATACTCTTAGTTTGTAAGCCTGGTGATTTTTTATTTGGCCCAAATATGCGGATCTTATCATCATAAATCAAATCCAAACTATAAGTAGCTGAAAAGTTTTTGTTGATTTTGAATGTAAACAGATTGGTCATGAAAAAATTGACATTCTCAGGTTTATCATAATAATTGGAGAAGAAATCCGCACGACCTCTGTAATAGATATTTGTGGCTATGGCTTTACTATAATTCACAGTAACAAATAAACCTGTTTCTCTTTTGATCATCCTTCCTGAATCCACACCATATTTACCTAAGTTGGATAATGTTTTATTTAAAACCAATGTTGTTCTTGATGTCAAAGGAGAAAAGAAAACTGAAAAATTATTATCAGGCTTGTAATCCAAACCTGCAGAAACAATCATGTATGCAGGAGCAAAAAATGAAGAGGTGAAATTTGCTTTTGTACCACTAAAACTATAACCATCAAAAAGTTGAGAACGAAAATTAAATAAGCCAGAGACATACCATTTTCCCACAGTATCCAATTTATATCCATATTTACTAAGTAAGTCAAGTCGATCATCATTCTTCCTGCCGCCTTGTGAGGTAGACTGAACAAATCCTAGATTCAAGTCTAAATTATTGTCCCAAGATTGTCGTTCTTTTTTAAAGAATGCATAATAATTAAAGAAACTGTTGATCGTCATATTGAAATTATCACCTCCAGCAGCCCAATTACTCAATGAACTTTGTGATACGTTCAAATTATATAAACCCCCATGCTTCCAGTTCCAGTTACTCGTATCTGTATCTTTTTTAATACTTCTTGAGGTCTCTGATCTCAATTTTGCCACCACCAATTCTTGCGCATGTAGGCTATTCAAGCAAAAAACAGTCAATAAGAGCATCAAACCTTTGGTCATGGGCAAATTTTTATAAATATACTAACAACTCAATAATCGATTGATTAATAGGTTAATATAAAATTTATTGCCATATAACTTATATGATTTTAATCATTTGTATATCAAAGGATTAGGAATTTTGTCTGACAAGTTGACACATAAAAATATTTTGACTAAGTTTGCAGTTCAAATTAAGTGGATGGAACCCAATTTACTCATAGATAAAACCCAAGATGAAGCTAGACAAGGCGAAGCCTATGCGAGCCAAGCTAATTCGGGGGTATTCGAAAAGCACTTCTATGTGGAGAGTTATGGCTGTGCGATGAACTTTGCTGATAGTGAAGTGGTTGCAGCTATCTTGGAAAAAAATGGTTTTGGAGGCACTAAAAATATTGAAATCGCAGATCTAATTCTGATCAA
>Ga0214921_10002794_pt1 | contig 27700 bp, 22 predicted proteins | sample LL1505_MetaG_FD_177992 | JGI IMG/M metagenome (GOLD analysis project Ga0214921, IMG submission 177992) | Freshwater microbial communities from Lake Lanier, Atlanta, Georgia, United States - LL-1505 | ecosystem: Environmental > Aquatic > Freshwater > Lake | place: USA: Georgia | collected... | reverse complement strand
TTTTTTTTATTCATGGTCGGGTTTTTTTTAAGAGGTTTTTTGATTGAAATTTATAATGTTTCTTGTGGGTTTTATGTAAGAGTGAGTGTATGTACAAAATACATCTTACAACAAAAGCGTAAAACTATTTTGGGTGATTATCCCTTGATTCACAAAAAAAACTCGATGTCACCCTTCGACAAGCTCAGGGTGACATCTATTGTGTTAAGGGATAATAACCCTATTTTGCTTCAATTCTCAATTGGCAAACTGGACTAATTATACTTTGATTATATTCGCCAAGCTTCACACATTCTTCATTTGTTGGAACATTTAGCATATCGCCACCAACTGCAATAATTCTGCCTTTTTGCGGATTTCCATCATCCATTTTTTGATCAAACAAAAAAGCTTCTTCGCTTTTCAAGCTACGATTATTTGTGTAAAGGCGATCAATATCAGCAAATTTAAAACCAATCTGGTAAAAAGTTTTTCCTTCATTTCCAAAAACCGCAATGCCGGAATTTTCTCCAATTTTACTAAGTGGAAAAGTGCTGCCGTTTTTCGCATCGCTATCATCTTTGCCATCATAATTTTCATCGATCATTTTTGTTTTTGATAAATGGAGCCAGAACTTAGTTATTTCACCATTAGCCATCAGGATTTGCTGCGCTCTATCTGTAATTATATTATCATTGTTGCCATCGGTGCTATATTCGGTGATGCCATAAGTGACGGTGCTTTTAAGATCTCCGGGAAGGGCTTGGTATTTTTGAGTAAAATTATTGAGTGCAGCATCATATTTTTTGATCTGCATGATGAGGGATTTTACATTATTTTCTTTGATTATTTTTTTAACAAAGAAAATGCTAGCAATGGCTAGGCAAATAATGCAAAGCGTGATTGAAAATTCGATGATGGTAAAAGCATTTTTAGAATTTTTATTTTTCATAAATTTCTATTCATCTTCATCTTTACCTTTATCTTTATCTTTATCTCCATCAAACCTTTTGGCGAATTTTTTAAATTCTTCAGGTGAATTTAAGCCTTTACTAGCCTCGGCAATCGCCTTCGATCTTTTCTCTTGCTCTTGAACAAATTTTTCTGCGTCTTCTGGTGACTCCAAACTGTCATATTCTTTAACTAATTTTTCAGCGCGTTGATAAGAGCCGCTATGTGGAGTTTGGTTTTTAGGGTCTTTGTTTCTTACTTCATCTTCTTTTTTCATTAAATTTCTGGCTTGGTCTGAAAGAGCATTAGCTTTTTCAACTGCATTGCCAAGTCTGGTCGCATCTTTTTTTTCTTTGACGGCATTTTGATAGTCTTGTTCTTTAGGATCTAAAGGTTTGCCCTTCAATTTATCAGCTATTCTTTTCATAAGAGGAGGGCGTTCTTCGGCAGCTGTTTTCATTTTGCCGTCGGCTTCAAGTTTTTTCTCGGCTATTGTTTTTACAGCTCCAGTCTCGTCTTTAAGCTTGGAAATATTTTGATTTCTAATTGCTACTGTGCCAGTTCCTGAAGTTGTAGAGCCGCTGGTGGTTGAAGCTCCTGCTGCTGCTGTTGCTCCTGTCGTTGATCCATCATTTGTAGAGCTATGGAGTGGATTCGTGCTTTCCGCTGTTGTTTCTTCTGATTTTTTTAGCTCTTCCTCCGTATTATTCAGTAAATCAGCTCTTTGTTGACCTTCTTCGATAATCTCGCTAGCGGCTGTTGCCGCGGTGTCAAATTCTTCTGTTGCTTTCAGTTTCTCTTCAATATTCTCCAACTTGGTATCGATTTGTCTGACAGCAGCACCAGCCAAATCTTGTTTTTTGGTAAGTTCGGCAAGTTTTGGATCTTCAGCACCACCCATTTGTCTAAGTTGGGATTGAGCTTTTCTAGCTTCCTTATCTTCTTTTCTGGCGGCATCGTAAAAGATTCTCTTCGCAATACCAAAGCCAAAGCCGCCTTCGTGAGTTTTTTTGGCTTTTTCAGTTAGTTCTTTTACTAACTCAGCTCTTTCTGTAAATTCAGGGGTAGATTTGTATGCTTCAACTTCACCACTAGCTTTATCGTAATCTTCCATCGCAGTTGCGCGACCTTTTTCTAAATTACCTTTTTCACCTTTAACTGCGGCCAGTTTTTCTTTTCCTTGTTCCTTGGCGGCTTTGAGCAAGTCTTTCTGGGTTTCTTTTTTGATTTCTGCGCCTTGTTTACCACCAAGTATTCCACCCATTGGGTTATATCTTTTGGCTGCAGCTGTCATTCTTGCTCCGATTTGTTCAGATAATCTGGCATTCGGATCAATCGCGGCAATTTCTTTATTATAAGCTTCTTCTTTGGCGATGCCGGTCATGGTGTTTAAATCAGGTGTTTTGATCTCAGATTTTTTCTCATTTTCATTTTGTTTGACTCTGTCTCGAATCATCTTCTTCTCTTCATCTGGGCGAGCAAAATTGGTTCCAGCAGCCATTGGAAGAATAGCACCTTCTTTTTCTAATTGTTTGGTTGCTTCATAGCCTTTTGGATCTGCCATTTTTTCAGCCATATCAGGGGCTGATGATATTGCGTTGCCAACGGATTTAGCAGCTCCTGATGCCATTTTAAGCGCTCCTGAGCCCGCTTTACCAACTGCGCCACCGATTGCTTTTCTAGCTTCTTTTCTGGCTTCTCCGCTGCTCACAAGTTTTGCTGCGCCCATTGCTGTATTTTTAGCTCCAGTTGCTGCTCCCGAGATTACATTTCCAGCGCTTGTAGCCACGCCAATTGCTGCTCCCGAGATTGCATTTCCAGTAGTTGATGCGGCTCCTTTTACAGCTTCTTTTATAGCTTCTTTAGCTTCTTGTCTTGCATCATCGCTCGTTACTAGAGCTAAGGCGCCACTTCCTACGCTTGCGACAGACGACCCTAAGCTTGATACTGCTCCCGAAATTGCATTTCCAGTGGATTCTGCTGCTTTTTGTCTCGCTTCTTGGCTTGTTATTAGAGCTAAGGCACCACTTCCTACGCTTGCGACTCCCGAAGCTGCGCTCGATGCTACACCGCCAATTGCTTTAGCAGCAGAAGTTTCTGACGCAGCTTTTGCGACGCCGCCAATTGCGCCACCAACCGCTCCAGCTGCGCCACTGACGGTTTTAGCTGCATCCGAAAGTTTTGCGGCAGTATTTTTTTCGACATCAACATTGCCTTTGGCGATATTATCTTTGAGTGTTTTGGCATCTTCGGCGTTTAGACCTTTTCCAGCAGCTTGAGCAACAGAAAGTTTAAGATCTGATGATTTTTCACTTAAAGATTCATTTAGAGTTTTGCCACCCATGAATCTTTGTTTAAGTGCGCTGGCAGCAGCTCCACCAAGAGTATCTCCTTCGAATTTGAAGCCTTTATCATTTTTCAATCTATCAATGTCCTTATCATTCAAGCCAAGATCTTTACCTGCTTTGGTTTGAGCTGCATCTTCAACGCCTTTCAGTGTTTTTCTTTGCTCTTCTTTACTCATCCCAGAAAGGGCGACTTTATTTTTATCAATATAATCATTTTTAGCTTTGTTACCAGCTTTTGCCATGGCACTTTTATTTGAGAAGTCTTTAGCATTATTGGCTTTGCGGGTGTTACGTTCTTTGTCAGCCATAGCTCCAGAATCAAAAAGAGCTTTATCCATTCTTTGCATGACTTGACCACCAGTTTTGTTCCATAAATCTTCACGGCCTTTTTTAGCCATATCGCTAACTCCTTTAACTGCATCAGCAATCCCTTTACCAAGTGAACTGGCTGATAAACCACCGCCAATTGAAGCGGCAAGATCTGTCATAAAGCCAATGAATTTATTCATTAGCGATGCAATTACCCAAATAAAGAGAATTGAAAATAATGATGGAATTCCTTCTGGGTTTCCAATGTTTCCAACGTCGGATTGGGCATTGGTTCTTGCTGGCAACGAAGCAATTGTCCAGAATGATAATAATGTTATGCGGGTGATGATGTTAATGGTCCAGACTTCATCCCAACAAATTTTGTAACCAAGTGAAAGTTTAATAACTTCATACATTAACATGTTGAAGAAGGCGAGAGTGGTGAGTAAGAAAATTTGTTGTAGCGAGAAGCCAATCAACTGCTTTAGCCAATTGTCAAACATTTCCTTAGTCTGATTGAAGAGTGTGAATATGAGGAATATTGGACCTAAAGTGAAGAGGATTGAGATAAATACCTGCGCGGTTAGATAGAGTAGTACGGCATTTGCAACTGAGTAAACATAAAGCATGAAGCTTTGATAGATGATGATTAAGTAGGCCCAACCGAAGATGCTGGCAAACAACAAAGCGGAAACTTTTTTCTGAACGGCTTGAGAAAAGAACATGCTAAAAACATTATCGACGCTGCTGAAAAGAACAGATTTATCATAATAGTCACTATTGGCGATTGCGTCAGAGACGGCGTGATTACTTGAATCATCAAAGGAGGAGGCCATCATGAAAGCGAGGTAGTCGGTACCATTTTTAAAGAACCTCACTACTAAATTATTGAACCAGTCCCAACCAGTTTCGCCAATAAAGAGATAGATTATACCGATCTTGATGATGCGATTCATAATCTCGGAGTGGTTTAATTCGCTGGTTCCCATTAGATAGCCAACGCCGTAAAAACTAAACATCACTACGAAACACATGGTTACGATGGCCTTGAATCTGGCATCAGCAATGACAAGTTTGTAAACTCTTTCTGCCTGACCAACGCTCGCTTTTTTACAAAAATATTGTTTAGCGCAATTATTGCCATCGTTTACAACGCAGGTGGCGTCGGTGTTAGATACGCTTACGGAATATAAAGGATTATTAGTTCTTACGCCATCATTTGAGATAATGCTGCCAGTCGTGCTGCAGTTGCGTATTTTTGGACCATCCATAACTTCAATTACAGGAGTAATAACTCCGCCAATAATGCTAGAAATACTGCCGCCAGCTTCGTTTTTTACTTTAACGTTAACAAAATATGAGCCGCTATTATTCGCATATTTATTGGCGCAGTAATATTGTTTCATGCAGGTTCTGTTATCTAATTCAGAGGCGCTACAAGTTTTACCAGTATTCGGAAGGTTTGTAACGCACGCGCCATCAGGTGTCGGATAACCGTCGTTTCCAACGCTAGAAGGATCAGTTTTGCAGCTACTTGGGTTATAAGCTGGATTTGAAAGCTTGCTGCCGTCGGCTGATGTTCCAGTAGCAACAGCTCCGCTAGAGATATTACAATTGGTAACTTCAGGATCCAGAATCTTGAAAGTCAGTCTTAATTTTTGGATTGAGTTTTCAATAGAACTCTGTTCATTCTTTGATTTTGCTTTTAAGGTAGAGGAAGAAAAATATTCGTAAGTATGGCAGTAAAAATTAGCGCCGGCAACTGATGCAACACCATTATTATTTGCAGTACAGTCTTTGGTAGCTCCGTTAACAGCTAAAAGATCATTATTAATGCGTATGATATTGCCATAACCATCAAATCCATAACTTGTTGAAATATTCGGTGGAGTTCCAGCTTTTGTTGTGCTGGTAGGTGGAGTAATCTCAATTAATTTTGGTTGACCATCAAGAGGAACGGGATTGGTGTTTTTGCAGATTGTGCCACTTTCATCTTCTAAGCATAACCTTCCTTGCAACCATTGACCGTTAGTAAAATCAAGCATCCCAGATAGACTGATTTTGAAACCATTGGAGCCAGTATAAGAGTCGCCAGATCCGGTATTGTCTTCGTAAGCCTTGTAGGCATCATTATTATTAATATTATTATTATTAAAATCAGAACCATCAAGCATAAAAAATCTTAACCTGCCTTCTGTTCCAAAAGTCAGGGGTTGCTTGAGTCGAAAAATTTTATTATTGCCCTTTAAATCAGTGGTTCCAGAATCAACAAAGTTTTCAAGATTTCCATAACTGCCATTAAACGCACCGATTTTGGCAAGACCTTTGGTTATGTTTGGATTTGCAAGATCTGCGTCACTATATCCGCTATCAGGAATCAAAGACACTTTGCTGGTATAATTTTCCAAGTCGTAACATTGAATCATTTCAGATAAAGCAATTTTACCCGATAGACCAGCATTAGTTTTCATCTTCTCCGAGCAGGCAGCGCAGGTTGCAGAAGTGATAGAAGAAGTGTAGGAATTTGAAGGGCAGGCGGTTTCGGTTGGAGCTATTAATGTGCAGGTTCCTTTTTGATAAAGAGGAGAAACGCCGTCAGGGCAAGTTATAGTTGATTGACAGCCGGTAAGCGGACAATAATTAGCTGTAGATAAACTATCAGAGCATTCACTAGCATATGCCTTACAACCGATTAATGTTCCGCTACCATTATAATGTTGATTGCATGCTGTATTTAAAACATAATCAGTAGTCTTTCCTTTGCAAAGCAATGCTGGTCTTGGCTCAATCATCATTGCCATTCCAATACCACATCGGCGGTTTCCAGCGCCTGTTGTCCAGGTTCCATCCCAACTCTTAGGTGAGAAGCGGATTATTTGTCCTTTTCTAACAAAAGATAAATTTGACCAATGGGGCGTTGTTGCAGTCGTGTTTGATGCGGGTACGTCTAAATTGGCAAGAGGATCTGATGAAGGATTCGTATTGAAATTATCATATTCATAGATGTCACTACTAGCAAAAGTTCCTGCCGGATTCATTATGCGAGCCTGAATTTTGCAAGTACCGCTGATGCCGTTAAGCATGGTAAATTTGACAAAACCAGATTTTTGCATTTTTAATTCGTGGTATTTATTAAATTTAACCCCAATGCTTTTACCGCAACTGCCAGAGGTTGTAAGTTTTGTGACTATAAGTTCTTTTCCGGCTTCAAGTGGAATTTCTACATTATCGCTCCAACGGTCATCTGTAACTGCGGTTGAGTAAGAAACTCCGTTAATATCCTTAACTTCTAACGTAACATTGCAGGAAGAGTCCTTAGTTAGAGACTTGAATGAAACTCGAAAAGCAGTATCAGAAGTAGGATTTGCAATTGTGACCGAAGTAGCAGAAAGATCTCCAAGAATTTTCCCCGAAGTTGCCGGAGTGGAAGATATGTTGGTGCAGATTCCTGTGGTGGTATCGCACTTTGCACTATCAAAAACAGAGTCATTGGTGAAAGAAGTTAAGTTATCTCCGGTCCAACGAATAATGCCTCCATAAGATGTAAGAATATCTGTTGGGGCAGAAGAAGATAAAGGAAATGCAGCTATGGCTAAAGAATTATTAGCATTGGCATATCCAGCTGGAGAAGCGGTATAAGGATTGATGGTTTTGTTGTGACAATTTGCTTCGGTTAAATTGCTACCAGTATAGTCACAAGTCCAAGCCAGAGCATCAGGTAAAAGTGGAGCTCCTTTGGTTCCAGATTGTTCGCTTGATTGAGAAACGTCAAAACTATAACCCGCTGGATGAGGAATCACGTAAGCAATAATTCTGCGTGCGCCAATATAAGTAGCATTGCTAATTGCTCCGGCTCCAGAACCTACGGTATTAGTGCCGTCAGACCACAAACCGCTAAAATTCAAATTAATAGTTTGTCCGTTTCTGACGTCAAAAAATACATCATTAGATCCGCCTGACCAAGCTGCTTTTTTTGCATGAGGAATAGGGTTATTAGCTTGAACGTAGATAGGATCATAATCTATGGTATCACCTAAATGGATTGTTCCCACTGCGCGTATAATGATTTCTGATCCGGGTCTTATTGTAACGCCACTATTTGCAGTAGTTGATCTTTTGTCAGTTGAAACCCAAGTTGGTTCAGGATCTCCAGCTCCAGTGCCAGACAAACAGCTCTGTATGCAGCTAGTAACGCATAAATTTTTATAAGTAGCATCGGTAAAACCAGCGCAGCCGCTAGAGCTTGTTCTAGGAAGACCAGCTTCATTATAAATTGTGGTGCTACCACTAGTAAAACATGATTTAAGTCCGCTACCTTGAGTTGAATCAGTTATTTCTTTTGACCCATCATAAGTGCATTTTTTTTGTTGAGAGTTGGCGGAAACCTCGATTGTTTGGCTTTCATATTCACCAAAATCATCGGCATCAATACAACCTTGATCAGTGCAGGAAGAAGAAAGGGCAAAAAATAGCAATAAGATTGCCGTCTTGGCGCAGATTTTCTGATGCTGGATTTTTTTAAACCAATTCTTGATCAAGACTAGAGACTATTTGCTTGGGGATTTTTTAAATAAAACTAAAATGGATGCTAAAAACAGCAAGAACTTAATCAAGCTAAAACTTAGCTCTAATTAAAGCTGCTACTTTTTTTGTTTCCAAAAGTTTTTTGGAAGAAGAGTTTTTTTCTAGCTTATGAATATTTCGTGAAAGTTTTTTGGCATAATTTTCGGCAATTAGATTCTGATGAAACTTGCGATGTTTTTTGGAAGAAATTTCTTTTTCATCAAAAATATAAACCGGTTTGTCGGTTGAACAACATTCCGAAATCATCGAAACTGAATCGCCGGTAATCACAAAAAAATCAGCATATCCTAAAATTGCCAGATAAGGATTTTCATTTTTGGTTTCTTTCCAGTCGAAAAATTTAAAATCACAATTGAGATTTGATTTTAATGCTTGTGACAATTCATCACCCGATCTTCTGCTGTTTAAAACCAATAAAATTGCATCCATATTATTAGTAATTTCAGAAATAATTTGAGCCAACTCAATCCCAGAATCGGTAGTAAATTTGGTTTTATTAGAAGAGCCGCCAAGCATTAAGGCGATTTTTGGTTTTTTAATTTCAGCAAACCAGCCGGCAAATTTTTCACGTTCTTGGGCAATTGATTTTTCGTTAGTTTTGGTAAGCGCGCCAATTGTGGTGATTAAATTGGAATGTTCAGATTCATCAGCTTCATCATGTTTTGGTAAAATCACAAAATCGAATTTATCAAAATTCAAATTCGGATTCATGATTTGCACAATTTTTGTGCGATTATCGGATAATTCTTTTAAATAAAGCGCTACTGGCGCAGATCTTCTGCCAGCGGAAATAATCATACTTGGAAGATAATCAAGATTCTGGAACTTATTTTTTACATCTTTGGTTAATCGAATCATTGAGCGGCTAAATAAAAAATTGGGTAAAAACGCTAAGAAATTATAAGTGAGATTAATAATTTTATAATCAAATCCAATTTCCTCCGCCAATCCAATGCTTTGTGAAACCGTTCCCGGTCTGTTGTCTCCGAGTATCCAGATTTCGTCTTTGATGATCATTATATTTTTTATATTTGTTATTTTCCTAATTTTTCCATCAACTTTTTTTTCACATTCGGTGAAACAAATCCCGAAATATTTCCACCCAATCTCGCAACTTCTTTTACCAATCTCGATGCAATAAAGTGATTAGTTTCCGAAGCTGGTAAAAAAATAGTCTGAATTTCAGGATCCAGCTTCGAATTCATGCCATACATTTGAAACTCATATTCAAAATCTGAAACGGCGCGAAGTCCGCGAATAATAACTTTTGAATTTCTTTTGCTGGCATATTCCACCAACAAACCTTCAAATTTTTCTACCGTAATATTATTATTCTTATTTAAAAATTGCGTTTCTTCCTCGATTAATTTTACTCTTTCGTCGAGCGTGAAAAGTGGGTTTTTGTCATTATCTTTCGCAGCCGCAATAATCAAATGATCAAAAAGCTCACTTGCTCTTTTGATAATATCAAGATGACCAAAAGTTATCGGATCAAAAGTTCCGGGATAAATTGCGATTCTCATATATTTAAAATATTAAATTTCAGATTCCTAAATTAGATTTTCTATATCAAAACCCTTTGAATTTTTATATAAAAATTTAAAGGGTTTTAGTAGTAACAAATTATGCTATAAATCCTTAAAATAAACAAATCTATTGCGGATGCGAGGTTCTATCTCGCGTTTAGCAATTTAAATTAAACTAAATTCAAACTTAGTTTAAATTTAAAATAATTTTAATCATGCGCGTCTCAATTTTATCCATCGGAAAGTTCGAAAACTCGCCGCATAAAGCTGTTTTTGAAACTTATTTAAAAAGGTTGAAATGGAAAGTTGAGTTGCGTGAATTGGAATTAAAAAATTCCCAAAACATGTCGGTTGATAAAATTAAAGAAGGAGAAGGAGCTTTAATTTTAAAAGCTTGGCGACCAAGTTCAAAAATGATTTTACTTGATGAAAAAGGCAAACAATTTGCCAGTCGCGATTTTGCTAAATTAATTTCTGATTTTGCTGTTGCTGGAGATTCTGATTTAACTTTCGTAATTGGTGGCGCTGATGGTCTGGCAGCAGAACTTCTAAAAAAATCTTCCTTAAAAATTTCCTTCGGACTTATGACTTTACCTCATTTAATGGTGCGTTCAGTTTTAGCCGAGCAACTTTATCGCGCCCAAACCATTATTGAAGGCCATCCTTATCATCGCGATTAATTGCTTAAGCTTTCTATTAAAACTTCTCTTGTAAATCTATTTTTTAACTTGCCACGCTCGCTGCAACCGTCAACCATCTACTTCTAGCTCTTAATCTTCTAGCATCAGAGCGACCTCTAAGATCGGCACCTCTTTGTTTTAAACTCACGGTATCACGCCATTTGGTTGGTTGATCGCGATCTTTTTGTAAAGTTGGCGATGCTCCCATTGGTGGTTGTTTTTCTTGAGATTTACGTCTTGCAAGGGCGCGGGTTCTGGCATTGGAAATTAAGAGTTCGCGGTTTCTGTCATGCAATCTTTTATGATGCATGATGATATTATCTACGAACCAACGTCTTTTCCGATTCGACATTTTTCTAGCTTGTCTGCGACTAACTCGGCCACGACCAGCGCGACGAATGTGACTATAAAGTGCGTGCGCCAAAGCATGACCCGCAACATCATTAATTAAAGCGGGGTGAAGGGAGAGAAAATTACCAAAATCGAGTGTTAATGAGCCAATGGATGGCATTATTATTAGTGTCACTAATCCAGTCTAATATTTTTGATTATAAAGATTTCTAAAATTGGTTTTAGATAGCGACTCTTATTTTCCAATACAAAAGCGCGAAAAAATTACATCTAATATATTCTCTATATCAACTTTTCCGGTGATTTTTCCGATCTCGCGTGCTGTCATTCTTAAGTCTTCCGCTGCAAGCTCGATGTTTTTTTCGAGAGAAAAACTTTCCAAATTTGTAACAGAATTTCGCAAAGCAGAGCGATATCTCTCTTGAGTTATAAATGGAAAATTTTGGTTAGGGATTAATTCGAGGATTTTTTCCTCCAGTTTTTTAAGTAATTGCGTCGTATTTACATTGTTGGTCAAAGAGATTTCAACGGCGCCATCAAAATTGAAAGATTCGAGATCGATTTTATTCACGACGATAATCGTGTTTTCATCAACTAAATCAGCGCGTAAAACTGGATTTTTAGCATCAATTAAGAAAATTTTTAAATCGGCTTCACTGGCTTTTTTTAAGGCGCGACGAATTCCTTCCGCTTCAATTTTATCTTCAGTTTCGCGAATTCCAGCAGTGTCAGAAATTTTAACCGCAACGCCAGCAATTGACAAATGAGTTTCAACAACATCGCGCGTGGTTCCGGCAATTTCTGAAACAATCGCCACTTCGCTTTGAGCTAAAAAATTTATTAAACTAGATTTTCCAACATTAGGCGCGCCAATAATTGCAAGGTTCAATCCATCTTTAATTTTTTGACCAACTTTATTATCATTCAAATGGGAAGCGATTTCGTTTTTTAGTTTTTCAACGTCACTTTCAACTTTATCGATAATATTTTTTGGCAAATCTTCATCGGGAAAATCAATCGCCGCTTCAATCATCGCCGAAATTTCTATAAGTCGAAAACGCCAATCTTCATAAATTGCACCCAATTTTCCTTCAAGTTGTCGCAATGCTTGTTTGTGTTGCGCCGCAGTTTCGGCGGCGATTAAATCGGGAATTGCTTCGGCTTGAACCAAATCAAGTTTGCCATTTAAAAAAGCGCGTTTGGAAAATTCGCCAGCTTCGGCGAAGCGACAATTTTTTTGGTCGGATAAAATTTCAAAAATTTTTTTAGCAATAAAAGGCGAGGCGTGAATTGAAATTTCAGCAACATCTTCGCCGGTAAAACTTTTTGGTGATTGAAAAAAAGAAACTAAAACTTCGTCAATAATTTCTAACGTTTTTGGATCGCGAATTTTTTGAAATGAAATTTTTGAATGCTGGGGATTTCCTTTAAATCCAAGAATCTGTAGACAAGAAACAACTTGTGAACCAGATATTCGAATCACTGAAATTCCTGCTCGAACTGGCGAAGTGATTGGTGCAAAAATAGTAGACATTTTTTTAAGGAAATAACGGAGCTAATTCTAAACCTTCTTTTTCATCAAGCCCAAAAATAATATTCATATTTTGTACAGCCTGACCAGAAGCGCCTTTGCAAAGATTATCAATCACCGAAACAATAATAACTTTATTGGCAGTTCGGGCTTTTTTAACCGACATTACGCAAAAATTTGTGCCAACAACATCTTTAATATTTGGATCGCCTTCAATTACTTTTACAAAAGGTTCATCTTCATATTTGGTTTGTAAACAATTTCTTACATCTTCAATTGAAAATCTTGAATTAATTTTAGCGTAAATTGTCGAAATAATTCCTCTATTTATCGGCAATAAATGCGGCGTAAAATCAATCTCAATTACGGCTTTGGCAGCCTTTCCCAGCTCTTGTTCAATTTCGCCCATATGTCTGTGTTTGCCAACGGAATAGGCTTTTACGGATTCATTAATTTCACAAAATAAATTGCCTTGTTTTATTGATCTGCCAGCACCCGTGGCTCCTGATTTGGAATCAATAATAATATCATGTTTTTCAATTAAATTATTTTCCAAAAGCGGAATTAAAGGCAACAAAGCTGAAGTTGGATAACAGCCCGGACAAGCAATTAAATTTGATTTTTTGATTTTATTTCTGTGAATTTCTGGCAAACCGTAAACCGCTTGTGGTTGTAAGTCTTGGGCGATATGTTCGTGATCGTACCATTTTTGGTAATCGTCAGGATTTTCCAGTCTGAAATCGGCAGAAAGATCGATGATTTTTAAGCGAGAGTTTTTTGGATCAGATAAAAGTTTTTTAAAAGTTTCTTGGGAAGTTGTGTGCGGCAAGCAGCCGAAAACTACATCAATTTTAGCAAAATCAATTTCTTCAATTTTTTTTAAACTGGGTAAATTATAGTGAACAAAATGCGGATAAAGCTGTTCGATTTTTTGGCCAGCATTGTTATTGGCGACTAAAGCGCTGATTTCCACTTTTTTGTGGTTTAATAAAATTCTGATAAGTTCCGCGCCCGTATAACCTGATGCGCCGATGATTGCGGCTTTGATTTTGTTCATTTTGTTTTTGTATAATTTTTACAAAGTTAATTTATTAATTCCTCGGATGCGATTTGCGATAATCTTTCGGAAGTTGAAAAGCGCCTTGCCAAATTCCCAATTTTTTCTCTTGCGCCTGCACTTCCAAAGCGTTCATTTCTTCACTGCTTTCGGTAAAATTATAAATTACCGCCATGCCGTTTTTTATAATTTCTTCGTTAAGCGAAATTTTATCGACAAAACATTTGGCAAGAAAACGATCATATTTATCTTTGCCAGAATAGATGCAATTCACTTCTTTTCCTTCCGCAAGTTTGGTTAAGAAATCATAACTGGCTTGCCCGCAACGATATTCTTCATTTTTTTCATCAAAACAAGTTTGGTTAAATTCGGGCGCGTCAAGTCCATAAAGACGAACTTCTTTTGCGCCGACTTTTATTGAATCGCCATCAAGAACGTGAGTTTTTCCCGCGAATTTTTTATCAAATTGCGGATGCGATTTTACGCGGAAATAATTGCTTTGTGAAGCAGCTGTTTTTGAAGTTGCAACCTCAAAAATAGTGACGCAAAAAAATCCCAGAAAAATCGCGGTGAAAAGATTCTGAATTTTTTCTTTCATTAGCTGCGCACCAAGCGGTGATAATCATCCATTAAATCCAATGTCATTTGGCTGGCTTGCGGATAAGAATGCTTATCTTCAATCGCGCCAATTCTAGTGATTTCAGCGGCACTTCCAGTTAAGAAAACGTCTTTTGCATCAGCCAATTCTTCTGGTTTGATGTGGCGTTCTACAACTTTAATTCCGCGTTTTTTTGCCAGTTCAATTACAGTTAAACGAGTAATTCCATTTAAAAAACAATCAGGAAGCGGCGTGTGAAGCTCGCCATTTTTCATTACCAAAAATAAATTGGCGCCAGTTGCTTCAGCTAAAAAACCACGATAATCCAACATCAAAGCATCATTATAACCTTCGCGCTCGGCTTCATGTTTGGAAATTGTACAAATCATGTAAAGTCCCGCGGCTTTGGCGGCAACTGGTGCGGTTTCAGGAGAAGGGCGTTTATATTTAGCGAATTTTAATTTTAATCCAGCTTTGCGCGCTTCTTCTGAATAATATGGCGGCCACGGCCAGCAGGCAACGGCGACGTGAATTTTGTTATGTTGCGCCGAAATTGCCATTTTTTCTGAACCGCGCCAAGCAAATGCGCGCATGTAGCCGTCTTGGATATTTTGCCTAACTACAGATTCTTTTTTGATTTTATCTAATTCTTCAATCGAATAAGGAACTTCAAAACCCATCATTGCCGCCGAAGCATGTAAACGCGAGGAATGTTCGGTACATTTAAAGATTTTTTTATCATAAATTTTTTCACCTTCAAACACGCATGAACCATAGTGAAGGCCGTGATTTAAAACGTGTACTTTGGCATCTTTCCATTCAACGAATTTTCCGTTATACCATATAAAACCATCGCGCTGGTCAAAAGGGACTAAGTCTGACATATTTTTTGATTTTTAAAATTTTGAAGAGATAAATTGCTTATCCAATAAAACACGTGCCTTTCAAAACTTTCTACAAAATATTTCATGAAAATTTCGGTTATCATCACAACTTTTAACGCGGCTAAATATTTATCCAAAGCTGTGGAATCTTTTCTGGCGCAGGATTACGAGAAAAAAGAGTTAATAATTATTGATGATATTTCAACCGATGGAACTCATAAAATAATTGCCAATTACCAATCGCGTTTCCCGCATTTCATAAAATGGATCAAGGAAAAAGACTTAGGAATTTCTCACGCCAGAAATATCGCCCTAAAATATGTAACTGGTGATGTTGTTGGTTTTTTGGGTGCGGATGATTTTTTTCATAAGAATTTTTTCAGCGAAATGGCCTATTATATTGAGGCTAATTCCAGTTTTGATGTGCTTTATTTTAATAGTTATTCCGTAGGTTTATTTAACACATTTGATGCGAGCGCCACAATTCGTGTTACCAAAAGAAACCTGATAAAGCATGCGCCAATTGGTTCGGGAGAATCTTTTTATTATCGCCGTCAGATTTTTGATTCATTCAAATTTAACGAAAGAAATCGTTATTGTATGGATTACGAACTTAACATGGCTTTGGCATCAGCGAAAAAACTTTTTTATCCAATAAATATTTCAGCGGTTTTTAATGTTCATACGGGTGAAAATATTTCTTCGGCAAACGCTTTGAAGCAAAGATTGGAAACAATCGCCGTACAATTAAAATATGCCAAAAAGCCGTTAGAGAGATTTCAGATTTTCTGGCGCGCGAAAAAATTAATCATCAAAAACTGGGTGTGGTTTTCTAAAATTTCTGATAACCTTGGGTAATTAAATATTTTTCAAAATCGAGTGGACCCCGTCGTGAAGACGGGGTGACAGCTTGGGAAGATCTCGCTCCATTGTCACCCCGTCTTTACGACGGGGTCTATGCGGTGTCGCAACAAACAAATAATCAAAAATTCTTAAGACATAAATAAATGACAATCAAAAATTACTTAATCACCGGCGGCGCAGGGTTTATCGGCAGCCATTTTGCAATTAAAATTGCTCAACTTGGACATAAAGCAATAGTTTTGGACGCTCTTACTTACGCAGCGAATATGCAAAATTTAGCCGAAATAAAAAACTCGGATTTATTAAAATTCATTAAAGGAAATATCATCGATCAAAAATTGGTTAATCAAATTTTGATTGACGAAAAAATTGATTATATCGTCAATTTCGCTGCCGAATCGCATGTCGATAATTCAATAAAATCTCCAGAAAGTTTTATTCAAACTAACATTGTCGGAACCTTTAATTTGCTTAATTGCGGGCTTAATTATTGGCAAAATTTAGCGCCAGAAAAAAAATCGCAATTCCGTTTTTTACATGTTTCAACCGATGAAGTTTATGGATCGCTCGCAGAATCTGATCCTAAATTTACTGAACAATCTTCTTACAAACCAAATTCGCCTTATTCCGCTTCCAAAGCCGCTTCCGACCATTTGGCGCGGGCTTGGTTTGAAACTTATTCTTTGCCGATAATTATCACAAATTGCTCCAATAATTTCGGGCCGCATCAACATAGTGAAAAACTGATTCCAACAATTATTCGCTCGGCTATTTCGGATAAAATAATTCCGATTTATGGCAATGGCAAAAATATCCGCGACTGGATTTTTGTAAAAGATCACGTTGATGGCTTGTTCAAAGCGTTGCATGAAGGAAAAATAGGGCAAACTTATTGTTTTGGCGGCGAATGCGAAAAAACCAACATCGAAATTGCTCATAAAATTTGCGAAATTCTCGATGTTTTAAAACCACGCGCCGACAAAAAATCTTACGCAAAACAAATCAATTTTGTTCAAGACCGTTTAGGCCACGACAAACGTTACGCGATTGATAATGCGAAAGTTATTGCCGAACTTGGTTACAAGGTTTCAAAGTCATTTGAAGAGCGTTTGCGAGAAACGGTAGCGTGGTTTTTGACAAATTTATAATTTAAGAGTCGATGATTTGTCTAATAATAAAATCTAAATCTTTTTTATTATATCTGTGATCAATTGGTAGCGGCAAAAGATTGTTAGAAAGATAATTTTCATAAGAATTTTTATCGACATTTTTTATCACTTCCTTCCACCATTGAGGTATATAAATTTTTTTCTTTAGTAATTTTTCTCTAAGATTGATTTTATTGATTAAAAGAGGATAAACCATCGGCACCATGTTTTTAGAAATTTCAATTTTCATCTCATTAATTTTGCCTAGTTTTTTATGCATATAAGCAAAATTATTTTTTCTGATTTTGGCAATTTCTAGATAGTCAATCGATTGCAAGATTTTATCAGTTAATAGTGACATTTCTTTCATTTTTGAATTAGTGATTTCATCTTCATTTACAAGGCTATCTTTATAAGCTGCATTTGATCCCAATTCTATTCGTTTAAATAAAGGCATCATTCTTTGATAAGAGACATCTTGATCTAACTTTAGTTCAAGTTTTTTTGAGCAATTTAAATAAGCTCCATCAGTTACCCAAAAAAATTTTCTTGGTGAATAAACCGCGTCACAATTTTTTATTTTTTGGAAGAAGGCTTGAGTATTGTCAATTATAACATTTTTATAATTTGAAATTACTTTTAAAACCTTGTCATCATTAGTTCCAAAATAGTTTGGATAAATAATTGCAGAATCTTTTTTAAGCGATGAAGGTTTGATTTTTGGAGTTAAATCTTCGTTTAAATAATAAAATTCATAATCAACTTCAAGAGCATCGTAAACTGTTTTGCAAATATAAAAAGGTAGAAAAACCTTCTTATATTTTTTCGCTTTTATGATGTAATTTATAGCTTGTCTGGCGCAATTAAGTTTGACAGAATTTTTGTGATATGCGGTTTTCTGCTTTAAACTAAACTCAATAAATCCAAAATATTCTTTTTCTGACATTGCTAAATTTAATTTTTTTATGGAAATCTCAAAAATAATTGCTCATCGCATTAACACGATTTCTCAATTAAACTTGGTGCCCAAAGACTTTGGAATTGAAGTAGATATAAGATATCATGAAGATGATTTGATTTTGCACCACGACCCATTTTCTCATCACAAACCGCAAATGCCAGAAAAATTTAGTGATTTTCTTGCTTACTATAAATGTGACGGACCAATGATTTTAAACGTTAAAACCGAAGGTGTTGAAGAAAAACTAATTGAATTAATGAATAAATTTAAAATTAAAAACTGGTTTTTTCTTGATCTATCGATGCCATTTTTTGTCAAATATGCTAAACATGCCGCAAGAACTTCAATTGCTGGTTTTGGGCCGGAAAATTTGGCAGTAAGATTTTCTGAAGAAGAGCCAATTGAATATGCTTTAAACTTTGCTAAAAAAGCGTCTTGGGTCTGGGTTGATTGCTTCACCAAAATGCCTCTTGATGATCAATCTTACGCCAAGTTAAAAAATGCTGGCTTCAAAATTTGTTTGGTTTCGCCGGAACTGCAAAAACATCCTCTTGAAAAAATTGCTGAATTCAAAAAGCAGTTGGATGGTAAAAAAATAGATGCTGTTTGTACCAAGTATTCTGATTTATGGAGATAAAAATGGTAAAAATTCTGTTTCCTGAAATTGATTTAAGCGGCGTAAAAGGCGTGATGATTGATCTCGATAACACGCTTTATCTTTATGATTCATGTCATCAAAAAGCTTTAGAAATTTGTTTTAAAAAGTTTTTTGTTGGTAAAATTTCTTTTGAAGATTTTGTGCTTCTTTACACAAAAAATCGTAATCAAGTTGTAGCAAGTTTAAGTCCGCAAGGTGCTTGCCGTTCAAGGTTTTTTGCTTTTCAACATTTGCTGGAAGATATGAAAGAAGGCGAAGCTTATGTTAAGGCTTTATCTCTGGATCAGCTTTATTGGAGCAGTTTTATTGATGCTATGGAACTTGAAGATATGGCTAAAAATTTTCTTGAAATTTGTAAGTCTAAATCTTTATTAATATGCGTTGTAACTGATATGTTGGCAGAAACGCAGGTAAAAAAATTACAAAAATTGCAAGTTACCAAATATATTGATTATCTGGTGACATCAGAGGAAGTGGGGCAAGAAAAGCCATCAGATCTAATGTTTGAAACCGCCTTAAATAAAATGCAGTTACAAAAACATGAAGTGATAATGATTGGTGATGATGAAAAAAAAGATATGCAGGGCGCTAGAAATAGTGGGATAAAATCTTATCAAGTAAAAATTATATCATGATTAAAAAGCAATTTTCTAAATTTATCTTGGTTGGATTGCTTTCTACGGTAGTAAATTATCTGATTTTTTTTATTGCACTGCATTACTTTTTCATCAATTACTTAATTTCCTCTGGAATTGGTTTTGTAGCTGGTGTTTTTGCGGGATTTTTTCTAAATAAAAATTGGACATTTGATTCTCGTTTAGTCCAAACAAAAAGAATTATTATTAGTTATTTCTTGGTTTATGTTTTTTCTTTGGCGCTGAGTTTGGTTTTTTTAAAGATTGCCGTCGGAATTTTACAAATAACGCCTGAAATAGCTAATTTACTAGCAATATGCCTTACAACTTGCACAAATTTCATTGGAACAAAATTTTATGTTTTTAAAAAATAATGAGCTTTTTTAACCAAAAATCAGCAAATAAAATTTTATCAGAAATTTTTAACTCAAAACTTTTTTGGGCTGGATTAATTCTCAAAATTGTTCTGGCGACCTTATTTGCTTCAAAATTTCTAACTGATCTATTTTTGCCATTTGTTAATTTTTACACAAATAATGTTTTGGCAAATCCATATGATTATTTTTTTGAAGCTGGAAAAATCGATGCCTTTCCTTATCCTTCATTAATGTTATGGCTGGTTTCTTTGCCATATTATTTGCTGCTTTTTGTTATCAATAATTCTGCAGAATTTTCATCTTTTTTCAGCATTTTTTCTTTAAGAATTTCGGTTTTAATTGCTGATTTTGTAATTTTAGTAATCTTGATGCGATGGCTAAAATACAGTGTTAACAGGCTTATAATTTTTTATTGGCTATCTCCAGTTTTAATTTACATCAACTATATTCACGGCCAATTAGATTGCATTCCAATCTCAATTTTATTGGTTTCTATTTATTTTCTTTTCAAAGAAAAATTTATTACTGCCTCTTTGGTTCTGGCTGCAGCTGTATCTTGCAAAACTAACATTTTATTGGCGGTTCCGTTCTTTTTTATCTGTTTATTTGCAAAAAAAGTGCGTTTTCAAAAACTTGCGCTTTGTGCGGTGATTTTTATTTCAGCAATTTTTGTCATAAATCTACCATTTATCTATTCCAACGGCTTTTTGCACATGGTGCTTTTAAACAATAAACAAAGCCAAATTTTTGATGTTTTTTATAAATTTGCTTCAGAGAGACTTTTCTATTTTATTCCGGCAATTTATTTCGTTTTGTTGGTTAAAGCAGTCATGATTAAAGGTTATAATCGTGATGTTTTTATTATGTTTTTGGGCTTTAGTTTTGGGGTTTTGAACTTGTTTATTCCGCCAATGCAAGGCTGGTATTATTGGGTAATTCCATTTTTTGCTTATTTCTATATTAAGCAAAAAGACGCGCCAAGTTTCTTATTTTTTGCGCTACAAGCTGCTTATTTCATTTATTTTTTTGCGGTTAAGAATTCTGACTATTTGCAAGTTTTCCAATTAGTTTCGCCTTCAATTGCTGCAGGTTCTAATTTTTATGAACTAATTTCAAACAAAGATTTAAATGCAGATAAGTTGGTAGATTTAAGTTTTACGCTGTTGCAAATTTTTCTATTGTTAAACTGCTTTTGGATTTATCGCAGCGGAGTAAGCAGCTGCTTAAAACATAAATTAGTTTCCAAACCATATTTAATCGGCATTTCTGGCGATTCTGGAGTTGGAAAAACTACTTTAGTTTCATCGCTCTTAAATGTTTTTGGTAAAAACAATGTTACCACAATTTGTGGTGACGATATGCATAAATGGGAAAGGGGTCATGAAAAATGGCAAGAATTTACTCATTTAAACCCAAGTGCCAACAAGCTTTATAGTGAAGTTTCATTTTTACGAGCTTTAAAAAATGGTCAAAAAATTGCGCGCCGAACTTACGATCATAATCATGGAAAATTTACCGAACCAAAAAGCATTGAGGCTAAAAAAATAATAATTTTCGAAGGTCTTCATAGTTTTTATGTTGAACCGGTGCGCAATTTATTTGATATAAAAATTTTCGTAAAACCAGAAAAACAATTACGCATTCATTGGAAAATAATTCGCGATCAAATTAAGCGCGGATATAGCAAGGATAAGGTTTTAGAGCAGTTAAGACAAAGAGAAGAAGATTCAGAAAAGTTTATTTTATCTCAAGAAAAATATGCTGATGTAAAAATTGAGTTATTGCCCGCTAAACCAATAAAAAATATCGGTGATAAGGATGAAAAATTTTTGCTAAATCTAAAAATTTCTTGTTGCAATAGCGTTAATATCGAGCCATTTGTCGACGCCTTTTCTATGATAAATTCTTTAAAGATTGACCATGGTTTTGATGAAAATGATCAGCAATTTATCGCAATATCTGGCAATGCCAAAGCCACAGAAGTTAAGCTTCAAGGCGACATTTTATTGGGACAAAACTTTGAAGAAATAAGTTTAAAAGAGCCAAAATGGTCGGATGATTTTACAGGGTTAGTTCAGGTTTTCTTGGCTTTTTATATAATTCAAACTGAGTTGAGTGATGAAGCAAAAAATAGCTGATCTAGTTTATCTATCGCAAAAAATTGGCAAACGTCTGGATTATGTTCAGGGCGGCGGCGGAAATATTTCTGTTAAAATTTCAGAAAATTTAATGGCGATCAAAGCTTCGGGTTATGAATTAAAAAACCTAACCAAAAATGATGGTTTTGCCTTTGTAAATCATCAACAAGTTAATCAGAAAATTACCGAATTTTCTGAAACAAAAAATGGTGATGACCAAAAATTTTCTTCGGCAGTTAAATTGGCGATTAATGAATTGAAAGGATATCCGAAACTACGACCATCAATGGAAACAGGATTCCATTCTTTATTGCCATTCACTTATGTTGTGCACAGTCATAGTCTTTACGCTGCTATTTTAAATTGTTCAAAAGAAGGTTACAAAATCGCTCAAGAACTTTTTCCTGAAATGTTGTGGATTGGTTATGAAAATCCGGGTTGGCAAGTGACAGAGGCAATTTTTTTAGCATTGAAAAGAAATCATAAAACTGCGCCAATTATTTTTTTGCAGAATCATGGTTTAATTGTTGCTGGCAATGAGGTGAATCAGCTTTATCAATTGCATGAAATGGTGAGTGATAAAATTAAAAATTTCTTAAAAATTTCTGCATTTAATCTTTCTGAAATCGAGATTTTTTCGGCAGATTTTATGAAAAATAATGTCTTATTTCCAGATCAAATTGTGTTTGGAATTTCACCAGAATTTGCTCAAAGTAAAGTAGCTCATCATATTTTTGCTGCTTATTCTTATATTCTAAGAACCATTTCCCAAGCTACTTTGGAGCCGGTTTTTATTGAACAAAAAAATATCGATTTTGTAGCTAATATGGAAAGTGAAAAATATCGCAAAGAGGTGGCAAAAAAATGAAAGTAATAATTCCAATGTCAGGTTTGGGTTCGCGCTTTATTGCTGCTGGATATAAAGATCCAAAACCTTTAATCAAAGTTCACGGCAAGCCTATAATTGAATGGGTGGTGAAAATGTTTTCACCAGATGATCAGTTTGTTTTTATTTGCCGCGACGAACATATTCAAAACACTAATTTGGCTGCGGAGCTAAAAAGAATAAAACCCGAAGCTGACATTATTTCCATCGAAAATCATAAAAGAGGTCCAGTTTATGCGGTATCGCAGATCTTTGACAAAATCGACAATTCTGAACCGATTTTGATTAGCTATTGTGATTATTATATGCGTTGGAATTACGAAGGTTTTAAAAAGGCAGTTTTAAAACCAGAAATTGACGGCTCGGTTCCTTGTTATCAAGGATTTCATCCTAATTTATTGCCGAAGAAAAATCTTTATGCTGGATGTCGCGTTGATGAAAATAATTTCTTGCTAGAAATTCGGGAAAAATTTTGTTTTACTGAAGATAAAAGCCAAAGTTTACATTCGCCGGGAGTTTATTTTTTCAAAAATGGTGAGGTTTTGAAAAAATATTGCCAAATGGCTTTGGATGAAGATTTAAGCATGAATGGTGAATATTATGTTAGTTTGGTTTATCAGCTTATGTTGAGAGATAATCTAAAAATCTATGTCCACGACAAAGTAGATTATTTTTGCCAATGGGGTACGCCTCAAGATTTGCAGGAATATGAATTTTGGTTAGAACAAGTAAAAAATTTTAAAACATGAATATTCTAATTCCCATGGCGGGAGCGGGTAGCCGCTTTGTTAAAGAAGGTTACACAAAACATAAGCCAGTAATTTTGGTTACAAATCGTCGCGACGGTAAAAAAATTCCAATGGTGGTTGCGGCAACTAAAGACTTGCCGGCGGCCAATGAATTTGAAAATAAGATTATTTATGTTGATCGCGATTTTCATAAAAATGATGGCGTTGAAGATGAGATAAAAAAATTTTTTCCAGCAGCAAAATTTATTACAATTAACAATTTAACAGAAGGTCAAGCAAGCACATGTTTGTTGGCTAAAGACTATATAAACAATGAAGAAGAACTGCTAATTGCTGGTTGCGATAATGGCATTGTTTTTGATGAACAAAAATTTATTGATGCCAAAAAATCAGCTGATGTTTTGATTTTTACTTTTCGTAATAATGAAGCAGTTTTAGAAAATCCGCGTGCTTATGGTTGGGTTGATGCTGATGATTTTGGTGTTGTTAAAGCTGTTTCGGTGAAAGTTCCGATTAGTGAAAATCCAATAAAAGATCATGCAATTGTTTCGGCTTTTTGGTTTAAGCGTGGTCTTGATTTTGTAAAAGCTGCTGAAGAAATGATTGCAAAAAATGATCGCATTAATGGCGAATTTTACGCCGATCAAGTAATGAAATATTGCCTAGAAAATGGGCTTAAAGTTAAGGTTTTTGAAGTTGATAAATATTTATGTTGGGGCACGCCGCTTGAATATGAAAATTATGAAAAAACCATAAATTATTGGCGCGGTTTTTATGAAGCAGAATTTGCGCCAAAACTTTCAATTGCGGTGCCTTGCTACAATGAAGCAGAAAATGTGCCGTTAATTATTTCGGCTTTTCAAAAAGCGGTAGGAAGTCGAAAAAACATTGAAATTATCTTAGTTAATAACGGTTCAACTGATAATTCGGCTATGGTTTTTTTAGATGAATTAAAAAAAGAGCAGGGTGAAATTTTTAAATTGGTAAATGTTGTAAAAAATCAAGGTTACGGATTTGGAATTTTATCTGGTCTTAATGCTACAACTGGCGATGTTTTAGCTTGGACTCATGCCGATATGCAAACTGATCCAAGTGATGTAATTCGTGGTTTTGACTTATATCTCAAAGAAAACAACACAGAGATTATCGTTAAAGGAAGACGCAAAAGCCGCGCTTTTATTGAAGCGATTTTTAGTTTTGGAATGCAAGTTGTTGCAAGCATTGCGCTAAAAACTTATTTAAGCGACGTCAATGCTCAACCCAAAATTTTCTCCAGAATTTTTTATGAAAAATTCGTCAGAAACCAAGCACCTAAAGATTTTTCTCTTGATCTTTTTTTGCTTTATACGGCGAAAAAAAATGGTTTAAAAATTAAAGAAATAGAAGTTGATTTTGCTAAAAGAATGCACGGCGAAGCAAAAGGTGGCGCAGGTTCATGGAAAACACGGATCAAATTAATCAAGAGAACTTTTGCTTATATTTTTGAGTTAAGAAGAAATTTAAATAAGGTAAATTTATAAAGAGCTCGTCCTTAAAAATTAATTTTATGTTAAATAATGATAAATCTCAAAATTCTTCTAGAATCATTTTTAAAAGATTTTGCAAAAATTGATATCTGGAAAAAATTATTATTGGTTTTTTCTAGCTTATTTTTTGCTTTTCTTTTTATAGAAAATTTTCTTTTTTCTACTTCTTTTGCAACTTTGCATTTAAGAGAAATTGATGATTTAGCATTTCAAGCAAGCATTAGGCAATTTCATAAAGATCTTTCATCATTGCGAATAGATCTTTTTATAAAGCTAAATGACTACGGCTATGGTTGGATTTTTTGGGTTATTGTTGGCTTGATTACCTATCCGTTTTATCTTTTAGCTTTGCTGACTGATTTTTACGCGCCGCTAATTATTGTTCCGCGCCAAATCTCGCTTGTTTTCACAATTGGCTCGGCGTTTTTTATTTATAAATCCTTATCAATTTACAGCAAAAATGAATTTTTAAAATTCATTGCTATGATGTTGTTATTTTCTTTTCCGGCATTTGGATATTCTGGTTTGCGCTTTGGAACTGTGGCACAAGTAATGTTTTTTTCTTCTCTAACTTTTTATCTAACAATTCGCAAAAATACTTACGAGAAAAAAGATTTAAAGCACATCGCTTTAGCCGCCGCAGCTTGCGTTGGAACTAAGCTTAATGGTGCATTAATTTTGCCACTTATTGGGTTTATAATAGCTGATCGTTTGCATTGGAATTTAAGCAAAGAAAATATCAAAAAAGCTGGTTATTTTTTACTTAATTTTTTGTTTTTTGCAGTTTTATTTAGTAACCCATCTCTATTTTTAAGTCCGTTTCAACCAGATTATTTTACCAGTTATTTAGCATCACTAAGTAATAATTCTCACCTCGCTTTGCAGGATAATTTTTTTCAAACTTTGTATGATGTTGTAAATATTGGATATCTAAATTCTTACATCGCAGCACTTTTGGCGGCAATTTTAATCTCAAGCATTTTTAAAAAAACTTTAAAGAAAAAAGATTTTTTCTTCATAAGTTGTTGGCTGATATTTTCTTTATGTCTGTTGTCAAAAATTATGTCGATGGGCACTTTATACATTATTAACTATGTTACGGTTGTGATGTATCTAATAGTGTTTTCTTTGTTGTTTTTTGAGAATTGGGGAAGGCTTGGAAAGGCTTTTGCAGTTTTAATTTTAATCGCCAATATTGCTTTAAATCATAATAATATTTACCAAGAATTTTATTCTGGCTTTAAATATTTTCACTTTCTTAAAAATCCCGAAATCATCGCCAAAATTGAAACCAGCGCAGCTATAAAAAAATCAATTCCCGATCCAAAAGAAGAGCCAAAGCGCATAGTTAATGTGTTGATGGATTTTCGAGCAATTTTTCCTTACGCGCATTTAGAAAGAGAAAATCTTCAGGTGCAATTTTCATTCGATAATTTGCAAGTTGCTCAAAAGCAGATCAAAGAAAATTTTGATTATATTTCTTTAAATAAAACTTCTCCTTATCTTCTGTCCGAGTCGGAGTTTAACAAAAATCTCGCAACTCTCAAAGACGATTTGTTAATAAAAAATCAAATCGAAAGCAGAAAAATTGCTTTAAATTTAACCAAAAATGGCAAACTTGATAATGTCGAATATGAAGTTTCTTTTGAGAATGAGATGATTATCTTTTTTAAGATAAAAAATATTAAAAATTAAAACTGAGGATTTTTAAAAATGGATTCGAATTGCAATAAATTAACCGCAATTGAAGGCAAAAATATTAATTTTAGGATGGTTGAAGAAAATGATGCGGAGTTCATTTTATCGTTAAGAGCAGATCCAGCTTTAAACAAAAATATTTCTGCGGTTGAAAATGATGTTGTTAAACAGAGAAATTGGATTAGATCGCGCAAAAATTCTCAAGAATGGTATTTTATCATAGAAAATAAAGTTAATAAACCCGTCGGCACAATTCGAATTTATGATGTGATTGAAGATAGTTTTTGTTGGGGTAGTTGGATTATTTTGCCTGAAGAGAGAATGTCTTCCAGCTTTGAATCGGCTGTTTTGCTTTATGAATATGCCTTTTTTACTTTAGGATTTTCTCAATCACATTTTGATGTTAGAAAAAATAATAAATCAGTGATCAATTTTCATCTTAAAATGGGATCGGTTATTACAAAAGAAGATCACGAGAATTTTTATTTTACATTTAAGAAAGAAGACTACATTTCAAAACGTAAAGATCATTTTGCCGCGATAGATAAAATAGCTAGAAGAGCTTGTTTTAAAACGGAATCTAATTCTTAAATCAGCTTTGATTTACGGCAGAAGTGATTCAAGAAACTGAAACCTCGATGTCTTTAGTTTTAATGGGCGTATTCCTAAAATAAATTAATTATAAATGGCAAAAATTTTATATAGCACGATAGGTTTTGGAGTCAAAGAATTGTACTGCTACCATGATCAATTTACCAATGCTTTAAAAAAACATGGTAATGAAGTTTTGGTGATGACAAGCAATAAGATTATTAAAAATGGTTGGTCATCGAACGATCATTTTTCTTATGTTGATGAGAAGAAGTTAGATGAATTTATAAAATCTTTTAATCCAGATTTAGTAATTGCTTCAAACAATGTTTTATACAATCGAGTTCCTAAAATTATTGATTGTCCGATTGTAATTTTTGCTGCTGATAAACCGATAGGTTATGCTGATAACGACAAAATAAAAAAAAATGTAGATCGATATCATTTTATTTACGAAACGATTGATTGGGAAAAGCAGATTTATGAGCTTTTTAATCCAAAATCTTCAAGAATGATTATGATACCAACGGCTACGGATATTGAGGCAGAAAGCCTAGAGCAAGATTTAAATATTTCATTCATAGGCAGTAATTTTAATTATACTCATAATTTCAAGAATTATTTTACCAGTAAAAATACAGAAGAGAATTTTGATAAATTTAAGCAATTTT
>Ga0214921_10002793_pt1 | contig 27703 bp, 29 predicted proteins | sample LL1505_MetaG_FD_177992 | JGI IMG/M metagenome (GOLD analysis project Ga0214921, IMG submission 177992) | Freshwater microbial communities from Lake Lanier, Atlanta, Georgia, United States - LL-1505 | ecosystem: Environmental > Aquatic > Freshwater > Lake | place: USA: Georgia | collected... | reverse complement strand
CCGTTTGAACCGTGAAGTCAAAGCTATCACGCTTCACAACACGCTGACCATCAAGCAATGTCCAATTCTTGGTTTCAAAAACGATTTCATCCTTTGACATTCCTCTGTCCTTCCATTCTTGTGCCTTTTTAGCAAGCTCTTTCTCAATTGCCTCATCATCTTGCGTAAAACCATAAGTGCAAGTTGAAACTACATTAAACATTCCATCTTGTTTTGCGGTTCCAATGGAGAATTCGCAAGTAAACTGCAACTTTTCTCCGGGAATCTCATCAGAAATCTTAGGTCTGAGTCTGGCAAAATCAATATAATACCCAGTCAAACTATTTGGTGGAAAGATTTTCTTTTGGTCTGCTTCAGTCAAATATTGATTTGTTGTAACATTCTTGATTTTAAAATGCTCTGTGGTTACAAACATAATAGTATCTGTAAGATTCTCCACATTTACTTCTACAATGTAGTTTTGTAGAGGCATTTTCAAGTCATTAATGTGAATTGGGATGCAACTTAGCCGTTGTTTAAGAATCTCATTATTCAGCCGTGAAGTATTTACAAGAATGTTGCACTTATTTTCCTCATTGGGTGTAGTTCTAAATACAACACATGGAATGTCTGACAAAATTGTTCTGCGAATACCATTTGCCACACTGACATTTACATCTCTTAGCGTAAAGCTGAGAATATCTGCGTCTTCTCTTGATTTTTCAATGCGCGGGTTCATTTTATCTATATTAAACAAATAATATTTAATATTGTTAATCAATTTTTTATTAAATGAGTTAAAATAATATTTCAATAACCTTAATATAGAATAATGAGTTCAATTCTTTATTACAGCAATTTTTGCGAGCATTCAAAAAAATTGTTGCAAGCTCTTTCAAAAAGCCAAGTAAGCAAAGATTTGCATTTTATTTGCATTGATAAAAGAACTAAAGGCCCTGACAACAAAATTTATATAGTTTTAGAAAACGGGCAAAAAATTATTATGCCTGAAAATGTAACAAATGTTCCAGCATTATTGTTGTTAAATCAGAATTATGCCGTTCTTTACGGAGACGCAATATACAATCATTTAAAACCCAAGCAAGAAGTTATTACGCGCCAAGCAACAAGCAATAATATGGAGCCTATGGCATTTTCTTTAGGAGGAGGTTCTATTGTATCCGATCAATATAGTTTTTTAGACATGGATTCTGACGAATTAAATACAAAAGGCAACGGTGGAATGAGACAAATGCATAACTATGTTCCATTGAATTATAGTGATAAAATAAGCACGCCAACAGACGAGCACGATTATAAACAAGGACGAAGCAGTGGTGGTCAAGAAATGACGATTGAGAAATTACAACAAATGAGGGAACAAGAGCTATCTAGTTTGTCTATGAAAAAGTAAAATTTATCTTCGGAAAAATAACTTAAAAACTATAAAATAATAAATTACAGATATAAAGAAATGACAACGCAATCGTCAACAATATTAACAGCATTTAACGATCATTTTATGGAATTTGTAAATGATATTATTAGCGTTTTTCCAGACGACCCGGACATTTTAAGCGCCAAGAATTCATTTACATTGATTAGAAAAGCTAATCCAAAAATGATTATTAAGATATGGCATAAATATGTTGTTGAAAAATATGAAGCAGTAATTGATTCGGGAGATATTAGTTTTTTTATTACTAAGGATTACAAAGATGATTTAACAAATGCTGAAAATTCAGAGAAAATTACTGAAGCCATTGATAGATTAAGAAACCCAGTAAAGTTGATGACGCCAGAAGACCAGCAAAAGGTTATGAAATATATTCAAAATTTGAAGAAGCTATCAACAATTTATCAAACCATTGGTTAAAAATGGACGCATAATTTATTTGCCGCATATTTTATTATAATTTTCACATTTATATCTTTAGTTTAGTTTGATTTAAAAAAATAAATTTATATCAAACATATAAATAATGAGCGAAGATCAGAGAGAAATTCCAGACGAGTTTACCAAAATTATGAAAGATTTTGTCTCGGATATTGCAATTACATTCCCTGAATATCAACCTATTATTGATAAGTGGTGGAAACCTAAGAGTTTTGATGATATAGAAGATGAAGATGCCAAAACTCAAGCACTTTTAATTGACGCGCAAGAAAAAATTCGCTACTTATTTAACCATTGTATTGGGGTTTACCCCGAGAGATTCTTTGACATATTGTATCAAAAGGTGGAGATATTTGACAATGAATCGTCTGTGAATACCGAATTTTTGCCCGGCATTAGTTTTAAATACTTATGGCAATGCGATATTAGTGATAAAACTAGAGAGACTATCTGGAAGTACTTGCAAATGGTGTTAATTTGCATTATTGGAAGTGTTGATAATAAGGAAGCATTTGGAGATACTTCAAAGTTGTTTGAAGCCATTAATGAGGAAGAATTTAAGGGAAAGTTGGAAAAGACATTGGAAGGAATGCAGGGTCTTTTTGAAAACTTGGGCAAAGAACAAAGTGAAAATGGAGACAGCGAGCCAAGCATAAATTTACCTTCAGCAGATGATATTCATGGACACATTAACGGCATGTTAGGTGGAAAGTTGGGTGATTTGGCGAGAGAAATTGCCGAAGAAACAACACAAAACTTGAATATAGATATGGAGGGTGTTACAGACGCAAAGGATGTATTTCAAAAGTTGTTCAGCAATCCTGGAAAGTTGATGAGCATGGTTAAGAATGTAAGCGATAAATTGGATCAAAAAATGCGTTCTGGGGATATTAACAAGAACGAGTTAATGACTGAAGCTAGTGAAATGTTGAATAAAATGAAGGATATGCCTGGAATGCCAAATATTCAAGAGTTGTTAGGTAAGATGGGAATGGGTGGTGCTGGCGGAGGCATGCCAGACTTGGCCGATTTAGCAGGAATGGCTGGATTAGCTGGATTGGGAAGAAATACAAAACTAGATACAAATGCCATGCAACAGAGAATGGATAAATTGACTAAGCAACAAGCAATGAAAGAGAGAATGAGAAAGAACATGGAAGCCAAACAAATTGCCAAGTTGGCGGCCGAAGCTAGTGCTGCAGCAAGCCAATCTCAAAAACCAGCTATTACAGACGAAGAGTTATTTGCAATTTTCTCAACCGGTGAGACAGTAGAAAGAACGCCGCGCGGAGCCAAACCCTCTGGAGAAAATGAAGGAAAGAAGAAAAAGAAGAAGGCTGGCAAATAAATTACATTTTTTAATAAAAAATTGATACTTATTTATATTTATTTATAATTTGCATAAATATAAACAGATATGTCACCAATTATTTATAATTTAAATAACGCCGTTCATCGTGAAAAAATGGCGGCATTTGATTATGATTGGACAATTGTTTGTCCAAAGGGCGGTAAAACATTTCCATCTGATGTTGACGATTGGGAATGGTTGTATCCTAGTATTCCTGAAAAAATGAAAAAATATTATGACGATGGATTTATGGTTGTCATATTTACAAACCAATCTAAACAATGGAAGCAAGAACAAATACAACTAGTTGCAAAAGCATTGGACATTCCTGTATTTATAGTTATTGCAACAGACAAATCTGATTACAAACCAAATCCAATACTATTCAACCTATTCATTGGAACAAATAAAATAAACAAGGATAAATCCTTCTTCATAGGAGATGCTCTTGGAAGAAAATCTGACTTTTCAGATAGTGACAAGGTTTTCGCTGAAAATATAGGCATTCTTTGTTACTGCCCAGAACAAGTGTTTCATATGAAAAGCGAAATTATAGAAATTCCGACAATACCATTGTCTGACGAGAAACAAATCGTTATTATGATGGGTTATCCGGGGTCAGGAAAAAGTACTATTGCAAAAAATATATGTAGAAATGAAAATTTTATATATATAGAAGGTGACATTTACAAGTCATCAACAAAGATGATAAAGGCGTCATTAGAACATATTGCAAAAAGTAAATCTATTGTATTTGATGCCACAAATAGTTCTTCCAAGAAAAGAGACGAATATATTGAAATTGGTAAAAAATACAATTACAAAGTTATTTGCATTCATGTATCTACACCATTAGAAATCGCGTATAAAAGGAATAAACTAAGAAATTATGAAAAATATGTCCCAAAAATAGCGTATTCAGTTTATTCAAAAAATTATGAAGAACCGAATGAAAATGAAGGGTTTACGTTATTTGTTATTTAACGCTTTTTAGTTAAAAAATTGTGAAACATGAGATAAATTGCGACGAATAAAGCAGTAAAACCTTCTACATAATTCTGAAGAATGTTCATGCGAATAAAATAAATGTCATGTCCATTTTTATGCAGCGTTTCAATATAGTAAAACCGAATTGCAGTTAGTACTCTACCAATAAAAAATAATAATAAAGGAAAAACAAAGTAAATATTACAATCTGCCAATATCACGCTGAATAAAAATAAATACAACATCCCTTTTAATATGGGACCTAAACCTCTGAAATCAGGGTTTCCATTACCATCTTGAAAAATTCCAGTGTAATATTTGTCTTGATCTTTTTTTTTCTTATCTAAACTAGAATCATTTTTTTGAAGTTGTTTTTCCATTTTATATGCCATTTTATATACTATAATAATACTATATAAAAATATAAAGACCAGCTTTACTTCTTCTTAAATAAAATATATAAAATTGCAATAAATGCTAAAACAGCTCCTGCTATGTTATCATCAACCGTCATGAGAAGAAAAATTGAATCTTCTCCTTTACCAGCTAATGCGTTTACATAATAAAAACGAATGCCATTTAATATACATCCTAACATATAACACAATAACGCGTAAACAGTATACTTGTAGTTTTTAATTATAGCGTAATACACAGCCACAGACAAAAAAATATATTTTGTTATTATAGGTATAAGCCCAAAATCTGGATTTCCTCTGGCAGTAGCAAATGGTCCAGTGTAAAATGTTCCATTTTCAATCTTATATGCTTTCAATTTTTCCCAATCTTTCTCTGATTCGCCGTAAAGAGGAACATTATTTTTATCATCGGTTTGATTTTGATTTTGATTTTGACTTGTTGAATTCATTTATATACTATATATAATAAAAATAATATAATCGCAAAAAGCGTAATTATATTATTTAATTAAATTTATAACTTTTTAATCCAAGTGTATGACAATAAATACATTCCAACAAAAAAGTAAATACCTCCTTCCACAGCCTCTTCAACAACATTCATGTCAATAAAATACTCATCTGAACCATTCTTAATTAATGTATTCACATAATAAAAACGAATTGCATTTAACAATTTCCCAATTGAACCGACGATTAATATATAACCCGAATAAAATATGTTTTTGGATAAAATGATGAACAAAATATATATGTAAAACAACCCTTTCAAAAGAGGCCCTAATCCCTTAAAATCTGGATTACCGTCTTTATCTGAGAACCAGCCAGTATAAACTTTTCTGTTCTCTTTTTTTAGAACATCTGAAATATTAGGCATTATTATATATTAGTGTGTCAAAAAAAAAATTACTTTTTCATAAATAAAACATACAATATCGCAATCAGACATATAACTGCATTAAATATGTTTTGATAAACAATGTACTTTAAAAATTCCGCGTCAGATCTGCCTTCACTAAAAGGATTTACATAATAAAAGCGAATTCCATTAATTATTGACCCTATTGCAAAAAATATAATAAAATATGTAGCATACTTGTATTTTTGAGTTAACAACAAATATAATCCAAACAATGGAACAATTTCTTCTAAAATATATCCATAATATCTAATATTAGGGTTTCCATAACCATCGTCAAGGATTCCACGGTAAATTTTTCTATTTGCTTTTGTCAATCTCACCTCAGCGGTTTCAGTTGGTTGATAGTAAGGGTCATTTTTATCATCAACAGTAGTATTCATTATATATTACAACAAATAAATTTTTCTTTTTATCTTTCTAAAAAGAAAAAGATAAACGATAAAAAAGAAAAATTAAGTAATCCTATATATATAATGACAACGACATTTTGGTCAAATGATCCAAGAATTCTATTTAATAAAGACTATGTTTTTCAAATATGGCCGACATCAACCATGACATATGAAGAGAAGTTAAACGCGATTACTCGGCTAGTAATTATAATGACAATTTTAGGATATATTGCAACCACGTCAATGAATATGATTTTAGTCGGTTTTACAACGCTTGTAATTATTTTTGCACTTTATAAATTAAGAAAACCAAAAGTTACAAGAGATACCTTAAATGGGACTAAAGAAGGATTTAGTGGAATTGATATAAAAAACCAGGAGGGCAAAATTATTACACCAGACACACTAAAAACTTATTTAAAATCAGACTTTACGTCTGTAAATAAAAAGAACCCACTTGGTAATGTTTTGCTTACTGAAATAATGGACAATCCAACTAGAAAACCAGCGCCGCCATCATTTAACACCGAAGTTTATGAAGACATTAATGTATCCACCAAAAAGATGGTTCAAAGTTTGAACCCTGGTATTAAAAATACAAACAAACAATTGTATGGAGATTTAGGAGAACAATTTGAATTTGACCAATCACAATGGTCTTTTTACTCAACCCCAAACACAAAGATTCCAAATGACCAAGGAGCGTTTGCTAATTATTTATATGGTGATATGCCCAGTTGCCGTGACGGTGATGCTTTTGCTTGCATACAAGATAATGTCAGATACAATTTGTACTAATAAATTATAATCATTAAGTAAAATCATTAAGACAATCAAAAAATTTATATCACGACGAATATAAACAAATAATACTTTTCTTTAGTAAAAAAATAAAAGTATTATATATAAATGGCATTTGTCACTGATTATACCTTTGATAACATGAGTAGAATTGGAAATGATACATGCTTCCAAGACCAAGAAACGCTTCAAAATATTAGCTCATGCAATTATTTATTGCAAAACTATTTTGCGAATGATTGCACAATGACAAAACCAATTGCTTTAGCCACTTCTCAACCATGTGTTTTTTACAATGGCCCTAGCCCAGTTGGCTCAGGAGGATGTGTTGTTGATGACAGTTCCAAATTATTGTTAGGCGGCATTCAAACACATCCAAAGTGCAGAATTGATTTATTCCAGCGTCCTTTTGCCACGGTCCCATATTTAGGTCGCGGTTCAGTTGACCCCGTATTGGAGGCACAAATTCAACAAGGTGAACTTTTGACAAACAAACGCAGTGTTAATAAGCTCGCGGAAAAGAGCTATATTAAATACCAAAGCACACCTTTATTGCCTAGCGTTCAAGACCGTGTCACCAACCCCGCTTATTGCGTTGAGGGCGTTGCTTCTGAAGGCTGGATAAGAGGAGGCGTTCCTTCTCGCGAATTAACTAGAGATCGTGATTATTACGCAAATCACACCTCTAGTCAATATGTTTAAAACCAAAACCATATAAAATTAATCTTATATAAAGACTATATGTATAATTCACAATTTATTTCTACATATAGCTACTATGATCCTAATTTAAGAAACAATTTTCATTCTGAAGAAAATATCGCCTTAGATGATGTTAAAGAATTTGAAGAATTGTCTGAAATAATATACCAAGCAGATTTGTTAAGAGCATTTGGGTTTACTGTAGAAGATTTGGAAGCCAAAATAGAACTACAACTTAATGCAGAATTAATTCACGAACTTTATAGTCAATTTAATGTCCATCCTAGTTTTGCAGAATGCATAGAAAAGGCAAAAAATAAACACTTGTGTGAAGATTTAGAATACGGGTTTATTGCATTATTTTCTTATGATTATTTTTTCTTAACACACAAATGCATTTGCGAACAATTAAATAATGGGAATATTAAAGCAGAATCTATTGACAATCTTAAAAAAGCGTTGCAACAATAATTTACACAATAAAGACTGAGGATGCAAAAATAATTCTATTAGATAATATATAATATGGCATCTACGCGAAACATAAATACTGTTGGAAACTATAATTTAGAGCAAAGACAATTCAAACAATCAGAGACATACACATTATATCCCAATTCACAATATGGAGCGGCGTATGATACAAAATTGCCCGGAAATGGTGTAAATCCTGCGCAAATCCCATGGAACCAATTGTCATACAATGCGCCCGACATTGAATCTTTTTTGTTTGGAATTAACTCAACAAATTTGGTTAACCCGGCAGGACCTTTGAGGCCTGAATTAAAAACTTTACAAACGGCAAATTTCTTTGAAAAAACTCCAACTTTAATGCCGGAACCTTTAGCAGTTGAAAAAAATCAACGACCTTTTCCAACTCCTAATTAAAATGCTTTGAGATTAGTTATCATAATAAGTTAATAAATGCACATTTTTATTTATTAACTTATTATAATAAGATAATGTCAAGTTATAGCAATTATTTAGAGGCTAGAAGATGTTGTAATAATGGAAAAAGAGAAATTGAAATAGGTAGAGGACCCCAAGGAATTCAGGGTCCTACTGGAAACACGGGTGCTACCGGCGCTCAAGGAATTCCTGGAATTGCTACAAACACCGGAGCAACGGGAACAAATGGAGCAACAGGCGCAACAGGCCCCCCAGGACTTGCTACAAACACCGGAGCCACCGGAACAACGGGTCCTACAGGACCAGTAGGAACTTTTTCAGGCACAAATAACTTTTATCTATATAAAACGGGAGCTTCAACCGCCACGGCAAGCGTTATTTACACAGATGGAACTAGTGGCGTCAATATTTGCCCAGGTGTAACGCCATCCAACCCCTACCGAGCACTTCAATTAACCGGATCTTCATCAATAGAACAAGTATTTCGAAGAACTAATTCAGATATTCAAAATAGCAACTGGAATTTGGTTGTTGATGGTAATGGAGCAAGTGGAAGTAAATTTTATTTTCGCGTGTTAGATAACAGTGGGAATGCTGGAAATATACCATTTACTCTGATTGCGGGCAATGATCCCGTTACTGGATCTCCGAATGGAACAAACTATGCAAGATTTACTGGTCCTGCAACAAATGATGGAATTCGTGTTGGAATTGGCGCTGAACCTCCAGATTGTCCTTTCGCTATAACGAATGTAAATGGGATTACTACGGGAAGTTTAGTTATGCACATAACAAGGCCAGGTCCCGCAGATACCTTATTAGTATATGCATCAGATTTATATACACCAAATGGCCTCGCTGCAACAATGAAACTGGGTTCAATAAACTCAACTGGTCGTTCTATAAATGCCACCGGCACAATTAATGCATCGGGGTCAGATTATGCTGAATACATTCTACATTCATCAAGTTTATCTGGTAAAAAATTAAATAAAGGAGAAATTTGTGGCATAGACCGTGATGGAAACCTAACAAATGTTTATAAGAATGTAATTCGTTTTGTTGTCGTCTCTACAAATCCTTCTTTTGTGGGAGGAGATAGTTGGAATTCTACTACAAGTAATTTTGAATCAATTTCAACAAGACAAAATGTTGAAGAACCAAGTATAATTGCATATTGTGGGCAAGTGCCAGTAAATAAATATCAACTTTATTATCCAAATAATAAATATACTAATCCCATAAATTGTTACATAGTCCCTATAAGCAAAACAGATGCGATAGCGGGTGATTATATTTCATATGTTTCTGATGTTTCTGGATCAACCGATTATAATATATTTGGATTAATTAAAAAACAAAATGAATTATCTCTAAGTGAATATATAAATTCTATAGGAATGATATTTTCAATAAATGAAAATACTGGTAATCCCAATATCATTGTTAAAATTGTGTAGAAATAAATGATGTTAAAATTTAGAAACTTATAAACGCTTTATTTCATTCATTTAGGTTCCACAAATGGTATTTCACAGCGAGGGAATGATGTAAAAAAGAAAATTGAGTGGCCCATTAAATTTTTCTTTCCGGAAAATGCAATAATTATATTATCACAGTAATATAATAATGTCTAGTTATACAAATTATTTAGGAGCAAGAAGATGTTGCGAATTAAAAAGTTCTGGATTAGCTGGTCCAATTGGTCCTCAAGGCATTCCAGGAGAACGCGGACCTGCTGGATTAACAGGATTCACCGGGCCTCAAGGTCCTACTGGAAGAAGTTGTAGAGGACCCACTGGACCGAAATCATTTATCATTGACCATCCTTTAAATCCTGAAAAATACTTGGTTCATGCATGTTTAGAAGGACCAGAAGCTGGCGTTTATTATAGAGGAAAGGGTGAAATTACAAATAATGAATCCATTGCAATACAGCTACCCGATTATGTTTCAAAATTGGCTAGAAACTTTACAATTCAAGTAACATCTATTTACTCAAAAGAGAGACATGAACCAAATTTATTACAAGTGTCAGATGTTGAAAATAATGCATTTAAAGTATATGGAAAGAATGGCAATTTTTTTTGGACCGTTTATGGATTGCGAAATGAAATCTTGGTTGAACCTGATAAAAAGTCAATTAATGTAAATGGAGATGGACCTTATAAATGGTATTAAATAATAAAATAATAAATAATAAAATAATAAATAGTAAATAATAGTAACATTAATATAACATTAATATATAAAATGTCAAATTCACAATATTTAGGTTATTTAGGCACACAAAAATGTTGCAATTCTAAGAAAACTGGGCAGCAAGGTTTAAATGGTGATCAAGGACCAACTGGTCCAAGAGGATTGGTTGGAGCTACTGGTCCTAGAGGCATAGAAGGCCCCACAGGATTTTATTGCACTGGTCCAACTGGACCGAGCGATAAAACATTTATTATTGATCATCCATCACACGAAAACAAATATTTGGTTCATGCTTGTTTAGAAGGAGCGGAAGCGGGAGTTTATTATAGAGGAAAAGCGACCATTGAGAATAATGAATCCGTTTTAATTTTATTGCCAGATTATGTTGCGCATCTTGCAAGAGAATTAACGGTTGAATTGACACCAGTACATTCATCAATAAACGCTCCAATTTTATATGAAACTTCTGAGATTGAAAATAACAGTTTTACTGTTTATGGAAAAAATGGAAGTTTTTACTGGACTGTTTATGGAAAAAAGAATGAAATCTTAATTGAACCCGATAAATCAAGCGTTAAAGTTCGCGGAAATGGACCTTACAAATGGTATTATTAATAACTCAAACAATAAATAAAATAATAATAAAATAATAATATAAATACTAAGAATGTATTATTATTTAAAATACAATTGCAAATGGCAGAGAATAATATAACTATAGTTAGCGCGTTTATTGCAAATGCAAATCAAAGACAAGACAGAAGTAACGAGGATTATATTGCGTATGGAAAAAAACTTATGGCGGTGCCAATAAATAAAATTATCTTCTTTGATGAATCATTAATAAATGATCTACCGGAGGACTGTTTTAATGATAACAGAACAATTATTATTCCTGTTAAAAAAGAAGACAATTATTTGTATCAACACAAAGAGAAAATAACCGATTTTCAATTAAATACGACTTGTCCAGAAAAGGACACGATGGATTACATGATTACAATTTGCAATAAAACAGAACATGTTAGAAATGCCATTTTATTAAATACATTTCAATCCACTCAATTTGTTTGGATTGATTTTGGAATCAATCATGTATTTAAAGGTAGAACCGACGAAGAATTCAATAATATTATATGCAGATTGATAGAAAAACCATTTGAAAATGTGAGAATTGCAAATATATGGAACCCCGCGCTATATGAGACAAGCTGCAAAAATTTCAGAAGCAATATCTATAAAGAAGTTTTGTGGTTTTTTGCTGGAGGGGTTTTTGGAGGAAATTCTGAAGCATTAATAAAATTTGCAGATTTGATGAAGAACCAATGCATAAAGGTAATTGAAGAAAATCGCACATTAATGTGGGAAGTTAATGTATGGTTTCAAATATATTTAGAAAACAGGGAGCTTTTTTCTCTCTATCCGTGTGATCACAATCCATCAATCCTTGAAAACTACTAGATGGTTATGCAATATTAGTTGTACGATACGACTCCGTCAATATATGTTTTGTCGTATATAGCTATATTAGTAGTTCTATCCCATGAACTATAACTACAAATAACACGATCATCCTCAACTATAAGACCCAAACAATATTCAATGCATTCCTTATTAAATTTAAATGGAGCTGAGTAACGCAATAATTTCATATTCTCATCAAAAACTGAAAATATGTGATAATAATGTCTTGGTTGTTCGTATGACACTAAATGTCCAACAAACCATATTTCGTTTTTATAATTAAATCCATTTGTTGAGCCTCTCACATGCTCAAAGATTTTCGGCATTTCAATTGTTCTTACTAAATTCAGAGCTCCAGCAGTTTCATCAATTTTGCACAGTGTAAGAGGACTCCATTTATAAACAACATTCAAATCTCCAGATAGATTTAAATAAACCCAATTCTTTTCGCAGTCTGAAACACAAAATGATGGTTTTATTTCTATTGGTTTTAAAATATTATTTTCTTCCATCGGTTCATATTTTCCAATAACAATTCCAATTTTGTTGTCTTTGTGGTAGCCGGTTCCTATGAATAAGACTGAAGAAGTGTCATCGGCGACGCGAGTATGGTTAAAAATTCTCACATCTTCAACCCCAATATATCTTCTATCTTCATATTCAACATCTATCATTCTCTCCTTTTTAATCTTAAACTCATTGCTTAATTCAAAATATTTATTAATTGTAATGATGTGTTTGTCGCAATCATGATAATATCCTTGTTCGTCTATCTTATAATTAACTAGACGCACATTAAGCAAGTAACCATCACCAGATTTATTTGGAATTATACAACTGGATGATGAATTAAAATGCGTGTATTCCTCACCGATTAAATGATTAAGAGAGAACCCAAATTGAATATTCTTTTTAGGAATTAAAATATCCTTATAAAATTTCATATTGGACAAAACATTATTTGAAATATTGGTGTAGTTTGTGTTATTTAATACTGTCACTAGTTGGTCATTTATGTTTTTAACTCCATTATAACAAGAAAATATGGAGTATTCGTATTCTAACTTATAAGTATACACATCGTTCTGTAAAAACAAATATTCGTGCCATTTTAAATTTTTATCCAAAACGCTTTTTGCCAAATTGTAAAATGCTAGAGCTAATTTGCACTTACCAATATCTCTATAGTAATTGATTATTTCATATAAATTCTCAATTCTGTCTGGGAAATAATCGTACGCTTCTAACCAAGTAAAAATGGCGTCTTGCATTTTGCCCATTCTTTTATAAACATGCCCAATTCTAAACAAACTATACCAAACTTCCTGCTGCCATCCACCCAACTTGATTCGTTTTTTATAGCAATCTATTGCCTCTTGATGCTTCCAAGAATCAAAGTAAGTATTTGCCAAATAAAAATAATATCTTTGGTTCTCCGGTTCATCTTCTATACCTTTAGTTAATAATGCAATATCTCTCTCAAGTTTGTCGCTTTTCGCTCCACCATCTCCAATGTCGTGAATGAATAAGATGTCTTTTTCAATGTTTATGTTGTGGTTATTTGGTGGTGTATTGATATATTCGTGCGTAACCCCACAATAGCTATACTGTCCGTTATTTTTTACAATTCTCATGTTATGATACAAGAATTCTTCGGTGCCTTGTAAAATTGAAAATGAATCAGCTTCAGACAACATAGATTTTTCAAATTTATTAACTTTTAAAACCATGTCTGCATCTAATAATATAATATAATCGGACATTCCTTCGCAATGCTTTAATGAGACATTTCTATTATGCGAAAAATTTCTGAAAGGTTCAAATACAATTTTACCTGTGATATTCTTAGCCTCAAAATATTGAGTAATTAGATCAACCGTATTATCACTTGATCCGGTGTCGCAAATGCAATAACTATCAATAATTCCAATAACAGAATCAAGCAGTCTAGTAATAATTTTACTCTCGTTTTTAACAATCATATTCAGGCACAAAGTCGGCAGTACTTTTTTTTCAGTCAATGTTATTTCCATTGAATAATATTATTACTTGTGCATAGATTTTAAGTATTATTTTTGAATAAGTTTTAAGATTATTTAAAATATATTTAATTTTCATTTTCAAATAAAAATATCATCTAATAATAATATTATGTCTTTCACTAGATTTCATGATGACCCTTGTAGAGTAGCAAAGCAATTACAACAATCAACAGATGTTGGAAGGTGGATTTTGAATGTTCCTGGAAATGGTGACAAACCAGCATACATGGCTGACCCCCAAATAAGGATTCAAACTTGGGGAGGAAACTTAATGACCAACTGTGTTGATTTAGAAAGTGAATTGCGTGGCGTTAATAGACGCGCGAGCAAAGACTGTTTAGGAAAAGATGAATATCAAAGATATAACGTTCCCACCCAAAAAATATCTTATCCAAGCAATTCTTCTCTTTATACCGAAGAATCTAGAACTATTATGCCAGCGTGGACTGCTCGTGACTTGGAACAAGTTAATTGGTATGAATTGCCTTTAAATCCTCAAGAAAACACTTGCATGCCTTTCCAAAACAACTTAAGCACACGCATTTTAGAAAAGGATAATTTTGTTGCGCAAATCCCTTGCTTTCCAGATGGCCCAGAACATCTTATTCCAGGTTCGCTGCCAGTAAACCAAGGCAAGCGTTCTTTGTCATATCCATCCGGGCCAGGAATATGTACGCATGAAAATTCGTGTGAACTTGTTGGCAACTATAATAAATAAACAAATAAAATTTATGTTGTTGTTGCATTTTAACAACTTTCTGTGGAAACTTTTGAGATTTAAAAAATATAATACTGTATATATATTAATGGAGTTTGCAATTCCACTTTTAGCATTAGGAGGACTATATGTAGTTTCAAATAAAGAACACGACAGTCCAAAAACAAAAACTATAAGAGATAGAAAGAGGCAAGAGAGATTTACTAATATGGGTGCTAAGCGCAATTATTTGCCAAATACAGAAACCCTTCCTCAAAACTATCCCGTTCCAAACGAAAATCAAATAACAGACACTGTTCAAAAATATGTTAACCCAAATATTGCTAGCGACAAATATTTTAACCAAAATTCTTACGAAAACAACCAAAACAAAGGCATTGCTGTTGGAAATAACATTCAACAAGTATATTCTTTAACTGGTGATTATGTTGCTAAAACTGATTTTAAGCACAATAATATGATACCATTCTATGGTGCAAAGATAAAAGGACAAGTTTATAACAATAACATGGCTGAGACAATTTTAGATAATATGATTGGAAGTGGCTCTCAAGTTATTAAGAAAATAGAACAAGCCCCTTTATTCAAACCAGAAGACAATGTTCAGTGGGCTTTTGGCGCACCAAATAGCAGCGACTTTTATCAGTCTCGCGTAAATCCTGGTATGAAGAACAGCAACATCAAACCTTTTGAGTCTGAATATGTTGGTCCTGGTTTAGACCAAGGTTATACCAATCAAGGCAGTGGTGGATATAACTCTGGCATGGAAGCCCGAAACGCGTGGCTCCCGAAAACAGTTGATGAATTGCGCGTTGCAACTAACCCCAAGATGGAATACACGTTGGAGAATCATCAAGGACCTTCTTATTCTCATGTGCAAAATGTAGGCATTCTTGGAAAAGTTGAGAAATACCACCCCGACACTTTCTATATTCAAACTCAAGATCGCTGGCTCACCACAACTGGTCAAGAAAAGGGTCAAATGCTTAGACCCATTGAGGAGGTTCATTCAACAACTCGCGCAACTACAACCCAATCTTACACTGGAGTTGCTGGACCCGCTGACCGCGTTGCAAATTATGTTCCCGGTGCTTACGAAGATTCAAAACGCAATGAACTTCCTCAGTGCGATGTTGGTCCATCCACAGCAACTCGTCGTGGAGATCACACTGATGCAGAAAATGCCTTGAGAAGTCACACAAATTATTCTAACAATCGCGCGACAATGAGACAACCAGACACCATGCGAAGCGGGTTTAGTCGTGCAATTGGAGCAGTTATTGCACCAATTATGGATGCATTTAACCCAACAAGGAGAGAAGAATATTCTAATAACTATCGCGTTTATGGTGACGCCGGTTCAACGGTTCCCGATAGTTATGTATTAAATCCTCGCGATGTAACAAAAACTACCATTAAGGAAACTACTTTATATACACCTAATTCTTATGTTGGAAGACAAATTGAAGGAGGTGGATATCAAACAAACAAGCAAACGCCTATTACAAATCAACGCGACTCTACAAATTGCAGTTATACCGGCACAGCTGGAGGAAACTCGGGTGGGTGGGGCGACATGAGTTATGAAGCCGCTTATGCTCAAACAAACAACGAATCTAAGGAAAAATCAGTTGTTAGTAGAACAAATCATGGCAATACCAATATTTACAGCGAGCAAATGAATGTTTGTGTTTCTAAAAATGATTGTGACCGTAACAACACACGCATGTGGGTGCCAACAAATATGCCTCAAATGCCCATGTCAAAGGAGGAATATGGCAAGATTAGAGCCCCACAATATTACAATCAATGCATTGGGTGTGACCGCATTAGCCCTGACATTTTAACAGCGTTTAGAGAGAACCCTTACACGCACAGTTTGACTGATTCCGTTTAAATAAAAATAAAAATAACATTACAGCAACAAACTTAAAAATTAGATGACATGTATTATTAAGCATGTTATCTAATCTCAATAGAATCTATAATATACCAGTAAATATTAAACGAATTATTAACAAACCAATACTCTTTGATGTATCGTTGAGGGATGGTCTTCAAGGAATACCAAAACACAGACAAGAAAGCGTTTGTTTGAATGATAAAATTGATTTATTTCATAGCATTTTATTTAACTATAGACCAATTAAGGTTGAAGTTGGTAGCATTGTAAATCCAAAAATTATGCCTGTTATGGCAGATTCATTAAAGATGCATGAGTATGCTGCAAACTTTGTTAAAACCGTGGCTAGTTATGACCCAGAATTATACATAGTTGCTCCAAATAAAAAGGGCCTTGATATTGGCATTAAAAATGGAATTAAAAATTTTTCCTTTTTAACTTCGGTTTCAAACAGTTTCCAAAAGAAAAATGTTAACAAAACAATTCAAGAAACAAAGAAAGAATTAGAAGAAATGATTAAAACTATGAATCCAACGCCCGAGAATGAATTTAAAACAAAATTGTATATTTCTTGCATAAATGAATGTCCTTTAGAAGGAAAAATAGACAATGATGTAATTGTTCACGATATTTTAAATTACCACAAAAGTTTTCCTCTAATTGACGAATATTGCCTCTCAGATACTTGCGGGTCATTAAATTTTGACGATTATAAATATATAATTGACGCGTGTTTGTTTTTCGGCGTGCCGCCAACAAAGATTTCGCTTCATTTGCATGTGAATAAAGAAAACATAAATGAACTAACAAAAATAATATACCATTCGCTTGATAGTAGTGTTATTCGGTTTGATGTTTCAGTTTTAGAATCTGGTGGATGTTCAGTAACGCTCCCATCTTCAAAACTATTGCCTAATCTATCTTATGAGCTATTTAATAAAATATATTCAAAATATGTTGAACTTCGGGCTGATGTATTGTAAAAAAAATGCAAAATGCAAAATGCAAAATGCAAAATATAAGTTTTCGTTAAATTAATATAAAAATTAACCTTCGTATTTAAAGTAATGGCATTAAACATACATCAATCAATTATAGATAAATTAACATACTTTCACGGCACACACAAAACTCCGAATATTATATTTCATGGTCAATCTGGTTCTGGAAAAAGAACTATTGTGAATGAATTCATTAACATGATTTATAACAATGACAAAGAGAGAATAAAATCCTTTGTAATGTATGTAAATTGCGCTCATGGAAAGGGTATTAAATTTATTAGAGAAGAATTAAAATTTTTTGCCAAGACTCACATAAATTCAAATGGTGGCGACATTTTTAAGAGCATTGTATTATTAAACGCCGATAAATTAACAATTGATGCACAATCCGCTCTTCGTAGATGCATTGAGTTATTTAGCCATACTACAAGATTTTTTATTATTGTTGAAGATAAATACAAACTGTTAAAACCAATTTTGTCAAGATTTTGCGAAATATATGTTCCTGAACCAATTTACAAAGGAAATGCAATAAATCTTTATAAATTTAATTTGGCAGAGACATTTAAACTTAAGGAAATCAAAACTCTTAGATCTGAATGGTTAAAAAAAGAATTAAATAAAGTTGCTTCAAATGCAAACTTGAAATACAACGATTTACTTAATATATCAACAAAGTTTTACGAAAAAGGTTACAGTGGATTAGACTTGATGCAATTATTAGAGAAGCCAAATAACATTAAAATTTCTAAGATGACAGAAGAAAAACATTATGAACTACTTTTTGCCTTTAACAAGGTTCGCAAAGAATTTAGAAATGAAAAAATACTAATTATGTTCATTTTGAACTTTTTGTTTTTGAGTTTAGAACACAATTTAGAAAATATTTCATTTATGTAAAATGGATGATTTTAATGTCTCTAGTTTACATGAATCAAAAAACGAATGGGGTGCAAGATTGCTCACCATCGTAACTCCTCACATTATTGATGGATTAAAGTCTATTTTTGACGAGGCTGTAAAATTATGCAGAGACAATAATGAGATGGATAAGTATTTAATGACTTTTCAGAATTTTATTACAAGAATTCCAAAGTGGAATTCCAATATTATTGAGACGGAGAAAACCCGTATTGTTGAAAAGAGTGGTTGCGGATATTTGGAAGATTTAGTCACATGTGTTCACATTATTCAACTTAAGTTATTGTCTGCAATTCGCGTCGGGCAAAAGCAAAAGAAGATAGACATTACAATCCCCAAGCTTGATGATTTTATTCACAAAATTTACATTAATGTTGCTAGAAAGATATACAAGAATGTCTATTTGTTTGAACTCAATATTCCTCCCTTACAAACTCAGAAGCATCACCGTGAATTAGAAATTATTGTTCAGGAGTGCATTTTAAATACAGTGAGAGATAGCATCCCAGTGGAGGCTATTTTGCAAGCTTATATGGATGAAACTATTGAGGAACATGTTGTTGAAGAAATTAAAGAGCAAGAAATTGAAGATCCCAATAAGGATGCCAAGAATAATAGTCCCACTCAAGTTATTTCTGAGACAAAGGAAACTGAGGTTAAACAAAATTCTGAGGCCGATTCGCCAAGACAACTTGAATCTGACCCAATTACTGCAATTTTAGAGCAAAATAAATTAGAAGCAGAACTTGCATTCCCTAGCTTGTCAAATGAAGGCGAGTCATCATCTTTTGGAGCTTCTTCTTCCAATTTATCATTTAGCGATGTTGATTATGCAGCGGATTCAGAAAACAATGTGCAAGTTGTAGATGCACCCAAGAATTTTGAGAGATTAGAGGAAATTAGTGCAATGAGAAACGCTCAAAGAAAAATGGAAGAGGACGATGTTGATGAAAATGTTAGATTGCAAATCTTTGACCAAGATGTTTCCCTTGATAGTTTAGATGTACACAACATTGAATTCCCTGAAATGCGGCTGGAACCAGACTTGTTATTAGACGATGTTGAAGTTTTAGCCTAAGTAGGGAACCTTTATAGTTATGCGTTAAATAAAAAATAAGAATGTAGTCATTTACTTTATAAAAATGAATACATTTGTCGTCGCAGGAATAATATCATTTGTCTATTTTGTTGTTAAATTTATTGAGATGCGATTTGTAGATAAAGAGAGTAAACCACTTAAATTTTTGATTCGGGATTCTCTCTTGGTCTATTTTAGCGTAGTTGTTGGTTTATTCGTTGTTGAACAGTTGAAGCCCGTTATCCAAGATGGTGGTGAAAATGCCGTCGTAAATCCTGCCGTTTTTACTGATAATCCAGGATTTTAATTTATTTGCGAGGTCTTCGTGACTTGTATCTCCTTTGTCTGTTATATTTTTTAGTGCTTTTTTTTGAGTTTTTTCTTGACTTAGGTTTTGTCCTCTTTTTACCACCACTAAGCATACCTTCAAATAAACTATTTTTTACTGCGTTTGATAATGGCAGTAAAGGATATTTATTTCTCTCTCCACTATGTGAATCACTATTATAAAACGCAATTCTCTCATCTGTCGCAATCTCTTCCGCCTGTTTTAAAGCAATTAATCTATTATTTTCTGCCTCAATTTCTTCAGGCTTTACCAATTCACTTGGTTTGTCTTCTTTATTATCATAATTATAAGACAACCATCCATAAATCCCTGGAAATTCGCTTAGTTGCCAGTTATCCGAACGTCTAAGCGTATTAAATATTTTTAAAGCCTCAACATATTTATTTTCAGATACTAGTTGTTTTATCTCTTGCAACTTTTCTGATGGTATTTTATTTGCATAACCAAAATCTATTATTATCGCATTTCCTGGAATTTCAGAATAATAACCGTCAACCGACGGATTTACTAACATATTTCCAGTGTGAAAATCTCCCTGAGAATAACCCGTTTTTAATGCTAATTCTAGATTTTTTAATCTTATCATATTTTCATAAGTTCTAAGTTTAGTCCTCATTGAATTCTTGGAATAAAGGTCGTAAAAAGTATCATAACCATCTGCTATTTCCATTCCTAAAATACCTAAATATGGGATTGAACCATTATTAATGTTTGCAATAATTCCGTTTAAAATTGCAACACTTGAGACAGGCCAAAGTCCCGATCCAGCAGGACCTCTCAATTTAGATATAAATTCAATTGCGTTAGATTTATCATTCTTAATAGATGCATAAATTGGCGCTGGACATAATGGGTTTAAATAAGAAATAGTTTTAAAAAATACATCCGTCTGTATATTTATTTCTTTTTTAAAGGTTTCTTCCGTTTCTAAATTTTTATTAGCAAAAATTATCGGCGCGACAATATTATAGGGAACGGTCCACTCGTTATCGTCATATTTACCAGGAACCTCTGAACGAATTCCAACAAATTTTATAAGTATTTTTTTAACGGGCGATTTAAAATCAGTTGAACGAATCATTTCATACGGTGATTCAATTCCTTCATTTAAAGTGCATACAAATATTACTCCACTTGCTGAATTTGCAGTTTCTCTTAACCAAGTAACTTGACTGCTGTTTTCAATAAAAAAATTTATTGCCTCTTCTGGATTTGTTTTTATAAGAACGCCTCCTTTTTGTGTTTTTTTTCGCATGTTTAAAATAAGTTGAGATTATTTTTTATCACTTTAATAGCCATCGTATCGTGGCTATTAAAAGGAAACCCAAAATCTGGAATCTTGTGTCGCAAATAAGTATTCCTGACTCCAATTCCATTGTTGAGTTTCTTCGTCATAAATCTCGTAATTGATTGACTGTCGCGTATAATGCGCACATTTGGACCCAGCTCTTTTTCTAGATAATTTATTTGGGAGCAATTGTCAATTCCATGCGGATTCAGCGACTTGAAACGAAACAGGCGCGGCACTCAATGTTCGCAAACTGCCGCAGGCATCTTTTTTGAAACCTGGCTCTGTAAATTTATTTTTGAGTGACCTTGCCGAAAATAAATTTGGGAAAACTTTTCTCTCTATGTAAAATCGCAATCTCCATAATGATGCGATTCACAATATTCATGGGCAAGACGGGAAGAGAACTCATGTTTAAAGTTGATGCATTTTAAGTCCCACCAAAATTTGAAAAAGTAATTCAATTTTTTCGGATTTACAAAAAAATTGAACCTGCGAATAAAAGTAAAATTAATTTCAAAATAATAACAATGATGTCCGAAGAAGTTCAACAATCAATGTTTACTGTGTATGGTAAGGGTCTAGTAAAAATTAACACGGACAATCGTGTAGATGGACGACTAAAGACCAATGGAATATACATTATGCATCTGCCAGAAACTGAAGAAGTTTTATATCTAGTGTGCGGCTATATTGCTATTCGGGCGGCAGATATGAAAATTATGAAACACATTAAAAAGGGGAAACCCGTAACAAGCGATTTGAATTGTACTTTTGGATATCAGTTTGAAACATTTGACACAGTTTGTTTTAGTAGTTGGAATTATAGAGAAAAGTGTGATCTCTATGCTATTGAGGACATTTATGTAATGCACGATTCTTTGGATGCGCTGTTTGTAGAAGATGTCAAAGTTGAAGTGGTGGATTTCTGATAAGTATTACTTAGGAAATATATTGTAAGTAGTTATTGAGCCGATGCTCTTTAAAAACACATTATTTTTTTCTTTAATTTCAATTGGAAACCCAAAATCAATTTCTTGAGCTTGTTCATAAACATGTCTGCTCATTTGAATTGAATCTGTGTCTGCAGTAGATTGCAATCTTGATGCAACATTTACTGCATTTCCCACAACACATAGACGAGGAACTTCATTGCCTAATATACCAACATTTACAGTTCCCAAATTAATTCCAATTCTTATAGACAACGGCGCACCATTTGGGGTTTTGACATTTTTTATTTCTTTTATAAAATCTAACCCCAATTTTATTATTTCTTTGACAACAATTTTATGATTAAGCTCAGTTCTAAAAAGATCACCTACAACAAAATATGCATCTCCTATGGTCTCAATTTTTTGCAAATGATAATATTTTTTTATAATGATGTCAAACCTATAATATATATCATCAAGCAATTTAAAGATAATGTCCCCATCAAATTCTTTTGCCAACTCGGTATAATTTACAATATCCATAAACATTACACAAATAAAGGTAAACTTTTTATTTGACTCTATAGAATCTCCAGAATTTTCATTCACGTAATCTATGTCTAGATTTAATGGCAATATTTTCTTTAACAACTCTAATTTAAGAGCGCTGTTTGATTTTGGTATTTTGTCTACGAATTTCTTTTTACAATATTTTACCAAATTATAACAATTTGTCGTTATTTTTTTTTCATTTTCTAGTTCAAATTGTTTAATTTGTTTTATAACAGTTGAAACAAAATTTACACTTTGCAAATCCATGTTATCTCTAATAATTTGTTCTTGTTCCGTATAATTTGAAATAACTATATTGCTAATAAATTTACACATTGTATCTGCTATATTATAAAACGATGACGTTAATGATGGACTAAAAATTCCCAAAAAATCAAAAGCATTAATTAATATAAATGTAGACCACATTACAATATACAAGTTTGTAAAAGGCATATTTCTATATTTATGTAAGGCTTTCATGAATAAAATTAAAGGAATACACGCTACAACCGAAAAACTGTAATAGATTTGACCCTTTAATGGGGTTAAAAATGCGCCACAAATAATTGGGATTAGATGGTAATGAAATTTAATATCTATAAGTGTAATGTCATTTGCGTCGCAATACATTTTCAACATTAAAGGCGTAGTAAATGCCCACATTACTGCTCGCGATGTTTCATATTCAACAATTGTCATGTTTGGCGAAATCGCGACATCCACAATGTGTTTTATATAGATGAACGATAAACCTAGACTATTTTTGTCATTTATTTTTGAAATAAATAACCGATAAGAAAGATTATAAAGGTAAAGAATTAACATATAATAACTTGTCGCTTTCAATAAAAAATATAACTCTGATTGTGATGAAATACTCGCAGTTAATCCGGAAGAAACATAATTGTTTGAAATTAAATAAGGAATATATAAATTTTTAAATAGAGCGTCTATGTTATAATATATTGCTACAATGCATAATATGGATAACATATACATTGTGTTTATATTTATCTTTATTATAATAAATAATAAATAGTTTTTTTAATATTTTTTATTAAAATATTTTTTATTAAAATATTTTAATTAAAATATATTACCTACCACTCCACACCTTTACTGCTGGCAATTTGGGTATCCTTTTATTGTGAAGGTTTTCACAATGTTCGTTGTATGTATAACCCCACTCACAGTATGATTTAATATCTCCGAATAATGATGGTATGTTTAACAAGCGAAGATATTCAACAAAGAATATGATTCCCATTATTCTCTCCAAACAACATCTATCAGACCTAGAAGTTATAAAGTTCAACATGTTGAACAAATTGTATTTATCTCTCAAGCCAATTAGAAACTCGCGATTAATAAAACTTTGCACTCCAAAACAACCTGACCATATTTCTTTATTTGTAGGACCCAAAACATCAAATTCCCTGTTGTGTGTGAGATTCGCCATTATTTCGTAATTGTTTGTAAGACCGTTTATAATTCTCAATGTATTGTTAACATTTTCTTTTTTCTCGCTGTTAAAATGCCACAATGGTAGAACTTTTATTCCTTTTTTAATAAGATGTTCAAATGGAACGCGCTGTTGGATAAAAACGCTATCATGAATTATAACCGCGTTATCAAAATAATGATTCTTATAAAAATAATAGTAAGGCAAAAGCTCACCTCGCCTATGATATTCAGATTCAACATACTCTACATTTCTATACTCATACTCGGCTTTTAAAAATTTTTTATCGCTATTATCATCAATTACAACAATTTTTTTCAGAGGATATTGGCCTCTAATATGTCTTATACATTCATTCCAATACTTATTGGTTGTTTCTGAATTTACATGTCTTGTGATTATAAACCCAAAGTTGTCTGGAGTTGAAGTCATTTTATTTACTACAAATAAAATAACTTTAAAATTTAAACATTTTGATTTGTTTCCGCTGAAAAATTTGGAATTGCGTCTATGTTAACAACTGTTTCATTTTGAGGAATATTAGATTTTGGCGTTGCATAGACTTTAAACTCATCTCTCTCAAGCTGAGCTTGAGGAGTGTGGTGATGAACGCATCTTGCAATCATCTTGTATAACTTAAAGTCGGGATATCTCTCTACACCATTGTTCTTATAAAGGATATTTATGCCATTGTCGTCTAAACACCATTCATAAATAAGCTTAACAATAGGCTCGCATTTCTCTAAATCATTTATTTCATCTAAATCATCAATAACATAATCAAAAATAGAACACGCTAAACGACACAAATCAAAACTATAGTTGGGTTCTAACCGCGGCTTCTTGTCATTAAAATAGGGTTCAGTGTTATATTGTGTGGAGGCATCGCCTCCGGGCTGATAGCTGTCACTGCAAAATACCTTACCATCAAACTTATAAATAGCTCTGCCAAAATCAATTATTTTAAAGATGCGACCATAAGTTGGAACCTTGTAATAGATCTTCTTATAACAATAATAAATGTATTTTGCATCGGTTGAATTATACATAACATTATTTGTGTGCAAGTCATTGTGAGTAAATGAAAACGCTTTTTGATATGTTGTTAGTATCATTATTATTTGAAACAACGCAGAAAACCATTCGCCATGCGTTAACTCGCTAGTCATAATTAAATCGTCAAAAGTGTCTTCACAATTTTCCATGCATATAACCTGAACCGGAAACTCTGGAATTGTAGCAAAAATCTGTTGTTCTTCAAATGATTCGCTTGAATTTGAGTTTGACTTTGAATTTGAATTATCGTCAGTCCAATTGTCTTCGTCGTCATTATCGCCACTTTCATCGTCGGGATTGTTGCCAGACACATTTTCGCAATTGTTACACGATGACCCTTTGCTGCTTTCACCATTGGATGTATGGGATGTTCTTGATGAACATGTTGAAGATGATTTTATGGTGGTTGTTCGCATTTCTTTCGCATTAAAAGATTCGCAATTTGTAATATCAAGCAATTCTATGTTATTTTCTTTCAAATCGTCAAGCGTTAAATGCATTGGCTGTAGTCCTTCGGTTGAAAAAATGTCTTCAAACATAGAATTGTCAATTGACTTTATAGATAAAGTAGATTTATTGCTGAGGTTGTGTTCTATTTTTATTGGTGGTTTCGCGTCAGGTTTATCATCTTCATATAAAAAACTATAATCTTCAACTTGAAACTTTACATTCTTGTATTTATTGAAAAAGTCTGACTTGCAAAGGTAGTCCAGGTCATCAACAATGTTTAGCTTGAAGTCCTTTTTAATTCCCAAAAAGGATCCATAGTAATCAACGCCATTTACAAAATCATGATTATAAATAAGCTTGCTTGAGATAAAAGAGAAAAACCCGTCAACATATGCGGAATTATTAGAATCCAATAACTTTGGATGAACTGTGCCAAGTTCTGAAGTCAACTTTGGCAATTTAAATAATGTGGGGTCATTCGCGTTATATTTACCAATTAAGTATTTAAAGGGGTCTAGTAAAGGGGCCATTTTGAAAAATACTTGCTTTTTCTTTGTTTTGCTAGTTTCAAGATTTTGAATTGTACAGTTGTATAAATTTTTGTTATCAGCAACTCCGTTTTTTACGCTTGTTAAAAACCACGAATGATTCAGGTTCAATGAGTTATAATTTGATTCGTTCAACAAGAAGAATCTCTTGTAAATAGGTATGTAATTTTGCAATTCAGAGAGAAAAGTCAACTCCTCCTTTTGAAGTGACTTGAATAATTCGGAATTCTTTCTCTTCTCGTAATGAATTTTAAGAGTAGTATTGTCCATTAGCTAAATAATATATTAATTATACTATTTTTTAACTCATTTGACAATAATTTTGCTATATCTTATATTTTAGTAACATTGCATTTTTAATGCGTTTTCTAATTTGAATGAATTTTCTAAAGTAACAATAACGAGAATATCATGACTTTAGAACTCAAGAAATTTGACATGAAAACTATTAGTTTCAAACCAAATGAATCTAAAGGTCCAGTCGTAGTCTTAATTGGTCGTCGTGACACTGGCAAGTCTTTCCTTGTGAGAGACTTATTATATTATCATCAAGATATACCTATTGGTGTTGTTGTAGCCGGTACAGAAGAAGGTAACGGTTTCTACGGAAAAATGGTTCCAAAATTGTTTATTCACAATGAATACAATACTGCAATCGTTGAGAATATTTTAAAGCGGCAAAAGTCTGTTTTAAAGCAGATTAAAAAAGAGATGGAGACCTTTAAACGCAGTACAATTGATCCCCGAGCATTTGTAATTCTTGATGATTGTTTATATGACGGAACATGGACTCGCGATAAAATGATGCGTCTCCTCTTTATGAACGGTGAATGTTTGCCGTAGTTATTCCAAAAGAATAGCTAGTAAATGTGTTTAGGAATATTGCGCATTTGCGACACGTCCAAATTGCGGAGACGTCTTGCTAGGTTTATGCTACTAAATTATAGTAGAAATATTATAATGGCTTATGCTAATCACATAAGGTATAGTAAAAAGGCATAAAATAGAGATAACCCGCAGCTAGTCATCTAAGTCCGTTATGATAAGGATATGATGGCAGTTCAACGACTAAATGCTCGTGGGCTTGAAACGACTAATCATCGTTGATGATGGCTTAAAATATAGTCTAATCCCACCCGAGAGGGTGCTACACCCATTTAAAAAGTGTAGATTCTGTGATGATAGGAGTAAATGCCTAACGGAGAATGGTATCCAATGAGACATTGGAAAATTATGCTTATAATAACAATGCAATATCCTTTGGGCATTCCGCCCACACTGAGAACCAATATAGATTATGTTTTTATTTTAAGAGAACCATACATTGCAAATAGAAAGCGCATCTATGAGAATTATGCGGGTATGTTTC
>Ga0214921_10002792_pt1 | contig 27704 bp, 23 predicted proteins | sample LL1505_MetaG_FD_177992 | JGI IMG/M metagenome (GOLD analysis project Ga0214921, IMG submission 177992) | Freshwater microbial communities from Lake Lanier, Atlanta, Georgia, United States - LL-1505 | ecosystem: Environmental > Aquatic > Freshwater > Lake | place: USA: Georgia | collected... | reverse complement strand
CGGATAACCGCTCGTTAAGAATTCAGTATATAAAAAAGTTAAAGGGACTACGAAAGGAAGGTCAGGAGATTAGAGCCAAGTGGATTATGGGCGATAGAACCGCTGTGTATCCACCTGGTTTGTATCCTCCGTCGTTTCCGAAGTTAGCAAATGTCGTAGGCTGCTAGAGTCCTTTCCTATCCCATAGTGCGACTTCTGACTCGCGGCGCCGAGGTGTATCTACTGTTGGCGGTTGACTGGCTTGTTTCGACGCATTTCCTCGATTTACAGAGTTTTAGTGATGCCTCTACGCTCTGATTATTACGCAGGCCTCTCCGGTAGCCCGGCTACAGGGACTCGGGGCCGGCTACCGGGACTGGGAAGGACTCAAGCAGAGCTCGGAATCGCTCGCGGCGACCTCACCCCAACAACGACACCCCCGTCATCTCCTTGGGCTGCTTCAGCCCCATCATCGCCAGGATAGTAGGAGCAACATCACACAGCGCGCCGTCGGCCTTTAGTGTGACGCCAGCTTTATGGTCTACCAGTATCACCGGCACTGGGAATGTTGTGTGCGCGGTGTGTGGCGTGCCATCGACATAATTTATCATCTGCTCGGCGTTGCCGTGGTCGGCTATAATTAGAGCTTGTCCTCCGACTTCTTTTAAGGTTTTTAGAATCTCTCCTAGGCAGGAATCAACGGTCTCAACCGCCTTGATCCCGGCATCCACCACTCCTGTATGGCCCACCATATCGCAGTTGGCGAAGTTAACAACGACTAGGCCGTACTTTCCAGAACGTAATCCACCGGTCACTAATTCAGTTACACCGTGAGCGCTCATCTCAGGTTTTAGGTCGTATGTTTTCACATCACGAGGAGAGGGGACTAATTGGCGATCTTCTCCTGGATAGGGCGTCTCGATTCCGCCATTTAGGAAATAGGTCACATGTGGATATTTCTCGGTCTCAGCGACCCGGAGCTGGCCGATGCCGTTGTTGGCTACTACTTCGCCTAGGTGGTTCTTAAGCTCTCCCTGCTCAAATAGAAATGGCAACCCTAAGGTGTGATCATAATCGGTAAAGCAGAGAACGTGCTGACTCTCTGGAACTAGACCTTCCCTCTTGAATCCTTCAAAAGATGGTGAGCAGATAGAGGAAACTATCTCGCGCATTCGGTCTTCGCGGAAATTAAAGAAAATAACGGAGTCACCCCGCTCGAATCCCCGGTAGTTAATCGTAGCTGGCTCAAGGAACTCGTCGGTAATACCCTTCGCGTAAGAAGAGTTTATGTATTCCGCCGCTGAAGTAATCGGAGTCCCCTTTCCTAACCAGATCGCGTTGTAAGCCGCCTGAACACGCTCCCAGCGCTTGTCGCGGTCCATCGCGAAGAAGCGTCCGCAAACTGTCGCTATTCGGCAGTTTGGAGTGTCAGCGATGAAATCACTTAGATCTTTTAGGTCGTTTTTAAAAGATGTCGGTGAGACGTCTCTGCCATCACTAATCGGATGGAGAGCGATATTTGTTCCCTTTAGATCGCTCTTTAGTCGCTTTAAAAGAAGCTTTAAATGCTCGCTGTGAGAGTGAACACCGCCAGAGCTAAGAAGGCCGATAATATGGACGGTTTTAGATTCCTTCGCTGTCTTTAGGAACTCCTGATAAGCCACTGATGAATCAAGGAAGGATCCCGATAACGCGCGAGAGATCTTTAGTAGCCACTGCTCAACTTCTCGGCCTGCGCCTATATTAAGATGTCCTACTTCAGAGTTTCCCATCTGGCCGGCTGGGAGCCCAACACGCTCACCAAAAGTGGTTAGAGTGGCGTGCGGATATGATGATAAGAGTCCGTCGATTACCGGTTTCTTGGCCAAGGCTACCGCGTTGCCAACTGAGTTTGGATTAATTCCAAATCCATCTAAGATACAGAGAAGGGTTGGTTTAGTCATAATAGTTCCACAGATAAAAAGTTACGGGGTGGATAGAGATGGTGATGGCTCAGATGTTCCGGATGCTGAAGAGATTTTTGTGCTCTGAGAAGTAGCGGATCGACCTTTGCCGGTGGCTAGCTTCTCCCAGATAGGCGCGGTATCTCGAGCACTGCCCATTAGCGATACACAGTAGCCCTCTTGAATGTTAAGTCTCTGTGTCTGTTCTTCCGAAAGGGCGACACCTTCCTTGCTTGCCAAAGCAGTTACGCCGGTAATGATACCCTCAGCGTCCTGGAATCTATTTGCTGATAGTAGGGTTTCAATAAGAAGAAACTCTGCCTCAATTCTGGAAACTCCTATAGTATCTTTAGTGGCGCTCCTGGCTGCGGCGATGGCGCGATCTCCGCGTTGCTTCTGATCAATCGATTGATTGTTTAGCCAGAGGTCAACAACGGCGCGCCACTTAGACACATCCCCTTTGGATGCACGCGCGGCTTTAACTAGATACTCAGCCGCCGCGTCAGCGCGACCGTGATTCAGCTCGTCTTCGGCTAGCTTCTCTAGCGAGGCCGTAAAGGTAGGATTTCTTTTGGCTAGGGCAAGTAGTGCTTCCCGTCGCGCATCCTCGTTCTGCTCATTTGCTACTGTTTGCTTAAACGAGAGTCTGGCGCGCGTCTCGACACTGTTCTCAGATGCATATCCCATTCGCTCGAGTTCCTCGTGGTATTTCAGCGCCTGAGTAAAGTCACCGAGCTCTTCGCTGATCTGGCGAGCCATCTCTAACGCCTGTCGGCAAGGATAATCCGCGATAACTAGAGCAAAGTTGTCACGTGCGGCGGTCTTATTATCAAGGGTGTGATTTAGTTTCGCGGCTCGAATCAAAACCTCAGCGTTGGAGCGGCTGCTAGCCCGTGTTGAATCAAGAATCCTTAGAGCCTCACGAGGATCTCCTAGCTCCTCTATGCATTTTGACAGCTCGACTCGGGCGACGATGTTTTCTGGGTCTTCGCCTATGACGCTCTCCCAGAGGGCTCTAGCCGCCCCCCAATCTCCGCATGCCATAAGCGTCCTGGCCTGTTCCTGAGATTTAAAGAAGCTCTGCCTAGCGCGCTCTAGCGAGCGGAGTCGACGCTCTCTTAAGAAGCCTTTAAAGCCGAAGAATAAAGCGACAATTGAGGCAGCTATGCAGCCAGCGGCAAATACCCCGATATAGATTACTCCAGCATAGGTCGAGATAGTTAGCTTTGGACCCAGTTTCAGGGTCGCGGTATCAGAGTTTGTTAAGGTGATATAGAGAGCCGCGGCGACGACTAAGGCGATGAATAGGAACCGATTGAATTGCTTGAGCATGAGCTGATAACTCTAAAGAAAATAGTCAAAGTGAGTTTAGCTTGGAGAGGGGGAGGTGTACAGAGTTCTGAGAGCGGGGCGTAGGATTTGCGCATCCCCATATCACTCCCTCGTGAACGTTCTCGTAATACTGCACATGTCTTCTACGCGGCCTCTTTCTCCTGCACCTATCTCCTGCTCCTCCTCCTCTTGCTCATTCCTTATCCTAATCCTGCACTTGCACCTATCTCCTCCTCTTCGTCTACAGATAGATAGGTGAAATAAGCAAAATTAACTCTCCGTGACCCTAGGCGACCTCGATGTGGAGGATTAGGAGGAGGAAACCGGTGCAGGTGCAGGATAAGGAGGAAAGGATAGGTGCAAGAGGAGGATAAGGACGAGGAGGCAAAACCGGCAAGCCTATTTATGGATTGACCACGAATGGACTGGCCGTATCCTCTTACCCCTGCAAGAACGCCGAAAACCGCGCCAGATTCAGGTCAACGGCGGGCCTTCCCTAAACATTCGAAGCGGCAGATTCCTCTACCACTGTATTAGCCGGTGTCCGGTTAAGCGAGCCGACTCTTCTTACTATTACAGGCGAGTTAATGAGCAGCGTAGTGGTATCAGCCATGCGGTGGTACTTAATATCAAAGCCGTCTTTGTCAATTACGAAGTACTTCTCGATGACCTTGACCATCTCCTCACGGAAGCCTGACATCTCGTCGTTTGTTAGGCCGGTCCTGTCTTGAACAAGAACGAAGTGCAGTCGGCTCTTGGCTACATCTTTGCTCTCATTATTTCCACCGAAGATTAAATTTTTAATGGCGGTTAACACTTTTCTAACTCCCGTGACTATGCACTTACTACGTTTTTCGACTTTACCTAGAATGACACAATCCGACCATACTAAAACTTTACTGGTTTACACCTAACCTACGGGTTAGACGGTTCCATAACGAACCACCGTCAAAGCTCGGTATTGGAATCTGCTCGCCACATACACGGCCAGCTATACGATTAAACGCCTGGCCAGCCTTTGACTTCGGATTGTAGGTCACTGGCTCGCCGCAGTTAGCCGCTACTATAATCTGCTCGTCGCGCTCAATTACCCCAAGGATCTCAATCCCTAAGATATCCTGAACATCCTTCACAGAGAGCATGTCGCCACGACGAACCATATCGAAGTCGATACGATTGATAATGAGGCGTGCCTCGATCCCCTTTGATGAGAGAAGACCGACCACGCGGTCAGCGTCACGAATAGCTGATACCTCAGGGGTGGTTACTACTATAGCTGAGTCCGCTCCAGCGCAGGCGTTTCTGAAACCTTGCTCGATACCGGCAGGGGAGTCGATCAGGATGTAGTGGAACTCGCGCTTGAACTGCTCGAGCACGTACCTTACCTCGGCCTCGTCAATAACATCCTTGTCGTCGGTCTGTGACGCTGGGAGGAGGTAGAGGTTGTTGGACTTCTTTGACTTGATGATAGCCTGTGATGGCTTACAGATCTTTTTGGCGACGTCCACAATGTTAAAAACGATGCGGTTCTCAAGCCCTAGAATAACATCAAGGTTTCTGAGGCCGATATCGGCATCGATCACAAGAACTCGCTGGCCTTTCAAGGCTAATGCAGCCCCTAAGCTAGCAGTGGTTGTGGTTTTGCCCACGCCACCTTTGCCCGATGTAATGACGATCGCCTCGCCCACATCCTTTTTTCCACCAGCTCCTAAAGTTTTATTGCTCATCAATTACTCCCTTCTACGTACCCAGACAGTTCGAGATTGGTAAGGTTCAACTACGATCATGTTTCCATCTACCCGAGCCACCTCAGGTAGGCCGCCACGCGGAGTGCTCTCTACATCGTCAGCACCAGAACCGCGGGATATAACAAGCCCTATGCGGAGCTGAGTCGGCCTTAGGTTTAGGCTGAATATAACTCGACCTCCTCCACTCTCGTCGTATGCCCCGGCGTGGGCGATTCCGCGTAGAGTCCCAAGAATTATAACGTCACCGCCAGCGATAACCTCAGCGCCGGAATTAACATCTCCGAAGACTATTATGGAGTGCTCGCTCTCTATCTTCTGTCCAGAACGGAGTGTTCCGTACACGATCCGGGCGTCAGGCTCATCCCAAGACATGGCATTAGCCGCACCAATACGGCTCTCGTATGAGTCAATGCCATCGAATAAGCTGACACTACGCTCTGACGCGCTCGGCGCCTTCTTAATAGCTCCACCCTTGCCACCGCCTAAAACCGCAAAAGGAGCCTCTTTGCCCGATACTTCCTCAGGATCGGAGACCTTCTCTACCGGCGTCGACTTCGCCACTGTTACGTTTTTCGGCTTGGACGCCCGAACGGATACCGCGAACTCTGTACTGAGGATCTCTGTAAGTGTCTGGACTATCCCCTCGTCTGGACGTCTGCCGATCCACTCAAACGCGACGTCGTTGCCAGATAGGAAGGAACGCCGCGACTCAAGAAACTCTCGCACCGCCGCTATAAGGTCGGAACTCTCGACTCGACCATCGACCCGTAGAACCAGCCCCTCGGCGGTTCCGCGGGCAGTTATCACGCTGCTACGGTCTTCGGTCTTTCGCGCTACTGGCGTCTGCTCGGCTGATTCCCTGCTGGGTGTGTCGATGAGGCCGCCTGAGACAGCGCTACCTTCTTGGAATCCTTCTTCATCGTTAAAGGGGTTATTCATAGTAGAATTTACATCTCTTTACGGCAAAACCGATTAAACCTGTTTGTCGATTTGTGTCTAATTAGGCTAAGTGTAACATTACCTAGCACATAAAACACGCATGACGAGCAATTACTTTAAGTGGCTTATAGCAAAGGCGAGATCTCGACGTCAACAAACAAGTGTTGAAAATAAAAATTATTTAAAGATAAAGTTGCAATTAGTTTTCTCTGTTAGGTTTGTATTGACAATAAATAAAGCTTTGCAATAGCCGTATGCTCGTGAATAAGGCAGGGACGTGAAGGGTGTTTTCGTAATGATCGACCGAATAGCCAAATGGATCGCGAGTGGTTTTGGAAGTGGCTACGCGAATGTAGCGCCCGGCACTTTCGGTAGTTTGGCCGCGCTGATTTTTTGGTGGTTGCTCTTTCAGATCGGCACGCTCGAGGCGACGAGCGCCGCTATGTTTCTAGTAGTGATTACAACTTTAGTCGGATTCTTAGCCGTCGCGTTGTGTGTGCGAAAGCTCGGAGCGGGTGTTGATCCACAATGGATAGTCATCGATGAATGGGCGGGCCTATACATCGCTCTTCTAGGTTTAACTCCTAGTAACTGGGGGCTAGTTTTAGTGGCATTTATTTTCTTCCGAGCTTTTGACGCGCTTAAAACAGGCCCTGTCGCGTGGGCGGAGTCGTTGCCTAAGGCTTTCGGTATTATGGCTGATGATTTAGTGGCTGGAGTAATGACCTCTATCGTAATCTGGGGATTGAGGTTGGCCACCTATTAGTCAGTAGGACAGTGAAGATTATGAGTTTATCGCGGAATCTTGGATTTATATCTGTTGTACTTTGTTTATCTGCGTGCTCCCCGGTATATGTCATGAGAGCGGCATACGAGCAGAGCAAGATCCTCTTAGCTAGGCGACCGATAGACCAGGTTGTGCAGGATGCGACAACTGTTGAAGAGGATCGGAGAAAACTTGAGCTAGTCTTGGAGGCGCGTGCCTTCGCCGTCTCAATCGGTTTAGATCCGAAAGGTTCATTCACAAAGTACGCTGATATAGGCAAAGACACATTGGCCTGGGTTGTTATGGGATCAAGAAAAGATTCCTTTGACATGTATACATGGTGGTTTCCTATTGTCGGCACGGTGCCGTACAAAGGCTTCTTCTCTCAAGATGACGCGCTTAATCAGGCGAAGGAGCTGCAGGATAAAGGATACGAAACTAGCGTTAGAGGAACTGAAGCTTTTAGCACCCTTGGTTGGTTTAATGACCCGTTGCTCTCGACTACTCTAAAGAACCCCCCAGTCAGGATCGCGAATACTGTGATTCACGAGAGCGTGCACTCGACGGTGTGGATTAAAGATAATGTGCCGTTTAATGAAAGCTTAGCTAACTTTGTCGCCTCTCAGGCGACGATAGAGTTTTTTAAAGCGCGTGCTCAAAATACTTCGTCAACCCCAGCTAAGGATACGGGCGAGTTGGTCGGTCTGGCTGAGAGGGAGCATCGATTTACCTTAGAGTACGGGGACCTCGTGACCTCACTTTATAAGGATCTCGCTGTCCTATATCAGCGTTCAGACCTCACCTCAGATCAGAAGATCGCCATGCGACAAGAAGTTTTTAAATCGGCAGTGACGCCATTTAGGGAGCGCTATCCAGGAATCCGCTCTTTGGCTCAGTTAAACAACGCCGAATTGCTGCAAACCACTATATATATGACTAAGTTACGCGCTTTTGAGCGACTATTTAGACGTTCCTCAGGGTCCTGGAAGGGCTTTTTTAGCGAGATTGAGGCTATCTCTAAGCGTGTTTCCGAGGGAGAGCTTAGGGACCCATTCGCTGGTTTGTAGGGGATAAAAAGCCCAGTTTTTGGCCCCAATCTGTTGATTTAGCCCCGCAAACAGCTTAGAAAGGCGCGCCATTGGGCTTAATGGAAAAGGTCGAAATATCACAGTTTTGCGGATCGACCCCATAACCTTCATCGATAGTACGAAGGTTAGTCGGTATCCAATACGTATTTTGGAAGCATTTAACCGGGTGCTTCGGACTATAGGGTAACGCCGCGGTGTGTGGTGGTGGGTGTGTGTCCTGATTGAGAGGAACCCCCATATGATTGAAAGGTTAAAATTATGACACCTATGATATCTCAGAAGATAACCTCCAAATTGGGTTTATTATCGACGATCCTGCGGTCGGCCCTGGGGTTCCTCGCTGCGCTGATGACGGTGGTAGGAGTAGGGGTAGAGGCGTTAGCCATCACTCCGACAGCGACTCCTTTAGGTGGTTCAGGAAGTTTGGGGGATTGGCGGGTTTTCGTCACAAGAACCGCTAAGCAGGGGAATTTCGGCGGTATCTCGGCAGCCGATTCCATCTGCCAACAGGAAGCGACACAGAGCGGTCGTACGGGAACTTGGATCGCAATTCTTTCCGATCAGAGCCAGAGTGCTCGAGATAGAATTAAAGCCTTGAACGGAGGAGCTGAAATCGCGGCTGAGATCCGTGATCTCTCCCCAGAAAGGAGGCTTGTGGCTGTAGGAACAACCGGAACAAGCGGCCTATGGAGTGGTAAGCTAATTAACAGGATCGAATATCGGGCTGATTCGGTGATTAGTTTCATCGCGCTGGTGTGGTCCGGTACCAACAAAGACGGTTCAAAGGACGTCCGTGAGACAGCTTGTAACAACTGGACCGCAACCAATCGTGGAGTTGAGACAGGGCGTACTGACCGTTCCGACGCGACTTGGATAGCGTTATACGATGGTGATGGAGCTCCGGCAAATTCGTGTGCTAATTCCGGCCAATTCTATTGTATCGGTAAGACAAATGATCCTATCAGCGCGCCAGCTACGCCGACGTTTACCTTTACCCCGACTTCGACGTTTACGCCTACGGTGCAACCAACATTCACAGCAACATCGACCTTGACACCTACGCCAACCTTCACTGCTGTAAAGACATCGACTCCTACGTTTACACCTACGTGGACATTCACTCCAACCAGCACAGCGACTGCGACCAGTACCGCAACGCCGCTGCCTCCGGCTTCGGGGCGAGTCTATTCCGGCAGCACATTAATTATGGGTTACCTATCTCAAGGTTCATCCGTGTCAGTTGGTGACTTCACAAACTGTTACGCCGCAATCGGTAACTCTCTAACGCTCGAGTCCTCTAACACGGGCGGAATCCATCCAGAGCTCGATGTGAAGATTGCCAATGGCAGTATCTCGATCGTTACAGATGGCTCTCCTAATCTTTCAGCCAACGCGGCGTATGTTTGCATGAAGGGCGCTAACGGCACAGTAGTAGATGCCGACGTTAAGACAGGCATGCAGTGGTGGTCAGCGGGTACGCAGACTGGCTCATTTAAGCTAGCCGCAGGACTACAGTGCGTATTAAGCGTGTCAGGTTTTGATAAGAGACGTGCGGCTTCCGGTGGTGGAATCGGAACTATGAAGGCCAGCTACGACTCCGTTAGCGGTAACGTAACAGTGACCGGTCAGGACGAAGGATACGTGATAGGAGTAAGCTACATCTGCGTTGATCCTAAGTCGACTAACAAGACACCAGTGCACATCGGCCAGTATGCGCGTGATGTAGCTGGTGCTAGCGCCTTACTAGCGAAGGACCTACAGGTTAGCCCTGGTATTAACTACTTCTCGCTCGATTGCAGCGGTAACGCCGTTGGACAGCACTCCTACGACCGAACAACAGGTATGGCTTATAAGGGAGGATCGATAGGTTGTGGCACCGGTGTGGCGTCCTACAGCTACCTAGGAGTAGGAGGAACTATATTGGGAACCCCTGGCTGCCGAGACGGTAAGGATAACGATGGCGACGGGCTAATCGACTTCCCAGCTGATCCAGGTTGCGTTGATGTAAACGATGTCGATGAGAGTAATTCGATAGACCCAGGTGGAGCTCAGTGTAACGACGGTCTCGATAACGATAACGATGGCCTAATTGATGCCTACTCTGAGTTGGCTCCGGATAACGGACAGGTATTTAACCTGGTACCAACAGGCGATACAGCTCTAGAGTTCCGACGTATCGTTGAGGCAACAGTTAAAGCCAAGAAATTTCCAGGAATGACGGCGCCGGGTAAGGTGCTGATCAACGGATCTCAAGAGGTAGAGGCTGGTATTCTACGCTCTGTGTCCCCTGGAGTTAATGTTTGGACGAACACAGGCAGTGATAATACTACCAATGGAATCTTGACGGATTCATTGACTCAGGTGTGCCGAGTTCTCGGTTACAAGGACTACGTTTCGTCGACCTGCCGCGACAGCGAGCGTTCGTCGACGTATCCTAATGGTAAGTGTAACTTCCATGGGGCTACTGATAATCGTCAGTGGGCCTTTGAGAACGGTAACTTTGTCGTGAAGACTGCTGATCCTAAGTACGAAAAGACCTGGGTCACTTCGATTCAGTGTAAGAATAAGCTCTCAGCTTGTAACGACGGCTGGGATAACGACGGTGATGGCAAGGTAGACTCGGCTGATGATGGCTGCGCTAACGGCAACGACAATAGCGAGACCAAGCCGGATACGAAGTGCTCGAGTCCGACATCAACCACTGAGTTTGAGCAGTGCCGTGACGGCAAGGATAACGATGGCGACGGCCTGATCGATCAGCAAGATCCAGCATGCCGCACGATCTTCGATAACCCAAGTACGTACAATCCTAACCTGGATAACGAGAGCGCTAACTTTGGTAAGGTAGAGCTTATCGGACCTAACGGCATCATTCGGGACGGAAGGCCTACATACTCGTGGAAGCCTTTAGATGCTAGCGTAACTCGCTACCTGGTCGAGGTATACCGTGGAGCAGAGTTGCAGTACTCCTTCTACTTCAATGGAACGAGTGTCAGGCCAGATCTGCCACTTCAGTTCGGAGTTGAGCATAACTTCAGGGTCAGAGGAGTTGACGCTAATAACAATCCGATTAGCTTCTGGAGTGATCCGATGAAGTTCACTGTCGCGCTCGCTGCGCCAGGCATGGTCAGGCCGATAGGCGCGATAAATGAGCGCAGGCCGACCTTTGAATGGACAGCGGTACCTTTCGCGGCCCAGTACGAGTTGCAGGTGTTCGATAAGGCTACGGGAACTCTGGTTCTCCAGGGCTTCTCGACAACAACAACGCTGGTATCCACAGTGGATCTGATCCAGGGGAGAACTTACCAGTCAATCGTCCGTGTCGTTAACACGAATCGGTCGGTGGCGGGTGATTGGAGCGCGCCGCTGGATTTCTTAGTGGTCGAGCCAACTGCCACACCAACCGCTACAGCAACGGCCACTTACACGGCTACAGCTACAGCGACTTACACTGCTACAGCAACCTATACAGCAACGGCGATATCTACGGTCACTATAGCGCCGACTAATACAGCTACGGCGGTGCCGACACTAACGCCGACAATGACCCCTACGTTTACGCACACGGCTGCAGCTACAGCAACTAGCACGGCTACTGCCACTGCAACGCATACTGCTACGGCAACGTTCACGGCCACAGCGACGGCAACTGCGACCGCTACTCCAACGTCGACCGGCCAGCCATCGTTGTTAACGGTCGGTGTAGAGTGTGTCACCAGGAACGTTGATGGTACGAGAACGGCATACTTCTCCTATAACAACCTTACGGGAGGAGATATCACCGTGGCCAATAATACGGCTCTCGGAACGATTAACGAGTTCAAGGCGACAACCACGATAACAAGCACTCCTCCTGCCACGTTCAAAACCGGGCAGGCTAAGGGGTCTGTTGTAGTGCCTTACACAAGCGGTTCCGTAACCTGGACCGTCAAGGCAGCTAACAGGTTACCTTCAGAGGCGATAGCTTCTGAATCTAGCCCAGAGTGTCCTGTAGTTCAGCCGCTAGCTGATTGCCGAGGATACGATAGTGGAGTGCTAAAGGTTAAGCTTGGTTACAGCAATCCGGGCTCATTCGAGCAGAGTGTCCCTGTTGGTAAACTGAATGGATTTACAACAGGTGCCGCCGATCGTGGCCAACCGAACCGGTTCTTCTCAGGGCTAAACTCGGCGGTGTTCCAGATTCCGCTCGCAGATCCTAATGAGAAGGTAACATGGAGTGTTAACGGCAAGACTGTGGTGATTGATAACACCTTGAAGGTATGCTCTGGACAGTGCGTTGATCTCCCGGTTGGTGCCATCAAGGGTGACCTCGATAAGGTAGCAGCTGATCTGTCAGCTATAATGAATAGAGCAGCAGCAGCCCTCGCCTCTGTGAAGGATAAGGAGAACGATCCACGAAGCAAGGCTCGTGATCGCTCTGATGCGGCTCAGGCAAGGAGTAAAGCTCAGAACTATGAGCGCCTGGCTCGCGAGTTGTTGATTCAGTACCCAGCGGTCGTTAAGACGTGCCCTGAGGCTCCAGCTCTGTGCTCGACCGTAGATCGCCAGGGAAATATAGATGGCTTAAGGTGGCTCTATGCTAACCAGCGCAACACAGTGAAGCGTGTTATGTCGCGAGTCGCGTTCAGGTCAACTGGTAGGGCGAACCTACGCAGCAGGTTGATTAGAGAGGCACTAGCTCTTGAGCAGCAGGGATTAGCGCAACTCGCCAAGTTACCGCGCTTCTCAACTGAGTGTAAGTAGCTAATAGCGGCTCTTTAAAAGGGGCGAGGCTCCGCTTAGCGGCGGGGCCTCGCCCTTCCCTTTTTAGACAGACGGGGCACAACCTCGCTTACGCAAGTTTTTGCCTCGTCTTTGTAGATGGTGTAGGGTGCGGTAAATGTGATTCCGTGTGAAGAGGCGCCCCATGAACACTTTCGCAGATAGAGTCGAGGCAAATATTAAACAAACCGGAAGCTACTTAGTGGCTGGATTCGACCCGGTGATAGATAAACTTCCCGCGTTCCTTTTGGCAGCGGCCGATAAACAAGCTACCTCTGATAGTGATTATCTTGAGCGTGTGCTGTTTGCCTTCTCCGATATTTTTCTGGCGGCGGTGACTGGCCGCGTAGCCGCGATTAAACCAAACATTGCTTTCTTTGAGCAGTATGGTTTGCCAGGAGTTACTGCTTTTGCGCGGTTTAGCCAAGCTGTCAGGGCTGCCGGTATTCCATTAATCACCGACGCTAAACGTGGTGATATCGGCTCAACCGCGACAGCTTACAGCGCCGCGTTCCTCGGATCAGTAAATGTGAGGGGCCGCAAGATCGAGAGCTTCGCCGCCGATGCTCTGACGGTTAACCCATTTCTGGGGTTTGATACCCTAGAACCATTTATCAAGGATTGCCAAAACCATGGTAGAGGGATCTTTGTCTTAACTCAGACCTCTAACCCGGGAGCCGCGGCCATTCAGGGTTTGATTGCTGATGGTAAGCCAGTGCGTGAGCATGTAGCTAGCTGGTTGGCGGAGAAAACCGAGCTCTTAATGGGCGAGTGCGGATGGTCGGGATTGGGTGCGGTTGTGGGCGCATCGTATCCGCAGGAAGCCAGAAGATTGAGGGAGCTTATGCCGAAAAACTTTTTTCTGATACCCGGACTAGGCGCGCAGGGCGCTCAAGCGGGTGATTCAGTAGCGGGATTTGGTTCAATCAATGGCGTTAAAGGGGGAGCGTTGATAAACGTTTCGCGCGGACTATTGGAAGGAGCAGCTAATAACGCCGCTGAGTTTGGGGAGCTAATTAGCGCGAATGTAGCGCGTTATAATTCTCAGATAGGGGCGGCACTGCGCTGACTATTACCCACAAGTAGCAGTTGAGAGGGGGAGATGTACCGATAATAATGTTGGACTTAGCTCAGTCCTGCTAGGCTTGGAGCCACATCTTTTATACGTCATGTTTACCCTCCCTCTCTTTTCTCTCGCCGCCCTCATTGTACAAAAAGGATCCGCCGAAGTTTTCATTAAACAAAGAGGCCAGCGAGAACGGACAGAGAGGGCATATCGATGGTTAAGCTTCTGCCGCCCTATCTCTGGTCTCTTTGTGAAAAAGCTGTGCAGGATTAACGAATTGCTCATTTCCTTACAAAGAATAAAAGAGAGCGGCCAGCCGAGAAAGAGTTTTTACCAACTTTTTATCCTAATCCTCTTTGTGAACCAGGATGTGGGTAATAGTCAGGGCACTGCGGGGGAGTTAATTGACTTTACTCCCAGCCTCTAGCACAGTAAAGGGCATCTCATGTCACTAAAACCCCCATCATCATCAAAAGCAAATGTGCCGCCAAGCGACTTAACAGTTGATTCACTCATCCACTACGACGATGAGGGGGATGTAATCCTCGGTGTGGTAGTTGGATTAAAGAAAGACAGGTTAGCTGTATTAAATATCCGCGGCAGAGAGATCGACCTTCCACGCGCTAGACTCTATCCTCTACCGGGTAAACTCACAGGAGCTTTTAAATCAACAGGAGAGAAGGTCGCGGCACTTAAAGATCTAGCGGCGCGCATCGATGCGGAAGCTTCATCGTTAGACGTAAAGGAGCTCTGGAGCTTTGTTCACGAAGAGGGGCGTTTATACTCAGTATCAGAGCTAAGCGCTCTCTATCTGGGGCGCGATGAGCTTATGGCTCACGCGTCGCTTAGATTAGCTATAATCCGTGATCGCACTCACTTTAAGCGCGATCGTGATCTCTTTGAGCCAAGAGGCGAGAATGTTGTCGCTGATCTAATAAGAGCTGAGGAGGCGAAGTCGAGAAAGAGAGCGGCGCAAGAGAATACGATAGCTCTCTTGGAAGCAAGAATAAAAGATCCTTCAGTGGTTATTCCTCCAGAATTGAAAGAGCCGATAAAATTAATCGAGGAGGTGGCGGCTTACATAGCTCACACTGATCCAGCTCGATATAAGGATGCCCGTGAGTTTACCCACGCATGCGGTGAGCGACTTGGCTTCCCAGAGAATATTCCGGTAGAGAAGCGCGCTTTTGAGATCCTGCGAAAGGCTGGGATATTTCACGAACACACCAATTTAAGTTTCATTAGGCACGATATACCGGTCAGGCATACGGCTGAGGTAGAAGAGGAAGCGACACGGATCTCTCTTCCGAGTGATTTAGCAGGCTTTGGCATGGAGGAGCGTGAGTTTAGGCTCGATCTGACACGCGCTTTCTCGTTCACCATAGATGATATCTCAACCCAAGATATGGATGACGCGCTCTCTTTAGAGCGAACGCCAGATGGATATATCTTGGGTATCCATATAACAGATCTAACAGGTGGGATAATTCCTGATTCGCGCATAGACCGTGCCGCAAAACGCAGAGCGACATCGATCTATTGCGCCGACCAAACGATAAATATGATACCGAATCGTTTGTCAGAGGCGGTATTTAGTTTGCGTGCTGGCGAGGTGCGTCCGTGCTTGTCGGCTTTAGTGACACTTAATGAGAATTTAGAGATTCAGAGCAGTGATGTCAGAGCGACCTTTATTAAAGTAAGTAAGCGCTATACCTACGACGAAGTCGATGATCTGTTAGAGTCAGGAGACGACTTGTTATTGAAGGTTCACGATATCGCTGCCGCATGCGAAGAGAAACGTATCCGTCACGGCGCTACTCGTGTTCACAAAAGAGAGGTTATACCCTCTTTTATAGATGGCAGAGTCGTCCTGCAAGAGATCCATGAAGACAGTCCAGCGCGGTTGCTGGTGTCAGAGATGATGGTATTGGCGAATACGATCAAAGCTGAGTTCGCGGCGCGAAACGGCATCCCTGTTTTATTTAGGGGACAGGAGCGCCCCGATGATCAGAATAATGATTCAGGAAAGAAGAAGGACGCGCCTGATGGCCCAGCTAGAGATTTCTCTGAGCGTAGACAGCTAAAGAAATCCTCAGTGTCGTTTGAGCCGATGCACCACGCGGGTCTGGGTGTTGACGCTTACATTCAAGCCACATCTCCTATCAGACGTTATATGGATCTCTGTCATCAGAGACAGTTCGTTTCATTTCTAAGAAGTGGTAAACCGTGGATCGCCGCCGAAGAGTTTGAGCGGGTAGCTAGTGAGACCGAGGTTCCACTTCAAGAGGCTGGCTTAGCGAGCCGTGAGACGAAACGTTATTGGTTACTGCGGTATCTTGAGCAGCGAGAGCGTAATCTGCCGATTGAGGCTACAGTAGTCCGAGTTGATTTAAAGACGCCATTAGTTGAGTTAGATGAGGTTTACATCACAGCGTCTGTGCGCTTTCAACAGCGAGTGAAGTTAGGCCAGCGAGTAACGCTTAAAGTAAACACAGTAGATGCGCACGGGGATTATTTGAGGCTTGGGGAGTGATTCAGTCACTACGCTAGGCATCTTTTGTAAAACTTAGCGATTTCGTCATCGGCAGTGATTATTGTGGCGTCTAGGTCCTGGGCGAGAGCTACTATTGGGTGCCCCATTCATCTTTGGTAGTCTCCAAGGCGGCATCTTTTGATATCCGAGCTCGCTCTCTCAGGTTGCCAAACAATTCGTCGACGTTCTTTCCCTCTGTGCAGGGAATTATCTTCAGGACAGGTTTGCCGAAATCAGTGACTATGAGCTCGCCCCCCTGTCCCTGGAGCTCTCGAAAGTACTCAAACATCTTGGCTTTTAGAACACTCTTACTGACCCGCTTCATAAGGTAGATCCTGGCCTGTGATTATGAGCACTGTTTTTAGACTGCTAGCCGCTTCCTTAGGAGTATAACTGTAGTTACGACTGGAGTCTAAACCTTCTAATTCACCAAATTCTCCGGAATCTCCAGAGTCTCCGTCGCGATCTCGCGCTTTAGGTTTTCGCAGAGGTCACTAATCATATAGAAAGCGCGGGTAAGTGAATCCACCCCATCAGAAGTGAGCTCGATAAGCTCAGTGGCTAGCTCTTCCTCTGTTAGCTCCATCTGGTCAGGTGTGATTTTGCGCATATCAGATCCGTGAATTTCGGTTCGACACAGGTACGTCTACTGACATATTAGGATGTCGGCCGTGGCTCGGAGGATCTTTAGATTTTGAGCGTAAAAAATTAACTTAGTTATGCCAGGTAGTTAGGTGGGTAGCTCTGCCACTCACCGCGCCGCAGCCGCCTTAATAGCCAGTATTAACCCCTTATCTTCGGCGCACTCTGTTCCCGTCAAAACCGACTCATCCGCGTCGAAGTGGATGCGGGTGTTTAAGATCTCACTGCCGTCTCTGTCGCGCCAGTTAAGCCATAAGCCAGCTTTGTGATCACCGGCGTAGATCGGCCTAAAGATCAAAGTATGCCCATTTGGAAGTTGTAACGAGTCGCGATGTTTAATCGCTAGGGTCTCTTCTTTGCTTGAGAGTAGCTGAAAGTTGTTAAACGGTAGTTGCGACAAGCGTGTTTCAAGATCTTTAATCTCGCCGACTACGTTTATCTTGCGCCCTTCTAAACTGGCTTCGCTGTTTTCAGTTTTATGCGGCTCGCTTGCCTGGATCGCGCGGACTGAGATCTTAATCTCTGTATCCTCAGGGCTAGGTTGCTCACACTGGGCGCTATCTACAAAGAAAGCGAATTGAGACAACGCCGCGAAGATGAGATTAAAGGACGCTCTAGAGATCTGACGAAACAACATGACGACTATTTGGCTCCAGATCTAGTAGTTCCGTCAAGTCGATTTTGTTTGGAGGTCGCCGCGCCGCGGAATCCGCCAAGTGGAGTAGGAGAGAGTAATCTGTTTGGTCCATACTGCGATGGTTGCCGCCGGATCCAAATGATTGAAGAAGATCCGTTCGGGTCTGGTATTAATCTAAGTGATCCGTTCGCACGCATCCAATCAACTTGGAGTGGGTTACGCGAGGCGCGATTGTGAGTCAGATATTTTGGGTGCTGAGTATTTGAGTTAGCGGCGCCGACACCCGCTTGGTGAATAATTCCAGAGCCAGCTACGGGGCCGGCATGAGGCGCTGAGAATCTTACGATCTCACTAGGACGTGTTGTTAAGGTAATTAATAAGGCCGCCGCAATGGCAGCGCCGGAAGCTCCACCTAGTAAAGCTTGACGGAGATCAATACGCTCAAAGAGTGATGGTTTGCTCTCTTTTAATCCGCGCTGGCCAAGATAGAGTGCCGCGCGCTCCTCCTGTTCGATCCGAGTTTCTATCTTCCCCCAGAGATCTACCTTCATTTCGTCGCGAGAGCTAAACAGCTCTCCGCAGTTACTACGTAGCTCCTCTAACTCACTTAGTAGCTCGCGGGCTGAGTGATTCTTGGCTAGTAACCTCTTAGCTAGAAAATTTGATACGCATGAGCACTCGCCATCTGAGAAGCGGGAGATAAGGAGCTGTTGACGCTCTGATAGGGGCGATTGCTGTTGTTTGTCTGTCAGGCGCGTGTCCTTCGATCGAGTGTTCATTTGTGAGACTCCGGAGCTAGTTCCTTAAGCGCCTGTTGAAGGGCTTTGCGGGCATAAAACAATCTGCTCATAACTGTTCCCCTTGGTACACCGAGTGCCGCCGAAATATCTTCATAATCAAGTCCATCAACTTCACGCAAGATGATTACTGCTCGATGCTCATCCGAGAGTTGGGCCAGAACCTGCTCCAGCTTTCGTCCCATCTCTTTTCTTAGCAGCGCTTCCTGCGGACCCTCGACATTCTGCGAGAGGGGCGCGCCATCAGCGGGGCCTGAATCGGAGCCATCAGCGCTTGATCTATTACTCAAGACGCCGAAATCCTCTTTATATTCAAAATGGTGGCCGCCACGGCGTTGGTTTTTTCTCCGCAGGTCCACCGCCATATTAAAGGTGATGCGGTGCAGCCAAGTATAGAAGGAGGACTCGTTCTTAAACTTATCTAATGATAAGAACGCTTTAACAAAGCTTTCTTGAACGATATCTTCGGCATCCTCGGTGTTCTTAACGATATCCAGCGCCATACGCATCAGGCACGCCTGATAGCGCTCTACGAGAGTCCTGTAAGCTCCTCGGTCCCCGTTTAGGGTAGCGTTGACCAATTCCGCGTCTTGCGGACCGCTGGGGGCATTTCTCTCCTTGGAGTTGGTCATAGGGGCGATAACAGTACAGGGACGGGGCGTCTTCAAGCAACCCCTGGCAAGCAGGATAAGCGTCATTCTATTGGTCTATAGGTGGATCGCGCTACTCTTATCTAAGAGTTTGGAATGACCAGTTATAAAACATTCAGAGATCGACAGCAGGCAGGAGAGATGCTGGCTCGGGGCATGATCGCGATGCGGCTTAAGCCGCCCGTGCTTGTGCTGGGGCTTCCTAGGGGTGGAGTTCCGGTAGCCGCGGAGGTCGCTAATCTTTTAAGGGCTCCCCTTGATATCCTGACAGTGAGAAAGATAGGCGCTCCGGGTCACGAGGAGCTCGCGTGCGGCGCGGTGGCAAGTGGGGGGATCGTTGTTTGGAATCGGGGCATCCTGAGATCTCTAGGAATAAGCGAGAGAGATCTTTCAGATAAAGTAGAGCTAGAGCGCGAAGAGTTAGAGAAGCGCGAGCGTTCGATTAGATCGCCAGAAACCCCACCACACTCGATAAAGGGTCACACCGTTCTTATTATCGATGATGGAGTCGCTACGGGAGCGACGATGCGGGCCGCGATTAAGGCTGTGCAGGCTGAAGGACCGAAAGAGATAGTCGTAGGATTACCAGTAGCGCCGCAGGACACCTGTCGTGATATCGCCAACGTCGAGGGGGTCAGGGTCGTATGTTTGCGAGAGATCCCCGGCGCGGATTTTGGAAGTGTCGGTCAGTGGTACGATGACTTTTCGCAGGTAGAGACCGAAGAGTGCCGCGAGGCGCTGATTGCGGCGGCCAGGAGGTAGGTGCGTTTTTTTGGGGGGCTACAAGGCTTCCAGCCCGCCGTGCCGCGGGTTCTCAAGTAACTGCCACAAGCGGCGCTGGAGCGCCGCGGTCCGATTGGCCTTGAGCGGCGACATTGGGGACCGCGGGCTTCCAGCCCGCCGTGCTGCGAGTTCTCAAGTAACTGCCACAAGCGGCGCTGGAGCGCCGCGGTCCGATTGGCTTCGAGCAACGACATTGGGGACCGCGGGCTTCCAGCCCGCCTTGCCGCGAGTTCTCAAGTAACTGCCACAAGCGGCGCTGGAGCGCCGCGGTCCGATTGGCTTCGAGCAACGACATTGGGGACCGCGGGCTTCCAGCCCGCCCAAGCCGCGAATTCCCGAGCAACTTCCCCCAGATCCCCAGCCAGTTTCCCTTAATTATTGCTTTGTAAAACCGTGTATTGTAGGCCCACCTGAGTCTTGCACCGGCGTTTTATTTTGTTGCTGTTGGCTGGTGATTTTTTGGGGAGATAGTCATGTCGTTAATGGGACTAGATGCAAGTGTAATTTCTAAAGATAATTCGAAAAGCAGACAGAACCGCCCCTGGATTACTAATGAGGCGGTCACCGCGCTGCCTTCGGCTTTCGGGATCAATCTGTCGGATATTTCCAGGTTAATTAAACAGGGCCTTGAAAAATCCGATATCACTATTAGTCAGGAAAAACTGAATAATATTTGCTGGGCGATTTTGAAATCCCCATATGTTATAGGCCTATCTGGTCGAAGTGCATTAGGTGAGAGTGGCGCCGTTTTTGGCACTGCAGGTCTATTACGGATTTGGCCTACCGATGAAGGCTGGGGGCCGACATGGAAAAGTCAAGATGATAGACCCGTAGGTGCGATGGTGTTTATGCCAGAAACCGGGGCTATTCGTTGTTTTCGAAGCTCCTTCCCGAGAGTCAAAAATGATATCCCTTTGTTCCACAATCTAGGCGATTGTCTGAAAACGGCGGATAGTGTGGCTTACAGCGGTTCTGACCACCTAGCAGAGGTGACGGCGCCGCTCTCATATATAAAGCTATATGCTTTTCCAAAAGACGCTGTGAGTGGATCGTTGATAGACTCTATCATTTGTGCAGATGAGGGACTCCGCAGGGAGCAGACTGAGAATATTATTGCCCCACTGCTAACCCAATTAGAACACGTCAGTCGTAACATATCAGATAGTCTGTGCGGAAAATTAATCCCTTTCGCTAAAGAGATTGTCAAAAGAGGCGAACCCCTTGAACTTAACGCCTATAATTTTACCACTACTGCGGGGACCGACAGCGAAAAAGTGTATCTCTGGGCAAAAGATCAGTATCAGCCGTTAATTACCCTACTACAACGTATGCAGCCTAAAAGTTTGGTCGATCTAGTAGCTGCTATCTCTGACGCAAGGGGAGAAGATGAAATTAACGTTGAGATGGCTCGATTGTTTAAATGCTCAGCACATTTAATAAGCGTTTTAAGAACAGCCAGGCCAGATGATAAGCAGCTCAGTCTGGTTGTGACCCGAGGACTCAGTGGGCACCTAACAGATTCATACGAAGGTTTGAATATAGATCATTCAGTAGCAGATGAACGATCTATCCTGCATCGCCTCATGTCGGTGTATTCTAATCTGGACGACAAAGGCGCCGAGAAGCTAAATAATATTTTAGAAGGGGCAAAGAAAAAAGAGCTCTCCCTTGAGCAGGTGGCCTTCTCTCTTCTTTGCACATCAGTAAAAGATAATTCAAAAGACCCGGTCGTGCCGATTCTGCCGCGACTTTTAAGGGAGATAAATGGTGGTAAGTCTGTATCCTGCTCAGACCTCGATAAAGTCAGGAGTTTGGTCAGGGATATTATAACTGATTTGGAAGCAAGCATGGTTCGTCCGCTGATGAGCGAGAAGAAGGGCTACATCAAAGCGTTAGTTAGTCAGATAGACGGCCAAAATCTCCCAATGAATGAAATGGTCGAAAAAATAACGCGACAGCTAGGCGTTGAACCCGGCGATTATCCTGAACTAGCCAGGGCTTTTCGTGACAGATCTGTGGAAGATATGATTTTGGATTGGCCATTAGGCGAGCCTTTTAGTAAGCAGGCCTCCAAACTGGCCTATTGTCTCGCGATTATGGGCGGTATGGATAGTTCGGAAATCGCGCCTTTTCTATTGAAAGACGACGATAAGAAAGGGAAGGAAAGAGGCAGAGAGTATTTGAGTATCTCAAAGAGCGACAGCATCCTCAGAATTGGCCGAGGTAGTAGGAGATACTTTTTCAAACCTGATAACGATGATAGCTGGCACCGGCTCATGCAAGTCGAGTTCAACGGCCGCGAGTGCAATATAAGGCCGCAGCCTGTTCGAGACCATGAAATCAGAGATGCGGAAGTACTGCACTTTACCTGTCAGATCTTCGATCCAACAAACCTAACCCCAATCGGCACCCTCGCTTTAAAAGTTAAAAGAAATGGCGAAGCCTATAAAGTGGTTACAGGCAGGGTGAGGCTAGGACACAGCTTCTCTGATTCCTTTGACCAAGACGGTAAGCTTCCCCAGGGATATGACATTTTAGGTCCAGACATCAGAGCATTTGTCGATGGGCTTAACTCAAAGAACATAGATCCTGAGCTTTTTCAGCGCATAGGGGAAAAGGTTGAGGAGTTTAAGGTAGCACTGTCATGGAAAATACATGAGGTCGTAACTCGTCTTCACCCCGAGCCTCTAGGAGGGTTTGGTGCAGCAATCGCTACCGCGCACACGCGTTTGAGCAAGATATTTCCTTGGTTAAATGACCTGCAAACCATGTTGAATCTGACAAAAGACGTGAACAGTTTGATGGATTAGCACGTTAGTTAAAAGGCAAAATGGGTCTGTAATTTGTGTGGGGACCGCGGGCTTCCAGCCCGCCGTGCCGCGAGTCACCAAGTACCTGCCACAAGCGGCGCTGGAGCGCCGCGCTCCCCAATCCCCCCTACATCTGCGCCTCTTGCCAATCGCGCCCGCTTCCGGCGTCGACCTTAAGCGGAACTTTAAGTTCAATCACGCCCTCCATCGCGGCTACGATATCATCTATCAGCCGCTGATTTTTCTCCGCGCCTAAATCAGGCGCTTCAACTAGCAACTCGTCGTGGATCTGCAGTACAAGCTTGGCTTCTGGATAAGATCTCTTTAGTAACTCATCCACTCTAATCATCGCTAACTTAATTATGTCCGCCGCCGATCCCTGAAGTGGGGCGTTTATCGCCGCACGCATGGCGAAGCCCTGATCGCGACCTGATGTATCGATCGAACCGATTACACGTTTGCGACCATAGATTGTTTGTACTTCGCCTTGCGACATAACCTGATCTTCTAGCTTAGCGAAGTACTCCTTTACTTTCGGATATCGGCTGAAATAGCTGTTTATATAGTTGCTGGCCTGCGACACCGGGATTCCTAATTCGCGACCTAAGCGAAAAGCCCCCATGCCATAGACTATTCCGAAGTTAATCGTCTTGCCGATCCGTCTAACGTCGCTGGTGACCTCCTCGTCAGCGGAAAGCCCCATAATTTCGCGCGCTGTCGCGGCGTGAATATCACGTCCCTCGGTAAATGAGCGAATCAAGTTCTCATCACCACTTAAGTGAGCGAGGAGCCGCAATTCAATCTGCGAGTAATCCGCGGCGATGAAGAACGATCCTGCCTCAGGGATAAACGCGGATCTAATCCGACGACCTTCCGCGCTCTGTACAGGGATGTTCTGTAAGTTAGGCTCTGAACTTGAGAGTCTTCCTGTTCCCGTTAAGGTCTGATTTAAACGTGTATGCACCCGACCTGTTTTTGGGTTGATATCCTCAGCTAAGGCGTCGGTGTAAGTAGATTTTAATTTATGCAGCCCTCTGTATTTTAAAATCAGAGCCGGCAGCGGGTGAGACTCAGCTAGCTTTTCTAATACTGAAGAATCAGTTGAAAAACCGGTCTTGGTTTTTTTAACCCCCTTTGTTGAGATCCCTAACTTGTTAAAGAAGAGATCCGCTAACTGCTTAGGTGAATTAATATTAAATTCGCCTCCGGCGTTCTCGAAGATTTCGCCCTCTAGCTTTGCTAATTGCGCCGCGAACTCCGCTGACATCGCGCGTAGCTTTTCCGCGTCGACTTTGACTCCAACACGTTCCATGCTCGCCAATACAGGGATTAGCGGCACCTCTAGCTGGCTAAAAACCTTCAGCAGTCCTTCAGCCTCGATCCTCTCGGCCAAGCGCTGCTTTAAGAGCCACGCATAGTGCGCGTCCTGACAGGCGTATCTGGTCGCGTCCTCTATTGCAACCTCCGAGAAGTCTGCCTTGCCCTCTGTAATCTCTTCGTACTCAATAACTGGAAGCCTTAAATAATCGTGCGCTAGCGCGGTAAGATTGAAATTTCTGCCATCAGGATTTAAGAGATAGGCGGCAACCATTGAGTCAAACGCCACACCGCGCACAGCGATCCCGTTAAGCTCAAGGATGCTGATGTCGTACTTAATATTCTGTCCACTTTTAAGAACCCGAGGATCAGCAAAGCGTTCGCCAGTGGCGGCAACAAAATCACTCCAGCTTACCTGAGATTCACTATCCTTGTGTCCAAGCGGGATGTAAAAGCTCTGTTTTTCATCCCAACAAAACGACGCTCCGACGATCTTGGCGGAGTGCGGGTCTAGAGAAGTGGTTTCTAGGTCAAAAGAGAAATCGCTCTGGCGTTTAAATTCAGCAGTCCAATTTTGGAACGTATCAGCGAGAACTGTTTCGTACTTATAATCGCTCGATATAGTAGTGGCTTGGCCGCTTGCTAGAACAGTTTTGAATTCCTTAAAGAGGGATTGAAACTCAAACTTATCGAAGAGCTCGGCTAGGTGAGTGGCGTCAACTTCGCGCTTTGAAAGCAGTCCATCTAGATCGTGATCGCCATCGGTGATCTTCTCCATCGGAACAGCGCGCTCTACTTCAACTAAGCGACGCGCGAGTCTTAGTAACTCGGTGTTGCTCTCGATACTCTCAGCGATCTTTTTGCGGTTGCGGATCTCTGAATCCTCTTTTAGCGCGTTAAGATTGGCGATAATGCTCTCTACATCGCCGTATTTTTGCACAAGCTGGGTCGCTGTCTTTGGCCCAACTCCGTCAACGCCTGGGACGTTATCTGATGAGTCGCCCATGAGCGCCAGGATCTCGGTAACTTTATCTGGGCCAACTCCAAATTTCTCAACGACCTGCGCCGGACCATAACGTGAATCCTTCATTGTGTCCCAGATCTTCACATCCTCTGTTACGAGCTGCATCAGATCCTTATCTCCAGAGACGATTACAACTGGTCTCTTATCAGCTGAGAGCTTCTCTGTAAGGGTGGCGATAATATCATCCGCCTCGAATCCCGGGCACTCCAGCACCGGCAAGCCAAGCGCGCGTGAGAGCTCGCGGAAGTAGGGCATCTGCTCAGATAACTCTGGTGGGCACTCTGAGCGGTTTGCTTTGTACTCTGGATAGAGCTCGTTACGAAAAGTCTTTCGTCCAGCGTCAAAGATAATGGCGACGCGGCTTGAGTTCGCTTCAGCCATCGTCTTTAGGATCATTCGCAAAAATCCGTAGAGAGCGTTGGTTGGGAAGCCGTCTTTTGTGGAGAGTCGCTGTATGGCGTAAAAGGCCCTGAAGATATAACCAGAGCCGTCGATTAGATATGTTGTCTCGTGAGTTGTTTGCATCCCGCGAGGTTACGAACCTACGCGGGATGCGTCAAGAAAAAGTGGTCTTGCTGATGGAGAGTTACGCGATGAAAGGGAGGTTGATATTGAGGCGCTCATTTAGAGCTTTGCGAAGACGGTTCTGGATATCTACTGGGAGTGGAGCCTCAGGCTCGCGGAGTTGAGCGGCGCTTGAAACTACGTGTTTATAAGAGGCTAAGAAAGAGGAGCAGTCTGGGCATTCATCTAAGTGATTCTCAATAGCGGCGCGTTGATGTTGTGGAAGTTCGCGGTCAACGAAGTCACCAAGGTGAGCGACCACATCGTTGCAGTCATGGAAATTTAGGTAGCAGGCCTCTGAGCTAACGTTGAAATCCTTATCGTTCATATCGCAAATCCCCCAAATAGGTTTCAGTTGTTTTTTACTTCTTTACGGCACTCCAAGAGCTGCAACCAACTACCTTTACTTCAACCAGCTTAATGTCCTACCAACTGATACCACTACGGATACTGCGGAGAACTACCTAACCACTACGTTAACCTAAGCCCTGGCATGTTATGCCAAACGTCTTTCAATCTTTGATTCCCCTAGAGGGGAAAAGGATGCAAATTTGGTACAATTTTTCGAAAAAAAGTTACAATTGATCTAAGCTATTGATTAGGCAACGAATTTATAGCCAACGCCGTGTACCGTTAAGATGTGGCGCGGCTCGTCAATGTTGGCTTCTATCTTCTGCCGTAGTCGGGCGATGTGGTTGTCGACCGTGCGCGTAGTTGGATATGAGTTGTAGCCCCAAACCTCATCGAGTAGCTCATCGCGGGTAACCACGTTGCCCTGTTTTGATATTAGATAACGTAACAGCCTGTATTCTCTAGCCGAAAGGTCTATTGGGTCGTCGTTTCGGTGTGCTTTGTAGGCTTTAAAGTCAACTACCACATCGGCGAACTGTACCTGGTCGACGTTTGAGGTCCTCTGTACGCGCCTTAGCAGGGCCTTGACCCGGGCTATCAGCTCGAGCATACCAAAAGGCTTGCCGAGGTAGTCGTCCGCCCCAAGGTCCAATCCTAGAACTTTATCGACCTCGCTGCTGCGAGCCGTTAGAAGGATAAGAGGAGTGGAGATACCTGAAATGCGAAGTTCGCGACACGCCTGCAAACCGTCCTTCTTGGGCATCATCACATCCATGATGATAAGGTCGGGTTTTTGTTGATTAACTAGAGCGACTCCAGCCTCTCCATCGGAGGCTGTAATGACCTTGAAACCCTCTAATTCGAGGTTCATTACGAGGCTTTTGCGGATTAAATCCTCGTCTTCTATCACCGCTACGGTAAAGCTGTCCCCGCGCATTTCGTCCCTGAAAAGTACTTCTGAAAGTTTAATTCGTCCGGACTGTGATTAAAATCACCCCGTCTGATCGAGTATAACCGCAAAGAAGTACTAATCATATAGGTCATCTCCTTGCTTTTCGTGGAACTTCCCGGTATCTTTGCTGCTCTAGATTTTCAATTCTAGTACTTTCAGGTAGTTATCTATGCAGACAGAAGCAGGCGAAACAAAGCAGGTTGAGAAAAAGAATAAGGGCGCTAAGAGCGAGGTAAATAGCGCGGAGCCACAGGCTTTCGCGATCGTTCGTACGTGCGGCAAGCAGTACAGAGTAACTGTAGGAACAAAGATCGCAATCGACGAGCAAGAGGGGAATCCTGGTGACACGATCACTTTCTCTGACGTTTTGATGGCTGGAAAGACCGGTGGCAGCGATGTCAAGGTTCTCACAGCAGATCAAAAGACCCTTGGAGTTACCGTAACTGGCCGTCTTGTGCGACACAAGAAGGACAAGAAGGTAATTATCTTCAAGAAGCGTCGTCGTGGTGGTTACACGAAGAAGCAGGGACACCGTCAAGGCAAGAGCGAAATCGTAATTGAGGCGGTCGCTCTGTAGTTTTGCTGGTTGGCTAGTTTGCGAACGCGAGCGAGCCATCAAGAGATTTTAAAGATTCAGTGTGAGGTGACACAATGGCACATAAGAAAGCGGTAGGAAGTACCAGAAACGGACGAGATAGCCGTGGAAAGCGTCTCGGAGTTAAGAAGTTTGGTGGCGAAGTAGTTCGCGCAGGAAACATCCTTGTTCGTCAACGTGGTAGCACATACCATGCTGGAGATAATGTAGGAACTGGACGTGACTACACACTCTTCGCGTTAGTTGATGGCGTAGTTGAGTTCAAGCAGGGACTGCGCCAATACATTACGGTTAAGCCGGCGGCGTAAGCTGCTAACGATTCGCCTCGGCGGATGTAAAGAGGGAGCGCGGTGAGATTTACCGGCTCCCTTTTTTTTTGATGACGTCAGCATAAGAGGCAGCGGGGAATTGCTATGAAGTTTATAGA